>Ga0315902_10002743_pt1 | contig 27032 bp, 28 predicted proteins | sample LakEriMetagenome_9_FD_203523 | JGI IMG/M metagenome (GOLD analysis project Ga0315902, IMG submission 203523) | Freshwater fungal communities from buoy surface, Lake Erie, Ohio, United States - Buoy 12 MA117 | ecosystem: Environmental > Aquatic > Freshwater > Lake > Lake biofilm | place: USA...
TTTGTGTCGGCTCCCGAACCGACTCCCGCCGCCTCACGCCCGATATCACCATTGCAAGCGGGAACTGAGCCATGAGAGTTCATTGGTGACATTGCGCCGGCTCATACGCGAGAACGCACGCCTCAACAGGCTCTGCGAGAACAATAGCGCCATGGCGGAGCGGTGTTATCCTGCAGCCGGAGCCTCACAAGGCCGGACGGACCGGTCGCAAGGTGATCAATCTCAACACCGCCGCAGTCGAGATACTGAAACGCTGCGCCAACGAGACCGCGTGGGTGTTCGCCAAGCCGCCACCGTGCAAGGGAGCTATGGAAACACCGCGCAAGGCGTGGGCGGCGGTGATTGCTCGGGCGAAGTTTGACGATCTGCGCATTCACGACCTGCGCCATACCTTCGCTGTCTCCACGCCGCGAGACCGGCCAGTCGGCCGAGAGCTGAGGCGCTTTAGGGCTTGCTCGCTCCGGCCATTGATTCTGCGCCGTAAGCAGCCTGGAGCCCCTTGCAACGCGTCGCCAACTCCTTGACGAGTCGATCGAGCGAGTGGTTCTGAAGCCCCTGCTCGCGGAATTCGACTACCAGCGCGTTGGCTTGGTCCGGCGCTCGGGCAACAATGTCACGTACGTGTGCGAGCGCGCGGTCAGCATCAAACCCGACGTCAGCGGCCAACGCTTTCCAGTGTCGCGGGATAATTTCCTTGAGCACGCGCCGCCCATCAATCCCCATCGCCAGGGACGATTCACGTCGATCGGCGGCATAGGGCAAATCGCTGATGACGTCGTAAAGCGGCGCGAGGCGGAACGCGCCCCCTGGCGCATACACTATCGAGTAATTGCGCGCGTGCGCGTCGGTCCCGGCGATAACGAAGTTGAGCGCCTGCGCACGCATGAAGCGATCCCGGTCTACGTTTGGGTTCGCCGAATCCAGCAACAGGGCCATAATGTGCTTGATCGTCGGCCCGCCTTCAGACTGATATTTGCGCAATGGATTCACGCCCAACGCCTGGCACATGTCCTCCTGGTGCACTCGGAAAACGCCTTGCGCGCGCCGCACGCGGTCATAGCGCTCAACGATGATCACCGGCACATCGCCGATCATCTCGACGACCGAAAGTGCGGCAGGCAAGTCAAGGCGTCGGGCAAGCTCAAGGCAAAAATGCTCATTCGACGCGATGTGGCGAATGCGGCCAGTCTCCGGCTTAAAGATATGCGTGGTCGGCGTGCGACCTTGCGGCACGGCCCAGCTGTTCTTGATCTTGTAGAGCGCGGTCTTGGCTTGCGCGCCGGCCAAGCTGAATTGGCCGTCGTCTTCGGCCAAGCGCCCGGCGCCAGGGTCGTTCTTCAGCGCGAGCATGCGCGCCTCCAACTCCTTACGCGTCAGCCGCTTCACATTTTCCCGACCCGAAAGTTCAACGTCGGGCGGCGCCAGCTGCACCGCGCCGGGGCAATCCTCGCCCACCGCCGCCAACAGCGCGAACGGATTGCGCGCCGATACTTGGAATCGCCGGGCCCATTCGTCGAGGATGCGCTCATTGTCCGGGAGCAAGCCCCACATGAAGTTGGTGATCGGCCGTAGGCCATGACGCTGCTGCTGCAGCGGCATGGAACGCGACAGCGGAATGTGGCCGGGATTGCGCTGCCATTCAGCGAGGTATTCGAAACGATAGCCGCCATTGGGGCGCAGCGTTAGCTGACCGACATCCTTGTCGGTGAGCAACACGCGCAGAGTTTTTCCGTTGGCGCTCACTTGCGCTTCAACCCGGTATTGGCGATGGCGTCGAGGTCGACAAAATCATCGTCTGCCTTGCGCGCCGGCGCCGGTAGAGGCGGCAGCGCCTCGTCGCCAAGCGTTAGCGGCAGATCAAGCGCCCTCAGCATCTGGAAAATGAGCCCGATGCTGGCGCCGGGATAACCCTTCTCCACTTTGGAGATGGCCGACTGGGTGACATTGATCTCGTCGGCCAGCCCCCGCTGGGTCTGGCCGCGGGCGATGCGCCGCTGGCGCAGCACCGCGCCCAATTCTCGTACGCTCTTGGCCTGCATGGCTCATTCCTATCAGGAATTTTCTAGTTTATGCCTATCAGGAATTTCTTACAAGATGCCCAACAGGAATAATCTACGAAATTCGCACCGGGAATATACAGAAATACTCCTCTTGGGAATGTGTCGGGGGAGCAAGCTTCTGAGCAAAACGCGCACAAGCAACACATGGACAGCGATGAAGGCCCAAAAACCATCGCTTCAGAATCGCCGACAATGGCGAGGGCCTCCCCGACAATTTGCGCCGCCGGCACGGGTTATGGCATGCGCCTCGTGACGGCCATGGCGGCCAAATTGTCTGGACGCCTCGACGTTCAAAGCTCGTGTGGCGCCTGCTTTATCTTGACCGCACCCGCGTCCAATTAGGGCGGCGCATCAGCAGACACACAGCCTCCAAGCGCTCTCTGACGCCTAAAACTTGCGCCGGCGTGCAACCCTATTGCGCGCCCGGCGTTGGCAAATAGAGGAACGTCGCATGGGCGCCGCGCCTACCACATATGACGTGCGTTCTGGCGGCGTCACGGAAAGCCTGGATGAGAATTGCTCAGATTGCACCGCTCGCGGAGCGTTGCCCTCCGGCGCTGTATGGCGGAACCGAACGTGTGGTGTCGTATCTCACCGAGGAACTTGTGGCGCAGGGTCACGACGTCACCTTGTTTGCAAGCGGCGATTCCATCACCGAGGCTGAACTCGATCCCTGCTCGCCACAGGCGCTTCGCTTAAGCCCCCATGTCATCGACGCTTTGCCGCATCACATGATCATGCTGGAGAAAGTGGCGCGTCGTGCTCACGAGTTCGATGTGCTGCACTTTCACATTGATCTCGTCCATGCGCCCGTCATCCGGGAATTTGCGACCCGAACGCTCACCACCCTGCACGGCAGGCTAGATCTGCCCGATCTCAAGCCCTTCTATGCGGCCTTTCCCGACCTGCCTTTGGTGTCCATTTCCCACGCCCAGCGTTTGCCGATGCCGCCGGCAAACTGGATCGGCAATGTCTATCACGGGCTTCCCCACGACGTGTTCTCGGTTCAGCACGCGCGCCATCACGGATATCTCGCCTTTCTCGGCCGCATCTCGCCGGAAAAGCGGCCCGACCGCGCGATTGAAATCGCAGTGCGCGCAGGTCTGCCGCTCAAGATCGCCGCGAAGATCGACCGCGTCGACCAGCCGTACTGGGACACATGCATCGCGCCGCTCGTGCAAGCGCACGCCAATGTCGAATACATCGGCGAAATCGACGAGCACCAGAAAGCACGCTTTCTCGGTGAAGCCCGCGCGCTCCTCTTCCCGATCGATTGGGAGGAACCGTTCGGCCTCGTCATGATCGAAGCCATGGCGTACGGAACCCCTGTCATCGCCTTTGGCCGAGGCTCCGTACCTGAAGTGATAGACGACGGCGTCTCCGGATTCATTGTTCACAATGTGGACGAAGCGGTGCGCGCGCTTGCGCGGCTCGAGAGCCTGGATCGCACTCTCGTACGCGCCCAGTTCGAGACACGCTTTACGGTCGAACGCATGGCGCGCGATTACGTCGAGATTTACGAGAGAATAGCAGCCTCTTCGCATGCGCGCGGATTTGCGCCCGTCCGTGGTCCCACGCTCGAACGCCGCGTCGTATAAGCCTTGGAGACGCAATTGGCTGCCATTGCAAAAGCGCCGGTCGAAGGCGAACGTACCGCGCCGGAGCCCGGCCCCGTTCTGATCCCAGCGGAAACGTCGCTGCAGGAGCAGAGGCCGCGCGCGCTGAAACATGGCGACACGTTCGCCGTATACGATCACAACGGCGACATCATCGCCGGCGCTGGAAGTCCCGAAGGGCTCTTCCACGCCGACACGCGCCATCTGTCGCGTCTGCAACTTTCGATCAACGGCGCGCGCCCGATGTTGCTGAGTTCCGGCTTGCGCGATGACAACGCCGCTTTGATCTGCGACCTCTCCAATCCCGATCTGCACGACGAGGTAGGAAACTGCGTCCTCGCCCACGATAGACTTCACATTCGCCGCGTGCGCCTGCTCTGGGATGCAATCGCTTATGAGCGCATCGCAATCAAGAATTTCGACCGTTTGTCGCAGAGCATCACCCTCACGCTCAGCTTCGCTGCGGACTTCGCCGACATCTTCGAAGTACGCGGCGCCACGCGCGAACGTCGCGGCCGCTACGAGGCCGAGCAAGTGGACGGCGACACCGTCACGCTTGCTTACACCGGACTGGACCATCGCCTGCGTGAAACGCGGCTGAGGTTTGAACCTCCGCCAAGCTCACTCACAGCGTGGCAAAGCGAGTACGTGCTTGATCTGGCCCCAGGCCAAACCAAAGCGATCTTCATCGAAATCGGCTGCGACGCATTGGCGTCAGCGCAAACGGCGCGGCGCGCGTTCTTTCGGGCCTTCCTCAACGCTCGCCGTAGTCTGCGCGCCTCATCGTCGCGCGCAGCGTCGATCTCTACCTCGAACCACATCCTGAACGAGGCGGTGCGGCGTAGCGTGGCCGACCTCTACATGCTCTGCACGCAAACCCCGGAAGGGCTCTATCCCTATGCCGGCATTCCCTGGTTCAGCACCGCTTTTGGGCGCGACGCCATCATCACGGCGCTGCAGACCTTATGGTTCGATCCCACCATCGCGCGCGGCGTGCTCAGCCACTTAGCCGCCAACCAGGCCAGTGCGTTCGACGAACACGCTGACGCCGAGCCTGGCAAAATCCTGCATGAGCTTCGCCGCGGCGAAATGGCCGAACTCGGTGAGGTGCCTTTCCGCCGCTATTACGGCAGCGTCGATTCTACGCCTCTCTTCGTGATGCTGGCCGGCGCATATCTTGAACGCACCGACGATGTCGAAACGCTTGTGCGTCTATGGCCGAACATCGAAGCGGCGCTCACCTGGATCAGACTTTACGGCGATCGCGATCAGGACGGCTTTGTCGAATATCATCGCCAGACCGAACAAGGTCTTGCCAATCAGGGTTGGAAGGACAGTCAGGATTCCATTTCTCACGCGGACGGCGCGTTGGCAGAGGGACCGATCGCCCTCGTTGAGGTCCAAGCTTATGTGTACGCCGCCTGGCGCGCGGCCGCGTCCATTGCCCAGCGCCTAGGCGATAGGGCCCAGTCCAACAATTTTGAGGTGTGCGCCGATGCATTGCGTCGCCGCTTTGACACACACTTCTATGACGAAGCGCTGGGCACCTATGTGCTCGCACTTGACGGCGACAAGCGCCCTTGCCGCGTGCGCAGCTCCAACGCGGGGCACGCGCTGTTTGCCGGAATCGCATTTCCAGAGCGCGCCGCCAATGTTGCAAGTACATTGATGGCGTCGTTCTCCGGCTTCGGCATCCGCACGCTGGCGACCTCTGAGGCGCGCTACAATCCAATGTCTTATCACAACGGGTCAATCTGGCCCCACGACAACGCGCTGATCGCCGCCGGCTTTGCCCGCTACGGCTTTCGCGAACACGCGGCGCGGATCTTCGAGGGCTTGTTTGAGGCGTCCACTTACATGGATTTGCGTCGTCTGCCTGAACTCTTCTGCGGCTTTCCCCGTCAGCGCGGCGCCGGACCCGTCTTCTATCCGGTTGCGTGCTCGCCACAGGCATGGGCGACGGCCGCGCCGATCTTGATGATGCAATCGTGCCTCGGCCTCCGCTTTGACCCAGCCGGCAATCGCATCAGTTTCGACCGGCCCATCCTGCCTTCATTCCTGGATGACGTCGCACTTCGTGGACTCTCAATCGCCAACGGAACGGTTGACGTCTCCCTGAAGCGCGCCGGCGCGGACGTTCTGGTCCAGGTACTCCGCCGCTCAGCCAATTGCGAAGTCGTCACAACGGCCTAACGCGTTGGGTCTCGCGTGCGCAAAGTCGCCCGCAATGATCAGCGCATCGGCGAAGGCCGCTGCTCCCCGTTATCGCTTGGGGACACTACAGGTGCTGACGCCAAACAATGCATAGGCCGGGCAAAACCCAACCAAGCCCGTGATCAGCGGCACAAGACCAAGCCATCCCCACGGATTCTGCGGCCCAACAAACACGAGCGAAATGATCGCAAGGCCTGCGATCACGCGGATGATGCGATCCAAGGCGCCTTCATTGGTCGGCATTATTCTTCTCCTTACTCAGCAGCTTTCAATCGCTTCGCGTGCGGCGCCTCGGCGACAGGGCGCGCATCAAGCGGCTTCTCATCGTCGCGCATCACAACGTAGATCGCGGGGATCACCAGCACAGTGAGCAGCGTCGATGACGCCAACCCAAACAGCAGCGAAATCGCCAGGCCCTGAAAAATCGGGTCGAACAAAATGACCGCGGCGCCAATCATGGCGGCGAGCGCGGTCAGCATGATTGGCTTGAAGCGAACAGCGCCGGCTTCGAGCAGGACTTCACGCAGCGGTCGATCCGCGGTCTTGGCGTGGCGGATGAAATCAACGAGCAGGATCGAGTTCCTGACGATGATGCCAGCGAGCGCGATGAAGCCGATCATCGATGTCGCTGTAAATGGCGCATTTAAAAGGATGTGACCAATGACAATGCCGATGAGCGTGAGCGGTATCGGCGTCAGAATGACAAGCGGCAGCTTGAAGCTTTTGAACTGGGCGACAACGAGGATGTAGATGGCCAAGATCGCCACAGCGAAGGCTGCACCCATGTCGCGGAACGTGACATAGGTGATTTCCCACTCACCGTCCCAGAGCAAGGACGGGACACTCTCGTCGGCTGGCTGCCCGTACATTATGATATTCGGTTGCGGCAGCTCGCCCCAATCGTGCGCACGCACAAGTCGCTCAACATCGAGCATGCCGTAAATCGGCGCCTCATAAGCGCCGGCGAGCTCAGCCATCACCATTTCGGCGTAACGCCCATTGCGGCGAAAGATGGGATACGAGCCCGCCTCATTTTCCGCGGTGACAAGTTCGCCGAGCTCAACAAGCCGGGCCCCGTCCTGGCTCGCGGCAACCGGCATCGAAGCCAGGTTCTGATTCCAGGAACGCGCCGATTGAGGCAGGCGAACCGAAATCTCGATCGGATTGCGCCCCTCCCCGCGATGCGAATAGCCGATGACCTGTCCGCCCATGGCGACAGCGACAGAATCCATCATGTCGCGCTCGGAGACGCCGAAGAATTCCAGCTGCTCGCGATTGGGCGTGAGGCGCAAGCGCGGGCGCTCGATGCCGAAGCCGTTGTCGATATCGACCAAGTACGGCACTTCAGCAAAAATGCCCTGAAGCTCGCGCGCGACCTCGCGGCGCGTTTGTGCGTCCGGACCATAAATCTCCGCGAGCAAGGTGGCGATCACCGGCGGCCCCGGCGGCACTTCGACGACGCGCACAACCGTCCCAGCCGGTATGCTCAGCGCCTGTAGTCGCTGGCGCAGATCAAGGGCGATGGCGTGGCTGGTGCGACTGCGCTCTCCCTTGGGCAAAAGCGTCAGCTGGAGATCGCCAAGCTCTGGCCGCTGGCGCATATAATAGTGGCGCACAAGGCCGTTAAAATTAAAGGGCGCCGCCGTGCCCGCGTACGCATCGACGGACACCACTTCAGGCACCGCGGCTGAAATTGTCGCCGCCTCGATGAGAACACGCGTCGTCGCCTCCAACGACGCGCCTTCGGGCAAATCGAGAACCACTTGCAGTTCTGACTTATTGTCGAAGGGCAGCAATTTCACGCGAACAGTTCGCGTCGCAAACAACGCGCAGGCCACCAACGTGGCGACGCCCACAATCACAAGGAATTTCCGCGCGCCCTTGCGTGAGCGGATAATCGGCGCAGCCACGCGCCGGTACATGCGGCCGAAGAACCCCTCCTCGTCATGGCCGTGGGCCGGATGAGCTGGACCCTCGGCCTTGGGCGCGAATTTGATCATCAGCCAAGGCGCGATGACCACGGCGACGAAGAACGAGAACAGCATGGCCGCCGAAGCGTTAGCGGGGATCGGCGCCATATAAGGCCCCATCAGGCCCGAGACGAACATCATCGGCAGGAGCGCTGCGACAACTGTCAGTGTCGCAACGATGGTGGGATTGCCCACTTCCGCCACCGCCGCGATCGCAGCGTCGATACGCGAACGGCCGTCGCGCATGGCCCAGTGGCGGGCGATGTTCTCGATAATGACGATAGCATCGTCGACCAGAATGCCAATTGAGAAGATGATCGCAAAGAGGCTGACGCGATTGATGGTGTAGCCCATCAGATTGGAGGCAAAGAGCGTCAGCAGAATGGTGGTCGGAATGACGACTGCCGTCACCATGGCTTCGCGGCGGCCGATGGCGAAAAAGATGAGCGCGACAATCGAGAGCGTGGCTAGACCAAGATGGAATAAAAGCTCGTTGGCCTTCTCGTTAGCGGTCTCGCCGTAATTGCGCGTGACCGCGACTTCGACGCCTTCCGGGATCAGGCTTCCCTCCAGCGCATGCAGGCGCGCTTCAATCGCTTGTGAAACGAGCACCGCATTGGCGCCGTCGCGCTTGGCGATCGCGAGACTGACCGCCGGCGCCACGCGCTGATGTTCGCCCTCACGCGTGAACCGCCACACGCGGGCCTGATCTTCGCGCGGCCCGAGCGTCACTTCAGCGACGTCTCGTACATAGACCGATCGCCCATCGGCTGCCTGCACGGTCAGCAACCCAATTTCTGCGGGATCGTCGAGGGTTTGGCCAATAGCGGTCGAGGTCGTGCCGTCACGACCGCGCAGGTCGCCACCTGGGAACGCGCGATTGGCGCTCTGGACAGCCTCGATAACGCGGCCGAGCGGCACGCCATAGAGCGCTAAGCGACCAGGATCGGGGGCGATTCTAATTTCCTGCGGGCGACCGCCAACGATGAAAGTAAGCCCGACATCATCGACCTTCATCAGTTCGCTCTGCAATTCGTCCGCGACGGAATAGAGCGCGCTGTCGTCCCAACGATCCGCAGCTTCAGCGCTGGGCGAGAGCGTGATCACCATAATCGGCACATCGTTCACGCCACGCGCAACGATCTGCGGCTCGGGGATGCCGACCGGGATGCGATCGTAATTGGCGCGGATCTCTTGCTGGATGCGCACGATCGCGTCGTCGGGATCGGTGCCGACGAGAAAACGCGCGGTGACGAGAACCCGGTCATCCTCGGTTTGGCTGTAGACGTGTTCGACGCCCTCCACGCCCTTGACGATCGTCTCCAGCGGCTTGGTGATCAATTCAACCGCGTCCGGCGCGCGCAGACCATCGGCGCGTACGCTGATATCCACCAAGGGCACGGAAATCTGTGGCTCTTCCTCGCGCGGGATTGTGAACAATGCCAAAAGCCCGACCGCGAGCGCCGTCAGCAGAAAGAGCGGCGTCAGCGGTGAGCGAATTGTGCTTTTCGTGAGAAAGCCGGAAATGCCGAGATTCATGCCCGGGGCTCCGGCAGAACGATGACATCGCCGGGTTCAAGGCCCGACAATATCTCCACACCGTCGGGTGAAGCGTCCGTCGGCATTGCGCCGCCAATTTGCACCGGCGCGTCGATAACCGCGCCGCCGCTACGCATCAGACGCACATAATCAACGCCGTAGCGCGTTTCGATGTATCGCGCCGGGATCACGATCGCCTCGCGTTCGCCCGCGGGGATGAGCACGCGAACACGTGCGCCTACAAATGCGCCGTCAACGCTTTGCGCGTCCAAGTCGGCCATGACGCGACCATTCTCTATCGCTGGATAGACTTGGCGCACGCGCACGAGACGCGCAGCGCCGTCATCTTGCGCGTCAAGGAGACGAATTTCCTGCCCCTCGCTTAGAAATTCCGCCTGCGCCTCCGGCAATTCGAGGCGCAGCACACGCGCGCCGGTTGCGATAGCGACCACGACTTCACCGGGCATCACCACAGCACCTTGCGGGATCGGCGCGCGCGTGACGCGCCCGTCCGCCGGCGCCAACACGCGGCCTTGCGCATTGGCCTCCAAGAGCGCGCCACCTTGTGATCGGGCCGCGCGCAGCTGCGCCTCGGCTGCACGTGTTTCGGCGTTAACTTGATCCATCCGGGCTTGCGAGAGAAAGCCGCGCTCAAACAGAACTCGAAAGCGCGCTTGATCGGCGCGCGCGCGCTCGGCCGACGCTTCAGCCGCCGCGATCCCGGCCGAGCCAGCCTGCGCCTCTAGGGCCAGGCGTTGATCGCTGATGATCGCCACCACCTGACCGCGCCGCACCTGCTCGCCTTCGCGGACCATGAGGCGCGTGAGGGTGCCGCCAATCCGGGCGCGCGCGTCGCCAACATCGCGGCTGGTGAGGACGGCGGAGACGGTCTTATAATCTGGCGCGGCAGCGCGTTGGATCGTTATTTGCCCAGTGTGGTGCTGCGCGGGGGCCTCCACCGCCTGCTCAGGCTGGCCGCACGCGCCAAGCAGCGTCAAAGCCGCCAGCAATCCGTGAACCCGTCTCATTGCGCACTCCCTCGGCCAAACCCTGCGACGCCAAAGCGTTCCTGACGTTGCGCCAGATCAAGGCGCCGCGCCCCGCGGCTGCGATCCTTGCTTTGTACTTTATCCAATCACTTGCATATATACGCATGTTCTAATATCTATGCAACGGCGCCATAGGCGTCCGGAGGAACAAAGATGGCGACCATCGCAATTGTCGGCGCCGGTCTAGGCGGCGTTCTGGCGGCCTACGAAATCAAAGCTGAAGCGCGCACTTCAGATAAGGTCGTGCTGATCTCTAAGGGCGACACCTACCATTTCGTCCCCTCCAACCCTTGGGTGGCGGTAAGTTGGCGTCGCCGCGAAACGATTGAGGTCAACCTTCCCCCAGTGATGAAGCGCAAAGGCATCGCGTTCATCAACGCCGGCGCAAAGCGTGTGCATCCAAGCGAGAACCGGCTGGAGCTCAATGACGGCTCTTCACTTAGCTACGACTATCTCGTCATCGCGACCGGCCCTGATCTCGCCTTCGATGAGATCGAGGGCCTGGGACCAGAGCGGTTCACCCAATCGGTATGCCACGTCGATCACGCCGAGCGCGCAGCCACAGCATTCGATGCGTTCTGCCAAGCGCCAGGGCCGATCATTGTCGGCGCGGTCCAGGGCGCATCTTGCTACGGCCCGGCCTACGAATTCGCCATGATACTCGATACCGAGCTGCGCCGCCGCAAGCTGCGTGACCAAGTGCCCATGACCTTTGTCACCGCCGAACCATACGTGGGCCATCTCGGCCTCGACGGCGTCGGCGACACCAAGGGTTTGCTCGAAAGCGAAATGCGCGAGCGACACATCAAGTGGATCACCAACGCCCGCGTCGCCAAAGTCGAACAAGGCAAGATGATCGTAGAAGAGTTAAACGAAGACGGCGCCATCAAAGCCACGCACGATCTGCCCTTCAAATATTCCATGATGCTTCCTGCCTTCCGCGGCGTGCCGGCGATCATCGGCGTCGAAGGTCTGGTCAATCCGCGCGGGTTCGTGCTCGTTGATAAACACCAACGCAATCCGACCTATCCGAACGTCTTCGGCATCGGCGTCGCCGTCGCCATTCCCCCGACAGGCAAGACGCCCGTACCGGTGGGCGTGCCCAAGACCGGCTTCATGATCGAATCGATGGTCACCGCGACAGCGAAGAACATCGGCGCGCTGCTGCGCAACAAGCCACCGCAAGAACAAGCCACTTGGAACGCCGTCTGCCTCGCAGATTTCGGCGACGAGGGTGTGGCGTTCATCGCCCAGCCGCAGATTCCGCCGCGCAATGTCAATTGGTCCGCGCACGGCAAGTGGGTGCATCTCGCCAAGGAGCAGTTCGAGAAATATTTCCTCGGCAAACTCCGTCGTGGCCAAAGCGAGACCTTCTACGAGGCGCTCGCCCTCAAAGTGCTGGGCATCGCCAAACTCAAAGAGACCAAGAGATGACGCTTTTGACCGCCTGCCCAAGCTGCAACACGGGCAATCGTGTCGGCGACGGCGAGCCCCAAGCCGCCAAATGCGGTCGCTGCGGGGCCAAATTATTCACTGGCGCACCGATCGACGTCGATGACGCAGCGCTTGCCGCGCATCTGAAAGTGAGCTCCATGCCGGTGCTCGTCGATATTTGGGCGCCTTGGTGCGGACCATGCCGGATGATGGCGCCGACCTTTGCAGCGGCAGCCAAAGAGTTTGAGCCACGGATCCGCTTTCTGAAACTCAACGCGGATCAAAATCAAGCGCCGGCGAAGCTCGGCGTACGGGGAATTCCCACCCTCATCCTGTTTCACGAGGGCCGTGAAATTGATCGCCAAGCTGGCCTGATGAGCGCCGATCAACTGAGCGCGTGGCTCACTCAAGCGCGCGCCGGAGTTGCTTCAATGGAGAGCCAATCATGATTATCGACCGCGCCGTGTTCGCCTTCGCCGGCATTGTCGTTCTCGTCGGTCTTGCGCTAGCCACTTGGGCGCACCCCTATTGGGCGCTCTTGTCAGCGTTTGCGGGCCTCAACATGTTTCAGGCCGCGTTCACCGGATTCTGTCCAGCCGCGATGGTGTTCAAGCGCTTAGGCTTCAAGCCCGGCATCCTCTTCAAATAGCTTTATTTGCCGCCATAGAGTTCGCAGAGCGCACCCACAAGCTTCTGCGCTGTTGGGCTGGCGAGGCGATAATAGATATTCTGCCCCTCGCGGCGCGTGGCCACCAATCCATGCGCGCGCAGCTTCGCCAAATGCTGCGACAAGGCCGATTGCGCCAAGCTTACATGCTCGCCGAGCTCCGACACCGACATCTCATCATCGCTTAACCGACACAAAATGATGAGGCGCTGATCGTTGGCGAGCAGCTTCATGAGGTCCGCCGCCTCCCCCGCCCGGCTCTCAAGATCCCGGATCGCCTTCTTGCTTTTAACCGCGCTCGCCATCACTCACTCCTGCGGCATATATTAGCATCCGCGCATGTTTTTCCAAGCCTCTTGCGCCGGATCAAGACCCGCGCGGCGCAGGGGGCGAAGACAAGCGCCATGAGCAAGTTCAGATTCCCATTTCGACGCGCAGCCGCGTCTAAGCCCCCCCTAGTCGCGCCAAGCCAAGCGCCGGGAGCGGATTTAGCACCCCTCCCATCCAACCTCACAGCTGAGCGTGTCCTTGAGGTTCAGCACTATACTGATCGGCTCTTCCGCTTCCGCATCACACGGCCAAACTCGTTTCGCTTCCGCGCCGGCGAGTTCGTCATGATCGGCATGCGCACCGATGGCGGTGCTTTGCTGCGCGCGTACTCAATCGCCTCGCCGCCATGGGACGATGCGTTGGAATTCTATTCGATCATCGCGCCCGACGGTGCGCTCACAAGCCGGCTTAGGCGCATCAAGGTCGGGGACGAGGTTCTATTGGCGCACAAACCCACCGGCACGCTTGTGCTCGACGCACTCACGCCAGCCAAGCGTCTGTTCTTGTTTTCCACCGGAACCGGCTTTGCGCCATTCGCCAGTCTCCTGCGCGAGCCCGAGACTTACGTTAAGTTCGATGAGGTGATCGTCACCCACACCTGTCGTGAAGAATCCGAGCTCCGCTACAGCGAAGACACCGTGAACGCGCTGCCCGATGATCCGTTGGTCGGAGAAGCGGCCCCGCTGCGTGTCACGCGCTATGCTACGTGCACCCAAGACACCTGCCGCCGCGCCGGACGCATCACCGATCTCGTCAGCTCAGGCACGATGTTCGCCGATCTCGGCATCGCGCCACTCGACCGCGCTAGCGATCGCGCCATGATCTGCGGCTCGCTCCCCTTCATCCACGACATGCAGCGTATCGTGACAAACGCAGGGTTCGTTGAGGGCTCGAACGCAAGCCCAGCAGATTTTGTTGTCGAGAAAGCGTTTGTCGGCTGACCTCGTATAAGGAGACCAATTGCCGCCAAAGGCGAGCGAGATCTTGAGCGGAGCGCCACGGGCCAAACGCATCAGCTCTTGTCTCCGGGCTTGGTTTGCTTTGTCGGCGTCGCTTGCTTTGCCCGCGCTGCTTTGCGCGGCCGTTTGGGCTTTGCCTTTGTTGTTGCCGATGTGCGTTGCTGCGCCAGGAGTTCATCCATGCTGCGCGCGGCGGGGGCCGGAAAGAGTGCGAGCAGCCGATCCTCGCAGCGCAGAGCAATGGCGGCGTTGACGAGGTTTTCGATTGTGGCCTGACCGCTGGCTTCCATGCGCCGCCACGTCCTGAACCCCATCCCGGCCCTTTCCGCAGCCTCCTTCTGGGACCAGTTTTGGCCCAGACGGCGGGCGCGGACAGACTGTCCCAGCTCCCGCAGCAGCTCTTCGGAGGTCTTTAGCATGGGGCCATATACGGCCCCATCGACCCGTTATTTCAAGTTAATTGGCCATATTTGGCCTCTTTAAAGCTAAAGCGTAGGCTTAGATTCAAGCCGGAGCGGGCGCCAGCGGACCTCGGCTGCGGGCGCTGGCGTGAAGGTGTGGCGATCCACCGCCAACCTGCCATGACCGACCAACCTCAGGGAGATTTGCAGAACTCTCCGGACACGACCCGTTCCTTTACCCCGAATATGGGCATTTATGGGCCTAAAATCGGGTATTTGGCCCTAAAACTTGCTTTTATGGATATTTATGGGTATATATACGGGTATGAGCTTTAAGACCAACACCCTGGAGATCACCTACGATCTTCTGACCCTCGTCGCTGAGATCGATGAGTTCAAGGGAGCCTGGCGCGCGCTCGGCACGCTGCCCCCCGGACGGCTGTCAGCCTTGCGCCACGTCGCGACGATCGAAAGCATCGGCTCCTCGACCCGCATCGAAGGGAGCAAGCTTTCGGATACGGACGTAGAGCGTCTGCTCGCCAAACTCGACATCAAGAGCTTCGAGACACGCGACGAGCAGGAAGTGGCCGGTTATGCGCAAGTGATGGAGACGATCTTCGGCTCCTATGACGTGATCGACCTCACCGAAAATCACATCATGCAGCTGCACCGTGATCTGCTCGCCTTCAGCCAAAAAGACGAGCGCCATCGCGGCGCGTACAAGACGCTGGCGAACCATGTCAGCGCCTTCGATGAAAGCGACAAAGAGATCGGCGTGATCTTCGAAACGGCGACGCCGTTCGATACGCCAAGGAAGATGCAAGAGCTGATCGCGTGGACGCGAAAAGAGCTGCAAGAGCAAAGCCTGCACCCGCTTTTGATCGCAGCGATCTTCACGGTCGTCTTTCTGGAAATCCATCCCTTCCAGGACGGCAATGGAAGACTCTCGCGCGTGCTGACGACGTTGCTGCTCCTGCGCAGCGGCTATTCCTACGTGCCGTACTCATCGCTGGAGAGCGTGATCGAAGGCAGCAAGCAAGGCTATTATCTGGCGCTGCGCCAGACGCAGCGCACGATCCGCAGCGAGAAGCCCAATTGGCAGCCCTGGATCACGTATTTCCTGCGCGCGCTTCAACAGCAAAAACGAAAGCTGGAGAAGAAGATCGAGCGCGAGCGCTTAATCATGGACGCGCTGCCAGAACTATCCTTGCAAATCCTGACCTTCGTCAGAGAGCGCGGGCGCATCACCAACGCGGATGTGGTCGCGCTCACCGGCGCCAACCGCAACACGGTGAAAAAGCATCTCGGCGCACTGGTGGAGACAAAACAGCTCACCCAGCATGGCTCCGGTAAAGGCACCTGGTACGGCCCGGCAAGCTAACAACTTGCTGGGAGACAATCTCTGAATGGTTATGCGTTCGGGACGATGATTTTTTGGAACGAGGACATACTCGAAGACACGCAGGGGCCTCGACATACTCGGTGGACGCGCGCTCGACCAGGCGCATCGATTGACGGCCCCAGGTGGCGGTTCATTGGCCGGTAGCTGAGGCGACAGCTGCGCGCTATGATCAGAGATCGGCGCTTGGACTGCACCCTCATCGGCCAACATGAACAAGACGAACGCATGGTGGCGTAATGCAGCGTAGATGGCCGCGACATCGGGGAGCAAATGGTCTCTCAGGGTTGGGCGCGCGACTGGCCACGTTATTCGCAAGGCCGGAGCGGGCGCCGGCGGACCTCGGCTACGGGCGCTGGCGTGAAGGCGTAGCGATCCAGGAAGCTCTTGGCGGCGCCTGACGCTTGGCTTGGATTGCCATTTTCGCTCGCACCCCAGCTTTCACCGGCGCGCGAAAGGGAGACCTTCGACGCTCTGGCGCAATCTGCGCCGGAGACTGCGGAGCGCCGCGCGGCTTTGGGCTCACTGGAAAACATTCAGGCGGAGTTGGGCGTGCGGCCAGATGGGCCGTAGCGATCAAGCGCGCGCTTCACAGCGCGCGCCTACGATCGGCCTAGGCTTTCGGGAGACTGGTTTGCGGATTTTCGCGCCCGAGGACGCGCACGATCAAGACGCCATTGGCCTCGACGCGGTAATAGATGGAATGCGCGACATACACCGAGCGGCGATAGCCCGCGCGGATATGATCAACCTCTTGCCAGAGCTGCGGGGTGTCGGCGATTTGCCCGAGGCGCGCGATCAACCCGTCGTAATATTCGTCCGCCGCATTCATGCCGAAGCGATCGATGCCCCACTCGTACAAGCGTTCGAGGTCTGCATCTGCCGCCTCGCTTAAATGACACCGGCGATTAGCCATTCAGGATTTCCGCTTCTTCACCGCCGCGCGAATATCTTCGGGGCCACGCGCGCTGAGGCCGCTTCTCTCGCCTTCGATAAGCGCCGCGCGGATGGCTTCAATCTCAACGGTGTCCTGCTGCGCCTTGCGGATCAGGTCACGCAACACTTCGCTGTCGTTCGTGTAAGCGCCGCTGTCGATCTGCGCCTTAATCCAGTCGTTCTGCGTATCGGTGAGGGTGATGGTCTTTCGAACTGTGGTCATGGCCTAGGCTCCTTTGTGTCTATACTCATACTATTGGTGTATTATAGCACGTTATGGAGCATCCTAGGCAAAAATTTTCGGTCGCATTTGGACGCTTGGTTCTATCTCGCCCGCCGCCCTGGATGCCGACATCATTAATTCCTACGCCGTGCCGGTCGTCCGCCTGACCGAAGTGTTCCGGCAGGCCGCGCAAAGCCGCATCATCGTCAGCGCACACCGGATCAACCAAGGCGCTATTCCCGATCTCGAAAGACCCCGAGGGCGACAGGCATTTCCATTTTTTGTCGAGGCCGACCGGAAATTGCCGTGCCGCGCATTATCGAGCTGGTGAAGCTCCTTATCCCGCAGCGCTTTGCCATCGACCCCGTTCGCGACATCCAGGTCCTGTGCCCGATGAACCGTGGCGGCGTGGGCGCTCGCTCGCTGGACATCGAATTGCAGAAAGCGCTGAACCCAGCCGGCGCGCGCAAGGTCGAGCGTTTCGGTTGACCAAGAAGCGTCAACGCAAGCGCGCCAAGCACGTCATTCCCGGCGGCGAAGGCACAGCCAATCGCTGTTTGGCGCTGCTCTCGACGATCATGTCGTTTGCCGCGCGCGAGGACGTCATCGATCGCAATCCGGTGTTCGGCATTGAGCGATCTCCGGGAAACATGCGGGAGCGTTTCCTCAGCCGTGAGGAGCTTACGCGGCTTGGTGAAGTGATCGCCCGGGCCGAGAGAGAAGGCGCCCACCCTTGCGGGCTTGCAATCATTCGGCTGTTCACGACCCAGCCACGCGGGCCGCGTTGCGCGATCAGCGCGCCGATGCAGACGAGCTTGTGCAGCGGAAGCGCGGGAAATTTGTGGCCGAGATACTGCTCGGCTTCTGCTTCGGACATGTCGTGCCCATCGATGCGCGAGACCGCTGCGAGATCAGGCACGGTCTCAGATATGGACCCGCCCGCGCAGCCTACTGACTTCATCTTCCCCGGACTGCGCCAAGGCGGACCAGCGTAACGCCGTAATAGGCTGGGTCATGGGACGTGTCTCCAGGACCGCGTGGACCATCCACGCGCATCCAGAGACACGGAGGCGCCATCGAACGCTTGGCGCTACACCCGCAGAACGGGCCTACCGCGGAAGCGGTTTAGTACTCTCGCCGGTTTCGGCCATTCGCTCTCGCTTGTCCTTGCACGCCACCATCCAATTCACTGCGTTGCGAAACGCCGCGCGCTGTGACACCTGATCAGCCGATGACACCGCTCTATCGCAACACTCGCGCGTTGCGCGTGCGCTTTTTGCAGATGCTTTTCTGGGCGGGTACGCTCGGCTTCGTCGCACTTGCGCTTTTCAGCTATTGGAACGGACCGGAGCCAAACTCCTGGGTCGTAGGCGCCATCCTAGCGCCAATCTTCGCACTCTGCGCGCTCGGCATGGAATGGTATCTTCGCTGCTACGTTACTGCACTCCAAGCGTCTCCTGACGGACTCGTTCTGGAAACGCTTTCGACGTTCGGGCGCACGCGTACCACAGTTCCGTGGGCCGATGTCGAACTCGCGGGACAGCGGCATGACGTTTCGGATGAGGACGATGCGCCCACCGTTGAGAACACCGCCGTGCTGTTGCGTGTACGCGGCCGTGATCTCCTGATCATTGATACGACCGAGGACCCGTTCGACAGCGTTAGCTTGCAGCGGTTGCTCCGCGGCGCGCGTTAAGCTCGCCTCCATAGGAGGTACGCGTTCGGCTGCCGACGCCCTGGTCGCCACTTTTGCGAAGGGCCGGAACGATGCAATCGTGCCGCTGGTCATGCTGCGCGAGCTAAGACCTGCTCTCGCCCAGAGTGGTCACTAGACTCTCGGTGAGAGGAACGCCACCCAATAGCCCCCGCATCACACGATCAATTGCGTACGAAGGCTCTCGTATGCGAGAAACTTGGGTAGCGCTGGGGTATTGGGACCCCAAAAGGGCCACGCCGTCTCAAGCAACAACGACGAAGACTTCTAGCCTTTTGAAGGCGCGCGTCATTCGTTGTCGAGGGCGACATCGCGCCAAGCGAGCAAGGTCGCAGGCAAGACCAAGGCTGTGGTAAACATCAGCAAAAGATAATTCTGCAATATCGCGACCGACAGCTCCACGCCAAAACTCTCGGTGGCGTCGCGATGCGAGGCGGGCAGAGCGCGTTCATGATCCGTGGAAAACGGCTCCCCCATTGACCAGCCTCCAGCCGCACAGCGATCGTCGAGAACAAAGCGTGCAGCACGCCGCCGGGGCCGATGATCGTGAGCACACTGCCTTGTCGAAATGCGATTGTCATAGCGCAAGCGCCCCGGCTGAAGGACATGGTTCGGCGAACTTGCCGATGTACATATGGTCACCGTCAAATCCATCGAGCTTGGCAGCGCACCGGTTCGGCAAACCTCACGACCGGCTCGGCCGCTCAATTCCTGCCTATCGCTATGCTGCGTCCGATAAGGCGGGCTTTCGCCGAAACCCGACCGGCCCTCGGTGGTCGCGACTTCCAACCAGCGCTAGCCGGAACTTCAATCCACCGACTCGACACTGCGACGCCCAGTAATCAAGCACCACCGCAGGAATGCTCAGAATCAATGGCGTTCCAGGACTCGTGCGTCCTCAGATTGACACCATGGTACGTTCGACCGCGGTCGTCGCCGGGCGGACAGTTCTGTGGGACTTCGATCAGGCAGAGCAGCACCTGATCTCCGATGCGCGAGTTGTGAATGCCCGCAATCGTATTGTAGTCAACTTGCCACCGGCCATTCTCGTATTCGATGACGCTGCCGCTTTCGCCGGCTCTCCGACCTACGGACCGGACAGTCGTCAGCGCGCATCCGCCGATGTGTTCGCCGGCGGTCCCGGAAGCAGGCTGTATCACAGGCACGTCTGCGGCATCCACGACGCGAGGCTGGCGCTGGTGGCGTCCTGACTCACACCAGGCACGGCGAGGAGGCTCAGCCTGCTGCATGGACATCTCGGCAAACCATTCGCAGAAGTGGCGATTATACTCGGTAGGAGTCGAGAGATTGCCCCCCAATCGGGCTGCCTCCTCGTGTCCTGCGTCGAACGTCGCAATATGCACCCGCTCTGAGATTTCCGTGCCCATGACCGCAGGAATATCGGCGAAGAGAGTGTAAGCTTCGTCTCGACCGCCGACGGAAGTGGCGCAGCCCCCGCACGCTAGCGCCCACAGCAGCATCAACGTCCGCATGTGGTCCTCCCGCGCCAACCGCTCAATTCGGCCAGACCTTCGCACCCTACGCCTCTCAATTTGTACGTCCAGACCTGGTCGCCACGTGAAGATTGCATCACGGATTCGCGATCCTGTGCGGCATTGTAGTGCGGCGGCCCAGGCGTATGTTCGTGCAATGAGACAATCTATTCTACGCGTGCTTGCGCTGTCGCTCGCCGTATGCGCCAGCGTAGCAAGTTCCGCTCAGGCTCAATCTGCGCCGACCGATGCTGCGAGCGCCCAGACGCAACCCTCTGAGACGCGGCGATTCCGCGGCGTCTTCGTTAGCGGCTGGGAAGCGCAGCTATTTGTTGAAGCGGGCCGAGAGAGCGAGCAGCCGCACTGGGTGGCGCTAACGCCCGACGCGCGCGCCTCGCTGGCGCAGGTCCTGCCAATAGTGTCCGAGCCAGGAGAGGGCTTCCGTGTTCTTGTCGAGTTCGACGGCCGACTAAGCCCACCGGGGCGCTACGGTCATCTCGCCGTCTACACGCATGCGGTGCTGATTGAACGTGTGATCAGCGCGCGACTTGAAAGCCGGCCTAGCGCCTTTTGCGATGCCGAAGCGAGCGGCGTCTGGCGCGGCGCCGACAATCGTGTCTACGCCGTCACTGCAAGCACGACGGGTCCGACCTGCGCCCAGTCAGTGGTGCTTCTGGTCGTCCGCGGTTCTGACGGTGAGGTAGTATGGACGGATGCACGGCCGGCAGGGCAGGTTATGGGATTGACCACGCCAGCGACGCGCACGCCCATGGCGGCCGCGTTACAAGACTGGATCGGTTATGGCGCACGCGGCGAGACGACAGCCGACCTGCCCCAATGGCCGCTCGAGCGCGAACCGCCGACAAACTCGGGCGGCTTCGAATTCGCGCCAGAATCTTGGATTGATCGCGAGACCTACCTGGAGATGCGCGATCGCGCAGAGCCGATGTTCTGTTACGTCCAAGGCATGGAAAGCTTGGCCTGCCTCGTCGAACGCTGGCACCGGCTGGAAAAAGTCGGCGTTCAGGCATTCGCGGGATAGGCTCGGCGAGCTGCAAGCGCGCGGTTCTGATTCCGCAACATCACGCTAAGAGGTGCTTATGCTCCGCCGCATTCTATTGTCGATGATCGTCGCTTGCATCGTGGTGGCTCTGTCGCAGCCAAACGCTCGTGCACTCACCTGCGCTGACACCAGCTGGGCGGCGCAAATCGGCGAAGCAGATGTTGTTTTCCGAGGGAGATCGATATCCAGCCAATTCTTGACGGAAGCTGCGGCGCCGTCGCCTCGGTCGCCTTCATCATACAATGAATGGGATGGAGATTTCATTGTCCACACGTTCGAAATCTTCGATGTCCTGAAAGGCGATCTGGGATTGTTCGCGCAAATTTATGAGCGGATCTCATGCATGACTTGCGATCTGGGTATCCGAGAGCAAGTGCTCTTGGTGTTTGCATCCCGCCGTGAAGGCGGGCGGCTTGTCGCCAGCCCCTGCGGCGGCGTATGGGAGGACGCCAGTGGCGCCAGCGCGCGATGGGTGGCCGAACATTTCCCAGAGGGCCAGCGGCCGTAAGCGCTGCGCTGAGGCCAAAGAACGATTTTCCGTCCGCCCGAGGTGCAAGACTCACGAGCGGCCTAGTCGCTCAAACCCTGCCGCCAGTAATGCTGCACGCGCTTCGGCTCGATATCGCCGACAGAGGTCATTCGCCTAAAGCGCGCCACGACACCTCGGTGTTCGCGATGGAGATCTCAATGATCATCCTCTCTAAATGAGCCCCGCGTCGCGCAGCGCGCGGTCGATAAGCGCCTGCTCCGCCTCGGTCAGCGCCGTTCGCGCGCTTTGCGGCCGATTCTCTTCCGGCATGCCGTTGATGGCGTAGACGAGAGTGGCGCGCGCCCGGGTGTTCCACCACAAGCCAGTCATCCAGCCGTAAGCGTCGCCGCAATGACCACGCCACTCGCCGCTGTCCGGCCCGAAGAAGGCGTCCTCGCTCCTCCCCAGGGGCACCTGCGTGCCGAGCCCGTAAGCTTGGTAGAAGCCATCGGCTGTCTCACCGTTGACGGCTTCCGGCGTGAACATCCAAGCCGCGCCGGCCTGCGTGCGCGCTTCAGGCGCGGCCGCGAAGAGCTGCGCCAGCACGTCCATGTCGCCCAGGCTCAGCCGCAGGCCGCCATGTGGGGCGAACGCAAATCCGTTCTCGCCCAGGCGATAATCGGCAACCGTCAACGCCACGTCGCCCTCGGCGCGGTAGAGCGCAGGCTCCGGCGCAGGGGGCGGATGCGCATCCACCTGCGCGCGCCAAGCGCTGCCGTCCCATCGGCAACCGGCCGCAGCCAGCCGGCGCTTGCGCTGCGAGACGCCGCTCCAGTTGTAGCCAATGTCGAGCCCCAGCGGCGCGAACAGCGCCTCCCTCATGAACAGGTCGAAGCGCCGGCTCGTCACGCGCTCAATGATCTGCGCGATCACTGCGAAGTTGGTGTCGCTATAGGCGAACCACTGCCCCGGGCTCTGCTCCGACGCCGCCAGCCATCCGCCGAACGAGGCTTCGCTTGCGGCGTGCCGAAGGCGGCCCAGCAGCGACTGGTTGAACGGCACCGGGAAATCGTCGCCGTTCCTGAGGCCGCTGGTGTGGGAGAGCAAAAGGCGCGGCGTGAGCGGCTGGCCCGGATGCGACGGATGCCTGAAGGTTTCGCCGAGATACGCCGAGACGTCGGCGTCCAGATCGACATCGCCGCGCATCGCCAGGGTCATGAAGCCGAAGGCGGTGACCATCTTCGACACGGAGGCCACGCGAAACGGCCGGCGGCGTGTGAACGAGCGAAAACGCCCGTCCGGCCCCAACGCCCGGCCTTCCGCCATCCCGCGAACGCGCCCGCCGGATCTGATGATGTAGCCGCTGGAGAGCATGGAGTGCGCCGCCGGCACGACCTGATCTGCCAGGACAAGCCCCGCCACGCCCTCCAGGAATTCGCGCCGTTCGATCATCATCGCCGTAGATTCGATTGACCAGCCCCGATGGCGCGTCCAGGTGCAGTGTTAGTTCATCGCGGCCTCCGATTCTAGCTTTCCGGTGATGCGCGCCGGCCAGGCCGGCAGCACGACACGCTCCGGCGCTGGGGGTGTCCGGCCGAGCGCAGAGTGCGGACGCACGGCGTTGAAGTGACGCCGCCATGCTTCGATCAACACCTGCGCTTCAATGCTAAACAGAAATTCGCGACGGACCTGCGACCGACAGCAAAGGGCCAACTCGGCTTTAAGCGCCACATTCTTACGATGGGCCGGCTCGCTCAAACGCTGCCGCTGGTAATGCTGCATGCGCTTCGGCGCGTCATCGCCGGAACAGGTCATTCCCGTCCGACTGGGACTATGCACCCGACGACTGATACACGTGGTTACACTGCAGTTGCCTTCAGTCGTGGATGGCGTCTCATACATCCTGAGCGCGCCGCCCGTCGGCAGCACGGCGACACGACTGCCACCCTGGCGGGCGCGAGGTTGGCCGTCGCCATCGAAAAACCGATGCGATTTCGGAAACCAGCACACAATCCAAGCCACCGTGATAACCGTAACGAGCTTGAATTCCGCAAGGGAGAGCCAATGATCAACAGGCGGAGCTTTCTTGGTGGCGCGTTTTGCGCGTCGTTCGTTAGCTCAGCCTGGGCCGAGACCCAGGAAGACGCACGCGGCTTCGGCGGCGACATCGCGATCCTGCGCGAAGCGTACCAAACGCTGCACCCCGGTCTCTATCGATACAACACCCGCACTGATGTGAGCGCTCGCTTCGAGACGCTGGGGCGCGTTTGGTCTCGCCATCAGACCCTGCCGCAAGCCTACCTATCGCTTTCGCGGTTCCTTGCGACGATCAAGTGCGGACACACCTACGCGAACTTCTACAACCAGTCCGATGCGGTGCACCAACGATTGTTTGCTGCGCGCGATCGCTTGCCGTTTCACTTCGTGTGGTTGGGCGAGCGCATGGTGGTCACCGCAAATTTGTCGGGCGATCCTCGGCTCGCCGCAGGCACGGAGGTTATCTCGATCAACGGCGTTCGCAGTGCTGCACTCTTACGCCAATTAATCGCGTTCGCCCGCGCTGACGGAAACAATGACGCCAAGCGCCGGTCGTTGCTCGAAGTTCAGGGCGCCGACGAGTACGAGACCTTCGATCTGTTCTACAGCTTGCTGCATCCCGCGGCGGCGCAAGGCTTCTCACTGCGGGTTCGCCTAGCCGGCGGCGGGCATGTCGCGCGCGTTGAGGTAAGCCCGGTCGAGCGCACGCAGGCCCGCGACGCCGCGCGTGCGGACTCATTGGACAGGAACGCGCCAGCTTGGCGGCTTGCGTATCACGGAGAGCGTGTCGCCAGGCTCATCATGCCGGGTTGGGCGCTGTACAATTCGGACTGGGATTGGCGCGGTTTTCTGGACGCGAGTTTCGAGGAGCTTCAAGCCCGCGGGGTCACGCGCCTAATCGTCGATTTGCGCGGCAACGAAGGCGGGCTCGATTGCGGCCATGAGATCATCGCGCGACTGATCGATCGCGATCTGCCGCTAACGGCTTACGAACGGCGGGTGCGCTACCAGCGCACGCCGGATCATCTCAACCAATATTTGGATACCTGGGACGACAGCTTTCGCAACTGGGGCGATGACGCCATCCGCATCGATGACGAGTACTATCGCTTGCGTTCTAGCGCGGAATCCGTGGCGCCTATCATCACGCCGAAGGGGCCACGTTTCCGCGGCGCCGTTGAAGTGTTGATCGATTCCTCGAACAGCTCAGCGACCTTCCAGTTCGCCAACATCATGAAGACCAATGGCCTGGGACGGCTGGTCGGTTCTCCCACAGGCGGCAATCTGCGCGGTATCAATGGCGGCGCGTTCTTCTTCCTGCGGCTGCCGGAATCAGGCCTCGAATGCGACCTGCCGCTGATCGGGACATACCCACCCACGCCTATGCCCGACGCCGGGATCGAACCCGACGTTCGCGTGGCGCGAAGCGCGGACGACATCGCCGCGGGCCGTGACACGGTGCTGGAAGCGGCACTTAGATTGACGTAAGCTATTTACAGCCGACCGGCTCGCGCGCTCAAATCGAGACACTGGCGCCCTACCCGACAATTCGGCACGCTCTCGCCGAAACCGGTCACCGACAACCTAGTCGTCGAATCCAATAAATACCGTCGCCTCATCAACACGCTTGCGTTCGGACACGACCGCGTTTGCCGGGAAGGTGTCATCGGGCCAGCCCAGCGCGATGCTCTTCATGATGACCTGATCGTCGGCTATTCCGGCATGCTCCCGCACTACTGGCGACTGCATAATGCCCTGGCTGTTAATGACCGCGCCCAGGCCGCGAGACCAAGCGGCATTCACCAAGGCGGTCGCGACCGCGCCGCAATCGAACGGCGTATCGTCACTGCCATGGAGCGCGCGATCATAGGTCACGATCACGCACACGGGCGCGTCGAACTGGCGAAAGCCGCGCAACACCCAGTCTTGCCGCTTCTCCGCGTCGTCACGCGCGATCCCCATCGCGGCGAACAATTGCTTGGCGACGCCGATCTGGCGCTCGCGGTGATGGCCAGCAAAGGCCGGACCAGTGCGAAATTCACGCGATTGCGGGACGCCCGCCACCATCCGCTCGGTGTTGCCGGCGCGGATCCGGTTCAGGGGTTCGCCGGTGACGATGTAGAAATTCCACGGCTGGGTGTTCATCGATGACGGGGCGCGCATCGCCAGGCCAATGACTTCTTCAATCAACGCTTTGGGCACGGGATCGGGCTTGTAGCCGCGGATACTCCGACGCCCAAGGATCACGTCATCAAACTTCATGCGGCGCCCCCTGGAAATTCACGGCAGACATAGTCGCTCAATCCCTGCCGTTCGTCATGCTTCGCGCGCTAAGGCCGGCTATCGCCGAAGGACGCCATTGGTCACAAATTTGAGGTGTGCCCTCGGTCACGGCGACAAGCGCCGCCCCCGGGTAGGTTTGCTCATCGAAGCGATGACGCTTCGAACCGAGGAGCAAACCAAATGACCAAGTTTTACGCCCTGATCGCCGCCTGCGCCGTGTTCGCCCCAGTCGCTTTCGCGACCCTGAACCAAGCAGCGCAAATCGTCGTCTGATCGGCCCCGCCCAACCTAAATTCGAGAGCATTCCAATGACCAAATTTTACGCCTTGATCGCCGCTTGCGCCGTGTTCGCACCGATGGCGATGGCCACGCTCAACCAGGCCGCCCAGATCGTCGCGTAACGTCGCGATCACATCGACCGGCAAGACAAGGCCCGCGAAGGATGCTCCCCCTTCGCGGGCCTTGTTCATGTACAAACGGCTGACGCCATCCAATCAAGTCACTGGCGCATCACCCGTCAATTCGGCGCGCTCTCGCCGGCAGCGCTCATTCGGGAATGTGACGCAGCGGAGAATTGGCGAGGCGCGCTCGAACCCGCGCAAGTCGCTCCTGATAGATTGGGCATTCGATCGGATCGCGATCGGGATGCAACCGGCTCCACTCCCTAATCGCTTCCTGCTCGCGTTTGACGCGTGCGATCTCGGGGTGAAATTCAGGCGGCCGGATGATGCGGGCCGAGGGACGCCATTTGCCCCTTGGCAGACCGAACAAAAAGCGCGACCGCTGCGATTGTTTCAGTGAGCCCCACCATCCCGCGTAAATTTCCCGGGCGTGCCCGCAGTCGTGCATGCGACGCCGAGTCCAAAAAGGATGGTCGGGTTTGCGCCATATGCGAATGGATTCGATGGGGCCGAACGCCAGGATGGTGCGAAACCATTTCGGCGGCACCAGCCACCAGCGCCAACGAGGTGTGGGTTCGTACTAGTAGCGCTGGGCGAGGACTTCTTTGCGATAGAACTGATCGACAATTCAACGGGACAACGTCTTCGAAACTCACGCGCTGGAGATTATCCTATGGCGCCGCACATTTCTCCAGCCCTCTCGTGCGGCGCTAACGCGCCGGCACGCGCTCCACTGTGACGTCGCACGCTCGCAATTGCGCGACCCGCGTAGAGA
>Ga0315902_10002744_pt1 | contig 27030 bp, 18 predicted proteins | sample LakEriMetagenome_9_FD_203523 | JGI IMG/M metagenome (GOLD analysis project Ga0315902, IMG submission 203523) | Freshwater fungal communities from buoy surface, Lake Erie, Ohio, United States - Buoy 12 MA117 | ecosystem: Environmental > Aquatic > Freshwater > Lake > Lake biofilm | place: USA...
ATGGACAGAAGCATCTGATCGCGGTGACGGACGGCTATCGCGAGAGCAAGCAGAGCTGGATGGAACTGCTCCTGGACCTCAAGCATCGGGGCCTGACGATCGATCCGAAACTGGCTGTGGGGGATGGGGCCCTGGGCTTCTGGGCGGCCTTGCGGGAGGTGTTTTCTGCCACCCGGGAGCAACGCTGTTGGGTCCACAAGACTGTCAACGTACTCAACAAGCTGCCCCGCAGCATTCAGCCCAAGGCGAAGGCCGATCTGCACGAGATCTGGCAGGCCTCAACCCGGGAGGCGGCGGCGAAGGCGTTCGATCACTTCCTGACCAAATACGGAGCCAAGTACGACCAGGCGTGCGTGATTCTCAAGAAGGATCGTGATGCCTGACTCACCTTTTACGACTTCCCAGCGGAGCACTGGAGGCAAATATGCATCCCCAACCCCATGGAAAGGCTCTTGGCGACCATTCGCCTGCGTCACCGACGGAATCCATTCACTGGAGACGGGGGGCAATGAAATCAGGCAGGCCAGTCTGGTCAGGATGTTCAAGCTCGCCCAGTCAGCGTCAAAGCACTGGCGCAAACTCAATGCCCCCACCCTGATCCTCTCCCTCCTCGAAGGAAAGGTCTTCACTGACGGAGTTCTCCAGCTCACTCACGCCGCCTGATCCACATTCCTCAGAACACAACTCTTGACAATACCTCTGTTCTTTCCGGAGAGGCCCAATGGCGTTGAGCACGCGGCGATTGGAATTGCCGAATAACCGTTGTCTTCCGTGCAACACGAAACCAGAGATTGTTTGTTGGGCATTGCGCTGACGAGTGGTGATCTGCGCGTGTCCCGAGAAGCTGGCGTCTCCCGACCGACAGGCCGGGTGAGGGGGCTGACTGTTGGGTACGGCGAACAGTGCTCGGTGAGCAACAAAGGGGCCATTCTTCCCTCACCCCATCCCTCTCCCGCGACCACCTGGGTTCTGTTGACCGGGGGGCGTTTTGCGGAAGAGGGAGAAAGTGTGCGGCGCGGTCGCGGGCTCACCGCAGTTCGGATTCACCAACCGACTTGCGGTCGGGAGGGTCGGCGACGCGGCTGAACTTCACACACGAGAGTGGCCCTTTATCTTCGGGGCGTTGACCTTGCGGCCAGACGTGCGGTACAAGCAGTTCCTGGAGGCCACCCCCAAATGACGACCGAAAACAAACAATCCCATCGGCAAGACCAAGTCGCGCTGCGCGTGGTCCTGCTCGCTCCGCCCCCGGGGGTCGACTTTGGGGTGCAGCAGGGGAAGGGGACCGATTACACGACGATCCAGACGCAGCGCTCGAAGACGGGGGACCTGAGCTTCGAGTTCACGGTGACCGTCAAAGACAACCGGGACGACGGCTTGCCGAACTTTCTGGGGCCGCTGACACACGGGCCGACGACGGGCCGCTTCCTCTACATCAACATCGGCCAATCCGCCGGCCAGTCGAACACCGCCTGGGACCGCCGCCTGAAGATCCCCCTCGAGGGGATCACCTGGGACCTCATCGCCCAACAATCGGCCACCACAGTGCTCGAAGCCCAGCTTCCCGGAACCGGCAAAGACGGCGGACCGAGTTGTGCGACGGTGAAGCCCATACAAGGTTGGAAGGTCCGCCCGCAATAAGTGGCACTGTCGCAGCGCTCCCCATTTGAGGACAAAAGGGGTCAGGTCCATATCGTGATGCACCTGATGTCTTGCCCGTGAGCGTGTCGCTGGTCGCCGAGCCAATGCCCGTGGCTCTGTGGCGGGGGCGTTTCTGTTGACCGCCACGCGAGGGGTGATCTCGACGCGTGCCGAGGCGCGCTGGCGTCCGGCGGGGCCCTCGCCCCTGCGGGGGAGAGGGTGGCCGACAGGCCGGGTGAGGGGGCTGGGCGTCCGGTGCTGCAATCAGCGGTCGGCGAACAGCGATCGGTGAGGAACCACACGGCCATTCTTCCCTCACCCCATCCCTCTCCCGCGGCCGCCTGGGTTCTGTTGACCGGGGGTCGTTTGGCGGGAGAGGGGGAATGCGCGCGGCCGGGCCACGTGTTGGCCGCCAGTCGGTGTCACCAACCGACACAAAGTCGGTAGAGCTGGGACCGCGGTCGTGGCATGGGCTTGTCAGCCTGTGCGCGAATTCTCTGCGGGGGCTGATTGGGTCGATGGACTGGGCGAAGGGGGTTTGACTGACCGACCTGGAGGTCTGTCACCACGGGCCGATCTGGGCTCGGCTTGTCAGCCGGTGCGTCGAAATCTGGGCGAGGGGTGATTGGGTCGATGCGCTGGGCGACCGGTTTTTGACGGACAGACCTGGAGGTCTGTCACCACGGGCGGGTGACCCCTCACGCACGCGCCGCCGGATGCTGTGCGAGAAAACCTTCCATCCCTTTCAACACGTCCGGCAGGGCGTCTTCGAAGACGTAGTGGCCGGCGTGGGGGAGGGGGAGCGCTTCGGCCTGGGGGAACCGGCGCTGGAATTCTTCGCGGAACGCGGGGGTGAAGCACCAGTCCCGTTCGCCCCAGATCAACAACAGCGGGTGCCCCTGCAGCCGCTGCAGGCCGGTCTCGACTTCGACCAGGGTCGCGTAACTGGGATGCGATGGTTGGAGCGGGATGTCTTCCACAAACCGCTGGATCGCCACCCGGTCGTGCCAGTTGCCGTAGGGGGCCAGCAGCCCCCGCCGGATTGCCGGGGTCAGCTTCTCGGGGTGCTCCATCGCCATCGACAAAGCCGCCCGGGCGAAGAGGTTGAACCCACGCACTCCCAGGGGGCCCAGCAGGGGCCACCGGCAGACCGCGATCCGGAACGGAATGGCCTGCGAGCGGAAGGCACCGGTGTTCATGAGGATGAGCCGCGAGAAGAGGTCGGGACGCCGCCCGGCGACCCCCATCCCAATCGCTCCTCCCCAGTCATGCGCGACCAGTGTGATTTGCCGCAGTTGCAGGTGGTCGATCAGCGCCTGCAGGTTCGCCATGTGGTCGGCGAGCCGGTAGGAGTACGACTGGGGCTTGTCCGAAAAGCCGCAGCCGAGGTGATCGAGAGCGATGACCCGGTAGCGGTCGCGGAACCGGCGGATCACGTTGCGCCAGGCGAAACTCCAGGTGGGGTTGCCATGCACGCAGAGCAGCACCTCTCCCTGGCCTTCATCGACGTAATGCAGACGGCCTCCCGCCACAGGCAGGAAGTGCGATTCAAACGGATATTCCTCGGCAAACCCCGGGCGATCGGGAGGCGACTCACGGGGATCGGTCATTGAGCTGCTTGGGGACGAATTCGCGGGGAATCGCCATTTTGAGGGGGTTTTGCGGAACCAGCGACTGTGCCTTGGCCCGGGCCGCCTCGGCTTCCGCCGTCCGCCCCAGAGCCACCAGCACGGTCGCCTGTTCCTCCAGGAACTGGGGCAGACGCGGGTGCGACTCGACCAGCATCTTCCAGTGTTCGAGGGCGTTCTTCAACTCGGTCTCGGCCCCCGCCTCTTGCTGGCCCGCCCGCAACACCTCGGCCAGATCGGCATGCAACCGCGCCAGCCGGGGACGCAGTTCGAGAGCCACTTCGGGCTGTTCCGACAACCCCGCCGTCAACGCCAGGGCTTCACGCAGCTCGCGCTCGGCCTCGGCCGGAGCTTCGGCCAGTCCATGCAGCAGCCCACGTTCCCGCAGAATGTCGGCCCGCAACAGCCGCAGTTCGTCCTCCGGCACGTGCTCGGCGGTGACCTTTTGCAGCCGCCGATCGGCCTCTTGCAGATCGGCGAGCCCCTTGGAGACTTCCTTCACCAGGCGGCGGGCCCGGGCCCGGTCCATCAGAATACGGGCCAGGCGGTAATCGACGACGGGAGTCCCCGCCCCCTGCTGCTCGATCTGGTCGTAGTTGTAGAGGGCCGCGTCGAAACAGCCGACCGCCTCATCGGCACGCTGGCTGTCGATCAGCAGCAGGCCCTCCTGGCGGTTCCCTTCGCCCAGAATGGTCATGACGACGGGATCGTCATCCTTGAGATTCCCGCGTCCGGTGGGAACCCGGCGTTTGAACTGCATCAGCCGCAGGCAATTGTGCAGGTTTTCTTCGGCCTGGGGCAGATCTCCCGTGAAGCGCTTCAGCAGCCCCGTCTGCAGCTTCGACATCCCCACGAAAAAGTCATCCCCGACCATGTCGCCATTGCGGCGCTGGAGCGTGGCATGAAAGGTCTCGAACTCGGGGAAGAGCTGCTTGCGGAGGGCGGTCACCTGCGGATCGTGCTCGAACTCGGGACGCCCCAGCACAAGAGTCGCCCGCTCGATCACATCCAGCGATTCTCGCAGGTTCACCTCGGTGCGCTGGAGGTCATTCTGGACCCCCTTCTTTTCCTGCAGCGCGTTGAAATAGAGGGCCGACATTTCGTCGAAGCTCGACCACCCGTTGATCGCCCAGACCAGCAACCCGGCGAACGCCCCGGGAACGACGAGGTTGCGGATGGGGTGTTGCATGATCGAGCGCCCCAGTCGGCGCCACAAACCGGGGCCCCGGGCCTGCACCAGCTCGCCTGACAGATACCGCTTCAGATCGGCCGCCAGTTCCCCCGCCGATTCGTAGCGCAGCGCGGGCTGCCGCTCGACGCACTTCTCGACGATCCGCCGCAGGGGACGCGGCAACGACGCATCGAGCAACCGCAGATCGAAGGGGGAGCCCTTGAGAATCTTCTGCCGCAACGCCGCCGGCTCTCCCGCCAGCCAGGGGGGACGACCGGTCAACAGCTCGCACAACAAGGCCCCCAACGAATACACATCGGCGGTCATGTCGGGGGTGGGATTCCCGGTGAGCTGTTCCGGAGCGCGGTAGGGGAGTTGGGTAAGCGCCGCCGCATCGGAGTCTTCCAGCGGGACCGCCGCCAGGGCGAAGCGGACCAGCGTGGGCTCTCCCGCCGCGTTCCGTTCGATGTTCCCGGGATGCACATCGAGATGCACCACCCCCTTCTGGTGCGCCCAGCCCAAGGCGCGGGCCAACGCGGCGACCAACTCGACCGCCGCACGGGTTCCCCAGGGGCGTCCCACGAGTTCGCCGGCCAGAGACGGGCCGCTTTGCGGCGCGAGCACCTGGCACAACACCCCTCCCTGCTCTTGCACCGCCAGAACCCGGGCCAAGCCGGGATCACTCAGCTTGAGCAACGCCTGGGCATCCCGTTGAATCGCCGCACCGTCCCGGCCCGATGCGCTCAAACGATCCATGCGATACACACGCACACCTTCGCCGGCGGCATTCTGGGCCGGGAGGGACCAGCCCGCCAGATGTTGCTCACCGGGCCCCGTCCACTGGAACCCGGGCAGAGCCGGGAAGGAGGCGGGGGAGGCCGAGGGGACAGGAGAGGCGGGAACAGGCTGGGAGTTGGGCATCGCGTGGACCGCGGCGGGAATCGAACACAACCGACTGAAAGCCTTCTACGCCGGGGATCGGTTCGGGTAACGGCGCAGAGATCTTTCCTCAATCCTAATCACTACTTATGATCAGTGCCTGAGCGGTCCGGCCGCGTGGACCCTGGCGGACAGGGTTCACCGTCAAATCTTCCCAAGGTGGTGCGACCGGATGCCGTTCGTGACCGGCCAGTCTGGGGGTTGCCTTCGTCCCGGGCATCAAGTTCGGAGGTGGCTGTCAGGTGGCCCTCTCTGGGGTCCCTTGCGACCGGTCCCGGGTCACCTCCGTCCCGCGGCCGATCGGTCGCGGTTTCCACCCGTCTGGGGTCCGATCCCCGCGAATTTGTCCGACATTCTGGGGAGCTATCACTCTCTGGTTCCGGGTGGAACCGGGTGGATCTCCCTTCATTCCCCTGGTTTTCGCACTCCATGCTGCCTCTTGGTCTGATTGGTTTGGGACCCCAGTGGCAGTGTCTGTACAAACCAGCACTCCAGCGGTTGCGGCCCCGTCTGGGAATTCGCGCGGTCTTTACTCCCATTGCGCCCCAGGCCGTGGCGTGCTGCCAGGAGTGGGAGTGCGAGTTGCAGGAGTCGCTGGGGTCCCTGATCGAATGTCACGAGGTGCAGGCGATTGTGATTCTCGACGCGGGGTGGTTCAGCACAATTCCCGTCGAATTTGCCTGCCGTCTGGGAAAGCCGGTATTTCTGGCCGACTCTCTGGGGCCCCTCAGTCCCCAGCTCGGCTCGGTCGCCGCCCTGGCCGAAGACTCGGGGACGATGGTGATTCCCGATCTGCTGCATCGTCATTCGCCGGCCACGACGCGGCTGCGGGAGTTGCTGGCGACCCGGTTGGGAAAACCACGGGCCATTGAGTGCGATGTGGCGGTGGGGCCGAGCGGACGGCTGCCGGGGTTTCTGGCCAATCCCTGGGCGGTCGCCATCGACTGGTGTCATGCCATCACAGGCACCATTCCGGTGCGGGTCGAACCGGCCGAAGGGTTGCCGGGGCAGTCGTGCCTGTCGGTGCAATTCGTCCCCTTTGCCGACCGTTCGCTCCCGCCGTTGGCCCGGCTGAATCTCATTTCCCAGGGTGAAGTGGCCACCCCTGCCGTGGGAGGGACCGCCGTCATCCGGGCCCGGGTGGTCTGTGAACGGGGGGTGGCCGAGCTGCGGGGACATGATCAGATTTCGTGGCAGTCGGGGGGGACGCAGGCCGACGAACGGCTGGGGGGAGAACGCTCGGCGGGAGAGCTGGTGCTCGACCTGTTCGCCCGGCGGGTGCGGGGGGGGCTGATTCCCCTGGCCGAACTCAGTCTGGGTCTGCGGTCGCAGGAGTGGGGTGAGCTGGCGCAGGAAGCACTGGCTGCCGGGACCCAGCGACGGCTCGACGCTTTGTCTTCCGGAATGCGCATTCGCTGAGTCCCATCACTCCATCCGCCCGTCGATAATGACCGCGCCCACGCATTCACCCGCCGACGCCGCCGATTCGGGGAAGGACTCCACGGCGGCTCCGCAGCTGCCGGACCAGCAGCAGATGGCGCTCGAGCGCACCTACCTCGCGCATGAGCGCACCTTGATGGCCTGGGTGCGGACGGGGGCTTCGCTGGTGACATTCGGAATCACCCTGTCGAAATTCTTCGAACACATCTACGAGACTGAGGAGGCGCGGCGTCCACTGCGCATCTTCGGCCCCAACGCGATTGGCGTGTTGATGGTGGTGCTGGGTGTGGCCACGCTTTTGACCGCGAGCCGGCAGCATCGCCAGGCGATGCGCCGCCTGGGGGTCTACGATCATGCTCCACTCATCTCGCCGGCTCTGGTCCTCAACATTCTGATGGCCTGCCTGGGACTGGTGTTCCTGCTGTCGCACTTTCTGGAGTTCTGAGGGGCGGGAGAGGCGCGGGACCGCACAACAGCGAACCTCCGGCTCCCCCGTTCCGATCGCCTCAGTCGCCTTCCCCCGCATGTCTTGGAGACCACGCATGACCTGCTTTCAACCGAGCGCCGCCCAGGTGGCGGCCTTCCACCACGACGGCTTTTTTGTGGTGCCGGGGCTGTTCGATTCCCGTGAGATCGCCCTGCTCAGCCAGATTGCCCGGGCCGATCACCAGGCGGCCGCCGCAGCCAGCCGGGCGGATGGCGAGGGGGGTGCCATCCGGCTGCACGTCGAGAACGAGCTGCACGACGACATCTACTCGGCCATGGTCCGCAGCCGCCGCATCGTGGGAACGATGCAACAACTGCTGGGGGAGGAAGTCTATCACTGGCATCACAAGCTGATCCTCAAAGAGCCCCGGGTGGGGGGGGCGTGGGCCTGGCACCAGGACTACGGCTATTGGTACCACAACGGCTGTCTGGCCCCGCAACTGGCCAGCTGCCTGATTGCCGTCGACCGGGCCACCCGGGAAAACGGCTGTCTGCAGGTGATCCGGGGATCGCATCGCCTGGGGCGGCTTGAGCATGGCAAGGTGGGGGACCAGACGGGCATTTTCGATACCGCCCGGCTGCAGGCCATTCTCGCCCGGCACGAACTGGTGTACTGCGACCTCGAGCCCGGTTCCGCCATCTTCTTCCACAGCAACCTGATCCACCGCTCCGACCAGAACAAAAGCCCCGATCCGCGGTGGGCCTTCATCTGCTGCTACAACGCCCGCTCGAATGATCCCTACCACGTCTCGCGGCACCCGCGATACACCCCCCTCGAAGTGTGGGAGGATGAACGCGTGCGGGAGATCGGCGAACGGCGCCTGGCGAACCTGACAGGCGAGTCGATCTGAACGGCCCTGTTGCGAACGGAGACGATTCGCCGGGGCGGGACGGCCAGGTCCGCACCACCGGTGTCATGGCCCGAATCGATCATCCGCACCCGGTGGAGTGTCCCCACGACAACTCCGCGCGGAACGGAGGGGTGACACCAGAAGCGAAAGGCGAGGGAATGGCGCCACGTGGCGCGGTGCTTTCCGCTCGCGCAAGGTTCGGTTACGGATCGTAGCCGAGGTTGGGGGCGAGCCATTTCTCGCACTCCCGCAGGCCGAGCCCCTTGCGCTCGGCATACTGTTCGACCTGGTCGCGGGTGAGGCGGTCGACGGCGAAGTACTTGCTTTGGGGGTGCGCGAAGTACCAGCCCGACACCGACGCCGCGGGATGCATCGCGAACGATTCGGTCAGGTGGATCCCGGTGGACTGTTCCGCCTGCAGCAGGTCGAACAACGTCCGTTTCTCGGTGTGGTCGGGGCAGGCGGGATAGCCGGGGGCGGGGCGAATGCCGCGGTACTTCTCGTCGATCAACTCCTCATTCGACAGGGCCTCGGCGGCACCGTAGCCCCAGTCGCGGCGGGCCTGGGCGTGCAGGTACTCGGCGAACGCCTCGGCCAGCCGGTCGGCCAGCGCCTTGGTCATGATCGAGTGATAATCGTCGTGGTCGGCTTCGAACTTCTTCACCAGGGGGTCGATGCCTATGCCGGTGGTCACGGCGAACGCTCCCAGGTAATCGAGCCGGCCCGAATCGAGCGGGGCGATGAAATCGGCCAGCGACAGCTGCGTCGGCACCCCCTTGCGTTCCCACTGCTGCCGCAGCATGTGGAACCGGCAGAGTTCGCCGCTGCGCGAGGCGTCTTGGTAGACCACGACATCGTCGCCCACCGAGTTGGCGGGCCAGAATCCATACACCCCACGGGCGGTCAGCAGCCCCTGCTGGACGATTTCATCCAGCAGACGGCGGGCGTCGGCATAGAGCTTGCGGGCTTCGGCCCCCACCACCTCGTCGTCGAGAATGCGAGGATAGGAGCCGCGCAGCTCCCACGCCTGGAAGAAGGGGGACCAGTCGATGTAGGGGACCAGTTCGGCCAAGGGGAGGCTGTCGAGCACGCGCCGGCCCACGAAGGCGGGAACCGCGATCTCGACCGAGGACCAGCCCCCGTCGAACCGCCGGCGGACCGCCTCGGCATAGGGAAGCAGCGACTTCTGCTGCCGTTCGGCGAACGCCTTGCGGTCCCGCTCCTGCAGCGTCTGCAACTGCTGCAGGTACGGCTTCTTGAGCCCGGCATCAGTGAGGTTGCCGACCACCGTGACCGACTGCGAGGCGTCGGGCACATGCACCACCGGCTGCTGGTAGGCGGGGGCGATGCGGACGGCGGTGTGTTTCGCGCTGGTGGTGGCGCCGCCAATCAGCAGGGGAATGGTGAATCCCTCACGCTGCATCTCGCGGGCCACATGCACCATCTCATCGAGCGAGGGGGTGATCAGCCCGCTCAGCCCGACCAGGTCGACCTGGTGCTCGCGGGCCGCGTTGAGGATCTGATCGCAGGGAATCATCACCCCCAGATCGATCACCTCGTAGTTGTTGCAGGCCAGCACCACCCCGACGATGTTCTTGCCGATGTCATGCACATCCCCCTTGACGGTGGCCAGCAGCACCTTGGCGCGGGCTCCCTGGGCCTCGCCCGAGAGGGCCTTCTCGGCCTCCATGTAAGGCAGCAGCCAGGCGACCGCCTTCTTCATGACGCGGGCGCTCTTGACCACCTGGGGCAGGAACATCTTCCCGGCGCCAAACAGGTCACCCACGATGTTCATGCCATCCATGAGGGGGCCCTGGATCACCGCCAGGGGCTTCCCGTACTTGAGACGGGCCTCTTCGGTGTCGACATCGATGAAGTCGGTGACCCCCTTCATCAGGGCGTGGGCCAGCCGTTCTTCGACCGTTCCCTGCCGCCAGGCCTCTTCCTGCTGGGGGCCGCGATCCTTCTTCTTGACCCGGGCCGAGAAGTCAACCAGCCGCTCGGTGGCGTCGGGCCGGCGGTTCAGCACCACGTCTTCGACATGCTGCAGCAGCTCGGGCTCAATTTCCTCGTACACCGCCAGTTGCCCGGGATTGACGATGCCCATGTCGAGCCCGGACTTGATGGCATGATACAGGAAGACCGAGTTGATCGCCTCGCGCACCACGTCGTTCCCGCGCAGCGAGAACGACACGTTGCTGACCCCCCCCGAGATTTTCATGCGGGGGCAGACCTGCTTGATCTGCCGGGTCGCCTCGAAGAAGTTCACCGCGTACGGATTGTGCTCTTCGATTCCCGTGGCGATGGTGAGGATGTTGGGGTCGAAGAAGATGTCTTCCGGAGGAAACCCGACCTGTTCGGTCAGCAGCCGGTAGGCGCGGCGGGCGATTTCGACCCGCCCCTCGACCGATGTCGCCTGGCCCACCTCGTCGAAGGCCATCACCACCACCGCGGCCCCATACCGGCGGACCAGGCGGGCCTGCTCGAGGAATTTCTCCTCCCCCTCCTTGAGGCTGATCGAGTTGACCACCCCCTTCCCCTGCAGGCACTTGAGTCCCGCCTCGATGACCGACCACTTCGAACTGTCGATCATGAAGGGAATCGCGGCCACCTCGGCCTCGCCCCCCAGCATCTGCACGAAGCGCGTCATCGCCTGCTCGCCGTCGAGCAGCGCCTCGTCCATGTTGATGTCGAGGATGTTCGCGCCGTTGGTGACCTGCTCGCGGGCCACCGCCACCGCCGACTCGTAATCTCCCGACAGAACCAGCCGGGCGAATTTCTTCGAACCCGTCACGTTGGTCCGCTCGCCGATCATCACGAAGTTCGTCTCGGGACGGATCGTGAAGGCATCCAGACCGCTGAGGCGGGTGTACGGCTCGACCTGGGGAATGGTCCGCGGGGCCACTCCTTCGACCGCCCGGGCAATCTCGCGGATGTGGTCGGGAGTGGTGCCGCAGCAGCCCCCCACGATGTTCAAAAAGCCCTGCTCGGCCCAGTCGCGCAACTGCGGAGCCAGGCTTTCGGGAGTCTCGGGAAACCCGGTGGGCAACAGCGGATTGGGCAACCCCGCGTTGGGATGGGCCGAGACACCGATGGGGGCGATCCGCGACAGTTCCTCCAGCAGCGGCCGCATCTCCTTGGGACCGAGGGCGCAGTTCATCCCCACGCTGACCAAGGGCACATGCGAGATCGAGTTCCAGAACGCTTCCACGGTTTGACCGGTGAAGCCGCGGTTCCCCTTCTCCTGGATGAAGGTGACCGAAGCCATGATCGGGACCCGGCGGGCCTGTTCTTCGTCGAACAGTTTCTGGATCGCGAAGAACGCCGCCTTGGCATTCAGCGGATCGAAGATCGTCTCGACCAGCAGCAGGTCGACCCCCCCCGCGAGCAACCCGCGGACCTGTTCGGCATAGGCCTCGACCAGTTCGTCGAAGGTGGTCCGCTTGGCGTCGGGATTGCTGGCGTCGGTCAGGAAGGATGTTGTCTTGTCGGTCGGACCGATACTTCCCGCGACGAACCGCGGCCGGTTGGGGGTCAGCTCGGTCGCCCGGTCGGCGGCCCGCCGGGCAATCTGCGCGGCCGCCTCGTTCAGTTCAAACGCCAGGGGCTGCAGCCCGTACCGTTCGAGCGAGATCGACTGGGCGTTGAAGGTATTCGTCTCGACAATGTCGGCCCCGGCAGCAAAGTACTGCGCGTGGATCTCTTCAATGATCTGCGGCTGCGTCAGGCAGAGCAGATCTCCCAGCCCCTTCAGATCATTGGGGTGCGAGGCGAACCGTGAGCCGCGGTAATCGGCATCACCCAGCCTGTACCGCTGGATCATCGTCCCCATGGCCCCATCCAGGATCAGGATCCGACGCGACAACTCGGTATGAAACGCGGACTGGGGAGCAACGGCGCGAGGCAGGGACATGAAAGCCGGGAGGGTGCAGAACCAAACGTGATGGCCCCGGGACGAATTGGTCCGGGGACTGGGGAATGCATCATATCGCGTTTCCCGGGGGGGCTCACCCCACCACGGGATTCTGCCACCCGGCTCCCCGCCGGAATTGCCGGTTGGGAGGAATGTGACACTCGTTGCCGGAGGCCACCTCGCGGTCCTGCGGCTGCCCGGTTCCCCTTCTGCCGGCCGCCCCGCAGTCACCCCACCCGCGGAGTACCCTCGCCCCTTGTTCCCCACGTCCCACCGGCTATGATCGTTAGCGTGCAAAGCATTTTGCATTTCCCGGTCCCCCGTGGGGCGATTCCCTCCGTGTTGCAGTACGATTTCGATCAAAGCCTCGGCTTTTGGGTGTGCGGGATGGCGCACGCGCTTCGCCGGGAGATGAATCTCGAATTGGCACGGGAAGGGATTACCTACCGCCAATGGGAGGTGTTGGTGTGTCTGGCGTTCGGAGACACCACGCAGACCGAGATCGCCAACCGACTGGGGATCGAAGCCCCCACGCTGGTGGGGGTGCTCGAGCGGATGGAGCGGGACGGTTGGCTGGAACGGACCGGCTGCCCCGAAGATCGCCGGAAGAAGCGGATCGCTCCCACCCGGCAGGCGTCGGCCGTGTGGAACCGCATGGTGGCCTGTGCCCACCGGGTTCGCGCACGGGCCCAGCAGGGGCTGTCGGCCAATGATGTGGCGACTTTGAAACGAATCAGTGACCAGATTCTGAGGAATCTCTCGGCCGACGATCCGGTCGCCGAGGGTTGCCAATCGACAGAATCCGGTTCCTGTGCCGCGGGAACGCCGGGAGGATCAACAACCGACAGCGAGTGTTCCCCCTGGAATTCCGCCGCACCGCCCCCTGCCTTTGAAACTGCTCCCTCTCTGTCCCTGAACAATTCGGTGTTGAAGCATGAGTGAACGTGAAGTGATTGTGCGGGTGCGGGGAGTGCACAAGTACTTTTCCCGCGGCTCGGAGCGGGTGGATGTGCTGCAGGATCTCAACCTGGATGTACCCCAGGGAGAGTTTCTGGCGCTGATGGGGCCTTCGGGCTCGGGCAAGACGACCCTGCTGAACCTGATTGCCGGCCTCGACACTCCCAGCGAGGGGCGGGTCGAGGTGGCTGATCAGCTCATCTCCAACATGAGCGAGGCCCAACTGGCCACCTGGCGAACCCGCAATGTGGGGTTCATTTTCCAGTTCTATCATCTGCTGCCGGTGCTGACGGCGTACGAAAACGTCGAGCTGCCACTGCTGCTGTTGCCCATGACCGGCGCCCAGCGGAAGGAGCAGGTGCTGACCGCCCTGGAACTGGTTGGCCTGTCGGGCCGGTTGAATCACCGTCCCGGACAGTTGTCCGGCGGACAGCAGCAGCGGGTGGGCATTGCCCGGGCCATCGCCACCGATCCCACGCTGATCGTCGCCGACGAGCCCACCGGCGACCTCGATTCGAAATCGGCCGAGGAGATTCTGAATCTGCTGGGTGTCCTGCAGAAAGAACTCGACAAGACCATCATCATGGTCACGCACGATCCCAAGGCGGCTGAACGGGCCGAGCGGACGCTGCATCTCGAAAAGGGGCGGCTGGTGCACGAGCAGATCCGGCAGGCCCACTCGGCCTGAGCGGTCCGGAAGCACACCGTCGCCTGGAGCGGCCCCTCTTTTCTGCCATCCCCTGGACTTCCCGGGAGCAATACCGATGTTTCATTTTGTCGGCCTGATCTTCAAGAACCTGCGGCGAAATCTGCTGCGGACCATTCTCACCGCCCTCGGGACCATGGCGCTGGTCTTCGTGGTGACGATGGTCTGGTCGGTTCTCGACTTCATCAACAGTCAGACCGCCGAGAAGTCGAATGACTTCAAGGTGCTGGTGACCGAGAAGAACAAGGCCCCCAGCCGGCTGCCCCGGGCGTATCGCGCCTCATTGCAGGAGGGAGCCGCCCGCGCACCCGACGACGTCAAACCGGTCGACTACATGACCTGGGCCTTCTACGGCGGCACCCTCGACCCCTCGAAGATGTCGCGCGAGAACTTCCTGTTCCTCATCGCCTGCGAGCCCGAAAAGGCTCCCACGATGCTGGACGATCTCGACCAGCTGGGACCGGCCGACATGGCCCGCCTGCAGGCGGGCATCGCCAAGATGAAACGGCAGGCCAACGCCGTCATCATCGGTCCTGAACAGCTCAAGACCATGAACAAGAAGGTGGGGGAACGCTTCACCCTCAATGGCCTGATCTTCAAGGACCTCAATCTCGAGTTTGAGATTGTTGACACGTTCCCCGAGGCGGCCCAGCGATATGGCCAGACCTCGCTGATGAACCTCGATTACCTGCTGCAGGGAATTGACGAATTCGAGGCGAAGAACAAGAAGAAACTCGCCAACGCCGACGACCCGATCGCCTTCGTCATGCTCAAGGTGAAGAACAAGACCGACTACGAACGGCTCTCGGCCCAGATCGCCAACTCGCCTCTGTACACATCGCCGGCGGTCCGTTGCGAATCGGCCAGTTCCGCCGTGTCGACGTTTCTCGAGGGGTGGAAGGACATCTTCTGGGGAATGAAGTTCATTCTCATTCCCGCGATTGTAATTACTCTCGCGCTGGTGATTGCGGTGGCGATCAGCATCGGGGTGCGTGAACGCCGCCAGGAAATTGCCGTGCTGAAGGTGCTGGGGTTCCGTCCCGGCCACATCATGTTCCTGGTGCTGGGCGAAGCGCTGCTGATTGGCATTCTGGCCGGGGTGCTCAGTTCGGCCGGTTCCTACCTGCTGTTCAACAAGGTGCTGGGGGGCATTGCCCTGCCGATCGCCTGGTTCCAGCGGTTTTTCATTCCTCAGGGGGCCATCTTGCTGGGGTTCCTGATCGGTGCCGGAACGGCCCTGCTGGGCAGCCTCATCCCCGCCTGGTCCGCCCGCTCGGTCCGCGTGGCCGATGTCTTCTCGAAGGTCACCTGAGCCATGCCCGCACTTCCTCTGCTGCTGTCGACCGGTGTCGCTCCGCTGCTCGCCGTGGTCCGGCGGTTTGATCCCTCCCGGATTCCCCAGCACCCCCTGCTGTTTGGCGGCCTGGGGGCGTTGGTCCTGCTGATCCTGTGCCTGGCCTTCGTGGGTAAGGTGCCGCTGGCCTACAACCTGCGCAACCTCATGGTCCGCTGGACCACCACACTGCTGATGCTGGTGGCGTTTTTCGTGGTCGTGCTGCTGCTGGTGGGCATGCTGGCCTTTGTGAATGGCCTCGAAGCACTCACCAACAACAGCGGCCAGCCGGGGAACGTGGTGGTCTTCTCGAGCGGTGCCAATGACGAAGGCTTCAGCAACCTGGCCCTGACCGAAGTCTCCAATGTCGAACGGATGGAGGGAATCGCCTCCGACGAATCGGGTCAGCGCATTGTCAGCAAGGAGGTCTTCGTCATCGTCAACCGGGAGATTCCCACTCCCAAAGGGGCTCCCTCCCGACGCCAATTCGTGCAACTGCGGGGCATTGAAGACCCGCAACTCGCGGGCTTCGTCCATGGCCTGAAACTCAAAGAGGGGGGGCAGTGGTTCTCGGAGGCCGGGGTGGAAGAGGCGGCGGGTGGTGCCGAGGGGCAGCCCCAGGTGGTCCGTCAGTGCGTGCTGGGGAATGGCATTGCGGGAGAACTGGGGAAAGATCGCCCTGGCGGGCAGCCGCTGGGAGTGGGAGAGCTGTTCGAGATGGCCGACCGCACCTGGAAAGTGGTGGGCATTCTCGACTCGACCGGGTCCACCTTCGACTCCGAGGTCTGGGCCAAGCGGCAGATCGTCGGTGAGGGCTTCGGCAAGGAATCGAGCTATTCCTCGTTCGTGATCCGCGCAGCCGACGTGAACCAGGCGGCGACCCTGGCGAAGAACCTCAAGGACTCCAAGGAAGTTGCCCTCAATGCGATGACCGAGCAGGACTACTTTCTGACCCTGTCGGAAACAAGCCGGACCTTGCTGTATGCCGTCTGGATCGTGGTGATGTTCGTGGCGCTGGGGGGAGTCTTCGGCGTGATGAACACGATGTTTGCCGCGATCAGCCAGCGGATCAAAGACATTGGTGTGCTGCGGATGCTGGGCTATTCCCGGCGGGACGTGCTGATGTCGTTCCTGCTGGAATCGCTGGTTTTGTCCCTGTTGGGTGGCCTGCTGGGCTGTGCGCTGGGGCTGCTGCTCGACGGCCTCACGGCCAAGAGCACCGTGGGAGGCCAGGGGGCCGCCAAGACGGTGGTGTTGCAGTTCGTCGTCTCGCAAGAGGTGCTGGCGACGGGTCTGCTGCTCTCGCTGTTGATGGGGCTGATCGGCGGCCTGCTGCCGGCGCTGCGGGCGATGCGCATGAAGCTGCTGGAAACCCTGCGCTGAGTCGGAATCGGTCACAGGGGGGGCCCCAAACTTCGGCCCCCCGGTGCGCCGCCTCCGCCTCACCGAAGTCCCTCAGATTCAGGGATTCTCTGAACTGAACAGGGGAGTGTTCAGAGCGAAACCTGCGTTCCCGGATCGCCACCCCACGGTTGTGGAAATCACGACCATCGCGATCCGTCACCAGCGCAAACAAAAACCACCTCTGGGCCAGCGCCCAGAGGTGGTTGTCTTCCAGGAGACTCCGTTCAGCGAACGGGACTCAACGAGACGAGAATGTCATCTCAGGGAATCACCCAAAAACCCTGATTCCGACAGTCACGCCGTACAGACGCTTGATCGACATCCCCCAGTCCATCAAGCCTCCCCCGGTGCGTCTCGGCGCGTGGTGCCGCCACGGGAGGTCTGACTCTATTTCTTCTTCTTGGCGGGCACATCCTTGCCCGCCTGCAGGGCCTTCGCGGAGGCCACGAGCCCGACGAGGGCCGTGTCCATCAATTTCGCGAGATCACCCCCCTCGACTTCCTGGGCCACGAACAGCCCGTCGCAGGTGGCCATGGTCAGGGTGGCCATCTTCCGGACGGAAGCGGGGCTCAGGCTGGGCATGACCGACTTCCACAACTGGGCGAAGATCTCCTGGGCGTGCTTGCGGATCGCCACGTAGCCGGTGCGGGCCGTGAGTTCGTCCTCGCGCCGGTCGAGCACCAGCATGGTGCCCAGCCGCAGGAAGTCGGCGTCCGACGACCACGCCTCGGTAATCTTGTGAAACGCCTTCTGCAGGTCGTTCAGGGCATTGCCGGTGGGGCTGGGCAGGGGGAGCAGCTTCTCGCGGAAGCGGATGAAGCTCCGCTCGATGACCGCGGCGATCAGCAGATCCTTGCTCTTGAAGTGCCAGTAAATCGAGCTGGCGGGCAGTCCTGACCGCTCACTCACCAGCGAGATGCTGGTCCCGTCGTAACCGAGCTCACCCGCCAACTGCGAGGTGGCATCCAGAATCTGTTCCCGCGACGCAATCCCGTTCGACCGACGCTGAATCTCACGCGGAGAGGCCGAGGCGGGAAGGATTGAGGGAGGGGGAGAAATCGCCATTAAAGTTGCACTCTTTCAGAGGAGACTTGCCAGACGGAAAACCGGGAACTTCGCGGCGTGCAGACCGTCTGGACTCAGGGTGAGAAGCACTGCGAAAAGTCAGGATGCGCCGGAGAACACCCCTCTTTACCGGGAGGTCATCGGGCACATGCATGTCGCCAGGATCCTCGCGAGAAACAGGCGGCAGACCGACTTCGCAGATCTTACGTTCCATGAAGCACTCCGTCCAGTCTCCGCCACAGTCCGATTCCGCAATTCCCGGAAGTTCGTCCCACACAGTACCGATAGGGGACAGGCATTGTGCCGGATTCTTTCCCGGGCCAGGCACAGTTTCCCAGGGTGCCCTTGTTGGAACAGACTGCGCATCCCCTGCACAGCCGGTGCCACCCTGACACAGCCCTCACTGGCCCCCGTCGGAGGGAATTTCCCCTCGGGAATTCCAGGGAAAAAACATTCCGGGCCTCAACTGGCCCGCCGGCCCTGGCACACCCCGGGAGGGGACCAAAGGGGCCAATCCCCCTCCCTTCCTCCGGAACCCGTTCGACACACCCCCAGACCTCGCACCAACACCCGCCGGGCAACTTTTTGTCTGGGATTCGGCGGAAAATCGTTTCGACCGTCTCATTTTCCTCAATGGGTGGCCCTTCCATCAAGAAAGCCACCCACTCCAGAACAATCTGGGGCCCTTCCCCCCTCTGGCAGCACACCCCTCCCTGAAGCGGACAGCCCCCCCCCAAAAAAAACCGACCCCGTCTTTGCCACGCAACAACCAAAAAGTGAAGATCCGTACACACAAACGCTTCACTGGCTCGGGTGACCGCCCCACCGGCAGGGGATAGAATAAGAGTCTCATCCGCATCTCCCCTCGCCGACCCCCTCCCATGGCTCCGGTCTCCCCACGGTTGCGACACCTCGTTCCCGCCACCGACGCATTTCGCCTGTCGTGCCTGCTATCGACGCTCTGGGTGGTGATTGCCGGGATCCTGACACTCCCCGCCCCACTCTGGGCCAACCCCGACCAGAAGACCGACACTCCGGAATTCAACGCCGAGCAGGTCGAGTTCTTCGAGCAGCAGGTGCTGCCCATCCTCAAGAACCGCTGCTTCAAGTGCCACGGTGCCGAGGAACGTCTGCGGGGTGCGCTGCGGCTCACCACGCGGGCCGGAGTGCTGCAGGGGGGGGACCAGGGGGCGGCGGTCTCACTCGACAAACCGGCCGACAGCCTGCTCCTGAAGGCCATCAACTACCAGGGGCCCCAAATGCCCCCCAGCGGCCAGATTCCTGCAACAGAAATCGAGACCCTCACTCAATGGGTCAAGGAAGGGCTGCCCGTTTCGGCGGAACATCTCGGTCAACCCGAGGAGAAGTCCGAACCAGTCTCCCACCCCTCGCTGGAAGAAGCCCGCCAGTACTGGGCCTACCGCCCTGTCGCCGATTCCACCCCCCCGGCGGTGCGCGAGTCGGGTTGGATCCGCAACCCCATCGATGCCTTCCTCCTGGCTCCCCTCGAACAGGCGGGAATTCCACACAACCCCCCCGCCGACGCCACCGCCCTCATCCGCCGGCTGACGTATGACCTCACCGGTCTGCCCCCCACCCCCGCTGAAATCGAGCAGTTCGTAGCCGATTCGGCCGGCCCCGATCCTGAAGAGGCCTACCAGCGCCTGCTCACGCGGCTGCTCGATTCGCCCCAATATGGGGAACGCTGGGGACGGCACTGGCTTGATCTCGTGCGGTTCGCCGAAACCCACGGCTACGAGCGCGACTCGGCCAAGCCGTTCGCCTGGCGCTACCGCGACTACGTCATCCAGGCGTTCAATTCGAACAAACCCTACGACCGGTTCCTGCTGGAGCAACTGGCCGGTGATGAACTCGATGAGGTCACGACCGAATCGATGATCGCCACCGGGTACTACCGGCTGGGAATCTGGGACGACGAACCGGCCGATCGCCCGCTGGCCAAATACGACATCTTCGACGGCATTGTCTCGACGACGGGGCAGGTGATGCTGGGCATGTCCATCGGCTGTGCCCGTTGCCACGACCACAAGAAAGATCCCCTGCCCGCCCGCGACTACTACAGCCTGCTGGCCTATTTCCGCGACATCAGCGACATGAACGTCGGCAATCTCCGGCGGGTGGCGTACGATGTCGACCAGCGCGAGCAGGCCGCCCTCCAGACGGCACATCGCCGCAAGGAACACGAGGTCTATCGCCGGCTGCAGGGACTCAAGGGAGACTTCGCCCGTGCCCTGCGCGAAACCAAGGGTCTCGATGTGCTCCCCCCGGGGGCCGACCTGACCGACCTGCGTTACCGCTTCTATCGGGACACCTGGGACCGGCTGCCCGACTTCGACGGGCTCAAATTCGAGGAGGAGGGAGCCCTCCCCTCCGGGTATGTCACTCTGGCCGTCGCTTCGCGCGCCGAGTCCATTGGCATTGTCTACGAAGGACGGCTCACCGTGCCGGAAGCAGGCGAGTACCGCTTCCGCGTGCAGGCCACCGAAGGAATCCGCCTGCTGGTCGACGGCAAGCCGGTGTTTGAACGTCGCGGCAAGGGGAAACACAAGGGAGAGGCCAAGGTCCGCCTCGCCGCCGGTTCGCTCCCCTTTCGCGTTGAGTACTTCAACACCGTGGCCCAGCCGGTGCTGCAACTCTCCTGGTCGGGCCCCCAGGTGACGGAACGCAGCCTCAGCGAAGCGGGGACCGGCGTGCTGGTGGCCGATTCGCGGGCCGCCGGACAGGAATGGCTCTACACCACCCAGACCCCGGCCGACGGCTGGCAACAGCCGGCGTTCGAAGCCGCCGACTGGAAGAAGGGGGCGGGGGGCTTCGGCCAGAACGGCACCCCGGGCGCCGTCGTCCGGACCGAGTGGAAAACCAGCGATCTGTGGCTGCGGAAGACATTCGCCGCCCCGCTGCGGCCGGCCCGCCTCGCCCTCAATCTGCACCACGATGAAGAGGCCGAGGTCTACCTGAACGGCCAGTTGATCCACCGTGCCGCGGGGTTTGTGACGGCGTATCAGCAGGTGGTCTTGCCCCTCGAGACGAACGCCCTGCTGAAGGACCAGGACAACATCCTCGCGGTCCACTGCCACCAGACGGGCGGAGGACAGTACATCGACGTCGGGCTGGTGGAGGCTCCGGCCGACGCCGTGCTCGACAGTCTGTTCACCCAGTTCGGGGCCACCCTGCTGGGGGACCGTGCCCCGGAATGGACCCGGCTCTCCCAGGAACTGGCTGCCCTGCGCGAGCAGAAGCTCCCCGAGCCGGGCATTGAAGTGATGTGCGTTGAAGAACGGGGCCGCGAACCGACCCACATCCTGTTGCGGGGCAACCCCCAGGCGCAGGGAGACAAGGTTGAACCGCATCCCCCGGGGGTCGCGTGCGGCCCCGCCCCGTTCCCCATTGAGGACCGCCCCCAGCGGAACAGTTCGGGCAAACGGCTCGCCCTGGCCCGCTGGATCACCCATCCCGACAACCCCCTCACCCCCCGGGTGATGGTCAACCGGCTCTGGCAGCATCACTTTGGACGGGGCATTGTTCCCACGGCGAATGACTTTGGCCGCCTGGGAGAAGCTCCCACCCATCCCGAACTGCTCGACTGGCTGGCCCGCCGGTTTGTCGAGGGGGGCTGGAAGATCAAGGAGATGCACCGGCTGATCTGTTCTTCGAACGCCTATCGCCTGTCGTCGCAGGGTTCCCCCGAGGGCCTGGCCCGCGATGCCGCCAACAATCTGTTCTGGCGGTTCAACATGCGACGGCTGTCGGCCGAAGAAGTGCGCGATTCGATTCTCGCGGTTTCGGGAGACCTGCAGCTCAAGGCGGGCGGCCCGGGGGTTTACCCCGTCATTCCCCCCGAAGTGCTCGCGGGGCAGTCGGTCCCCGGCAGCGGGTGGGGCAAGTCCCCCCCCGAAGAGGCCAATCGCCGCAGTGTCTACGTGCATCTCAAGCGTTCGCTGATTGTTCCCATTCTCTCGCAGTACGATCTGGCCGACACCGACTCGAGCTGTCCCCAGCGGTATACGACCACGGTCCCCACGCAGGCGCTGGGAATGCTCAATGGCGAGTTCACCAATCTGCAGGCGGAACGGTTCGCCCGGCGGTTGCGGGCCGAACATCCCGATGACCTCGCCGCGCAGATTGCGGGAGGGATCCGGTTGGTGTCGGGGCGGAATCCGTCCGCCGCTGAGATCGCGCGCGACCGGCAGTTCATCGAGCGGCTGGTCACCGAACAGCAACAGACCCCCGACGCCGCCCTGCGGACCTGGTGCCTGGTCCTCCTGGGAAGCAACGAGTTCATTTATCTCGACTGAACGTGCCCCCCCCGCGGGGCCTCTTCGAACATTCCCCGGCCCTTCCTGGGCCGCAAATGCCTTGCTGAAAGTGACCCTCCATGTCTGACTCGCGCCAGTTTTGCCGTCGCACCCGCCGGGAGTTTGTCTGGGAAGCGGGTGCCGGGTTTGGATCGGTGGCCCTGACCGGACTCTTCTCGCAGGATGGCTGGCCCCGGCTGCAGGCCGCCGAGGTCCCCCCGGCCCCCGCCTTCCGCGGCCCCATGACACCCAAACAGCCGCATTTCGACGCCCCCGCCAAGGCGGTCATCTTCCTGTTCATGTACGGCGGCCCCAGCCATATCGAAACCTTCGACTACAAGCCGAAGATGTACGACCTCGACGGGCAGACCATTCCCGTCAAAACCTTCGGCCGCGGCGGGCACCGGAACCAGGGGCGGGCGGTGGGACCGAAGTGGAAGTTCCAGCAGTACGGCCAGTGCGGCAAATGGGTCTCGGACCTCTTCCCCCACCTGGCGACCCGCGTTGACGACATGGCGTTCATCCACTCGATGTATGCCGAAAGCCCCATCCACGGCTCGGCCATGCTGATGATGAACTCGGGCCGCATCCTCTCGGGGCATCCCAGCCTCGGCTCATGGATCACCTATGGCCTCGGGAGCGAGAACCAGAACCTGCCGGGCTACGTGGTGATGCTCGACAAGACCGGCGGGCCCATCAGCGGTCCCAAAAACTGGTCGAGCGGCTACATGCCCGCCGCCTACCAGGGAACCGTGATCCGCGCCAGCGGAGTACCGATTCACAACCTGGCCCGCCCCGAGGGAACCTCGCGCGAGATGCAGCGGCTGTTGCTCGACCAACTGCGGCAGAAGAACGAAGAGCACCTGGCGACCCGCCGCGACAACACCGAGCTCTCGGCCCGCATCGCCAGTTACGAACTCGCCTTCAACATGCAGCAGCATGCTCCCGAGGCGGTCGATTTCGCCCAGGAAACCCAGGCCACCCTCGATCTGTACGGCATCGATGGCTCGCGCACCGAAGACTTCGGCCGCAAATGCCTGCTGGCCCGCCGCCTGGTCGAGCGCGGCGTGCGCTTCATCCAGATCTACTCGGGGGGCGCCCACAATGACGACAACTGGGACGCCCACAGCGACATGGTCTCGAACCACACGAAGCATGCCGGCAACACCGACAAGCCCATCGCCGGTCTGCTGCAGGACCTCAAAGAGCGAGGTCTGCTCGATTCGACCATCGTGGTCTGGGGGGGCGAGTTCGGCCGCCAGCCCACCGCCGAGTATGCCCAGGGAACCGGCCGCGATCACAACTCGTACGGCTTCACCATGTGGGCGGCCGGGGGTGGAATCAAGGGGGGAGTCAGCGTGGGTGCGACCGACGAACTGGGGAGCACCGCCGTCGAGAACCGCTTCCACGTCAAGAACCTGCACGCCACGGTCCTCACGCAGATGGGGCTCGATCCCAACGGTCTCAGCTACCTGTTCAACGGGCTCGATCAAAAGCTGGTCGGCGTCGAGCCGGTCGATCCGATCGATCAGATCATCTGATCCCACCATCGGCAGGTTTCGCCGACGGCGGGTTTCAGAGCCCTGTGGGACACCGATCCCACCCGGTACCACCAGCCTTACGGATCCCCGCGCGGTCCTTCGCAGGGCATGCAGCGGTGTGCTTGCGCCGCTGTCTGACCCCTTCGTCCCATCAGGAACCTGTCATGTGGAATGCCTGCTGGAGCCGGTTGTTCTCCACGTTGTCGAATCGTTTCTTCCGGCCGGTCAAACGGGTCTGGTTCCATCCTGGGGTGCTGGCGGTGGTGGGCGTCTGCCTGACCGTCGGTCTGCTGGCCTTCCAGATCATGCCGGCCTTCCAGAGACATGACGCCTGGATTGGTTTCGCGGGTCTGCTGTTTTTTCCCTTCCTCTTCTGGCTGTTCTCGCTGCTCGCCGTCAGCGCGCTGTTGATCATTCCGAGACTTGTTTTTGGTGCGATGCTGGTGGTGCTGTGCTTCAAGGTTCCGTTTTTGCTCGGTCCGTTTTTCGGCTGGGCCCGTCCGTACCTGCCCCCCGAATTTCTCCCCCCCGGCGATCCCCCCGAAGAGTCGGAATCTCCCTCCCCGGCCCAGGTTTGAGAGGCGGCCCTCCCGCCGACAATCCGTCGAGGCACCACGGACCACTTTCCCCCGCCCGCCCCCTGGCATTGCTGGCAGCCCCGCCTCGCGAGAGAATGCGGTTTGCCGTTGTTCGCCCATCCCTCCCCCTTCTGCTCCGCATGCCCCTCACTCCCGAACTGCGAAACAGCCGATTTTTCAAAGCCTGCCGCCAGGAACCGGTCGACACCACCCCGGTCTGGATCATGCGGCAGGCGGGGCGCTATCTGCCCGAGTACATGGCGGTCCGCAGCAAGGTGAAGTTCATCGAGTTGTGCAAGACTCCCGAGCTCGCCGCCGAGGTCACACTGACCGCCCAGCGCGTGTTGGGAGTCGACGCGGCGATCCTGTTCGCCGACCTGCTCCCCATCCTGGAACCGATGGGGCTGGATCTCGAATACGCCGCCGGAGAGGGACCGGTCATTCACAATCCGGTCAAGACCGCCAGTGAAGTCGACCGGGTGCGGGAACTCGAAACGGTCGATTCCCTCAGCTATGTCTACGATGCCGTCCGGATCATCCGCCGCGAACTCCCCAGCAACATCCCTCTCATCGGATTCGCCGGGGCCCCCTTCACCCTGGCCTCGTATGTGATCGAAGGAGGGGGCTCGAAAAACTACATTCGCACCAAGACCCTCATGTACACCGACCCGGGAGCCTGGCGCACGCTGATGCAGCGCCTCGCCGGCAGCCTCGGGCGTTACCTGCAGGCGCAGGTTGCGGCAGGCTGCCAGGTGATCCAGTTGTTCGACAGTTGGGCCGGCTGTCTCTCTCCGGCCGACTACCGCGAATATGTGCTCCCCTACACCCGCCAGGTGATCCAGGCGGTCCCCCCCGAGGTGCCGGTCATCAACTTCCTCACCGGCAACCCCGCCCTGCTCCCCCTCTGCCGCGATGCCGGCGGCGATGTGATTGGTCTCGACTGGCGGGTCGACCTCAAGACCGGCTGGGCCGCAGTCGGCCCCACCCGCGGCGTGCAGGGGAACCTCGACCCCATCGTCCTCTATGCCGACCTCGCCACGATCCGCCGCCGGGCCCAGGATGTCTTGCTGGCCGCGGACGGACGCCCCGGTCATATCTTCAATCTGGGGCACGGCGTGACCCCCGATGTTCCGCACCAGCATGTGAAAGCCCTGGTGCAGATGGTCCACGAACTGGGAGCCGGCAAGACCACCGCCTGACCCGCGGTGGTCGGCCCCAACGTCTCCGGCCCAACGTCTCCAGCCCAATCCCTCCGGCCCAATCCCTCCGGCCCCATCTCCCCGGCCCCATCTCTTCGGCAACACGCTCCAGGCACCGCACATGCCCGAACCGACCCTCGCCCCGCGGGCCCTGCTGCTCGATGGGAACCGCCCCGATGATGTGCGGCGGGCCGTGCAGATCCTGCAGCAGGGAGGGATTGGGGGCCTGCCCACAGAAACCGTCTACGGTCTGGCGGCAGACGCCTTCCAGCCCCGGGCAGTAGCACGCATCTTCGAGGCCAAGCAGCGCCCCGCTTTTGACCCCTTGATCGTGCATCTGCCAGATCTCGACTGGCTCCCCCGGGTGGCCCGCGAGATCTCTCCCCTGGCACGACAATTGGCCGAAACGTTCTGGCCCGGCCCACTCACCCTGGTGCTCCCCCGGCAAGCGGCCGTGCCCGACCTGGTCACCTCGGGGCTCGACTCGGTCGCCGTCCGCGTTCCGGCGCACCCGCTGGCCCGCCAGGTGATCGCACAGGTCGGGTCACCTCTCGCCGCCCCCAGCGCCAATCCGTTTGGCCGGATCAGCCCCACAACCGCACAGCATGTCTGTGACCAACTGGCCGACGTGATCGACTTCGTCCTCGATGGAGGTCCGTGCTCGGTCGGCGTGGAATCAACAATTGTCCAGATTGATCCCGAGGGGTTACGATTGCTGCGGCCGGGAGGGACGACCGTCGAAGAGATCACCGTGGCGTTTCCCCACGTGACCTGGCTCCCCAGTCTGGCAGTTCCTTCCCAGACCGCCCCTCAGGTCGCTCCCGGGCAACTCCTGCAGCACTACGCGCCGCGAACCCCCCTCGAAGTGGTCGCCTCCTCCGAATTGAACTCGCGGGTTCAGGCCTGGCACCCCCGCAGCCCCAGCAGTCGCCTCGGTCTGCTGTGTTGGCAAGAGCCCCCGCCAGCAGCGATCAACAGTCCAGATTTACAAATTATCACCCACATTCTGTCACCGGAGGCAGACCTCCGGACGGCCGCCGCCCGGCTGTTTGCCAGCCTCCGCGAATTGGATGCCGCACAGACGGAACTCATTCTGGCAGAACAGGTTCCAGAGACAGGCCTGGGGCGGGCGATCAACGACCGGCTCCGCCGGGCTGGTGCCCGGGATAGGGGGGATTCAGGACCGCTGGAGGCTCCCTCACAACCCTCGGACATTGCAATCACTTCAAAAAACCGGGGGAATCCCCACTGAGACGATAAAAAATTGGTAACCGGACGCAGCACTTTTTGATTCTCAAGAAATCAAACCGCACGGACAAATCGGGCTTGTCACATCAGTGACGGTCGGTATGATTAGCCCCGCAGCCGGTCGATCGATGTTCAAAGGTCCCTGCCCCACCTTTGTTCGTCTCCCGGCTGCATTTTTTCTTTGTGGTGGATGAGGTGGAATCTTCGAGAGTGTGCTCGCAGACCAAACCGGTTCAGGGGCCTGATCAATCTCCCTTGCGACCCCTTCACCTGGCATTCGTTGGCCCAACCCGCCGCGGCGTCTCTTGCGGGTCAATCCCGGTCACCAAGTTCGCTCTGGGTACCGGCTTCCACTGGTGGAGCATTCATTTGTCCAGAACCTGCGAAACCAATCCGCCGTTGCGCCACATCATAGCCGTTCAACTGCAGCACTACCTGCCCCGCTCCCGCCGCAAACCCGGATGTGATCTCGAACCCGTGCAGTGAGTACGTCACTCCGCCCGGCAGTGTCTGCTCAAAATCGGCGGCCTGAATGCCGTTCGCTGTCCAGAGCTCGCCCCTCAGCCGCAGGTCGGTGTGCAGCGGGCTGAATTGCACCAGCACCCACAGCGTCT
>Ga0315902_10002745_pt1 | contig 27018 bp, 24 predicted proteins | sample LakEriMetagenome_9_FD_203523 | JGI IMG/M metagenome (GOLD analysis project Ga0315902, IMG submission 203523) | Freshwater fungal communities from buoy surface, Lake Erie, Ohio, United States - Buoy 12 MA117 | ecosystem: Environmental > Aquatic > Freshwater > Lake > Lake biofilm | place: USA...
TTACTGTATAAGTTTGTCCTGGAGTTACAGAAAGATTAGTTCCAGTTCTAAATCCACCAGCACCACCTCCACCTGCAGCGTGACCTCCACCACCACCACCACCGCCAACAACCAAGTAATCAACAGAAGTCACACCTTCTGGACAAATCCAATTTGCTGATGATGTAAATCTGATCACACTTCCTGGCATTGTGTATTTGAGAATTACAATACCAGAGCCACCAGCGTATCCACCACCACCGCCACCACCAGTGTTTGCTGATCCTGCAGTACCACCAGTAACTCCGCTGTCTGCAGCACCAAGAAGACCTCCGTTTCCTCCACCACCTAAACCACCTGTTCCTGCTGTATGTGTTGGAGTGAAAGTTGCACCACCACCGCCTCCAGCATATCTTGAAGATATACCAGAAAGTGTAGAAATTAACCCTATTCCACCATTTCCAGCAATTGATACTGAAGGAGCATTACCACCTATCGCACCTGCTCCTCCACCGCCTCCGCCAGAATAAGCAGCTGATCCATCGTTAGCAGAATTTCCGCCATCATTTCCTTGTGACGGAGAAGTTCCTGGAATGTTACCAAGACCTATTGAATTTACAGAAGTTGGTTGACCTTTACCGCCACCACTACCGCCATCTCTACCACTTCCGTTTCCAGGTGAAGGTGAAAATCCGCCACCGCCTCCACCACCAGCAGAAGTTATATTGGCAAAAATTGATGATGACCCATTACTACCAAAAGGATATACAGATGGACCAACAGAAACAGCAGCACCACCAGCACCGACTGTTACTGTATAAGTGTTACCAGCCGTAACTGCGTATCCAGTGCCAGTGCGAAATCCGCCAGCACCTCCACCTCCATATCTTGCGCCTGATCCACCTCCACCAACTACAAGATACTCAACTTCAGTGACTCCTGTTGGTGCAGTCCATGTGCTGGATGATGTAAATGTTAGAACAACTATGCGTCCAAAACTCCAGTTTGGATTATTCACTCTTCCTGGATTCAATGCATTGTATCTGCCTGTCGGAGAAACTCCGAAGGTAGATAAAGATGCTAATGAAAAAACTTTAATAGCCATATCAGGTAATTTCTACACCAAAGACGCTGAATGATACATTTGCGTTTGCTGTATAAACAGACAACACATCAGTATTGCCAAGAGATAGACCAAGTGATAATGCAACTGTGTCAAGTGCAGTAACTGTTGAATCGTATGCAATATAATGTTGATTTGCTAATGCTGCACCAGCTGGTTGAACTGCAAGTCTATAAGTGATATTAGCATTATTATTTCTATTTGTGACAATAACAGAAGAAACAACAGCTTGCGTTGCAGCAGGAACTGTATACACATTATGTGTTGTGGTTGCTGTTGCAGCAACTTGACCTAGAACTTTATATGTTTGTGGCATTGTTAGATACCTTATAAACCAAGCAAGAATGGATGGAATGATTCAGCTGGACCAGAAGATCCTGCAGAAACTTGAAAAGAAATATTTGCATTTCCATTTCCAGAATCACTCACAGTAATTGAAACGTTCGTTGTATTTACAAAATTTAATTGCTTTGCAGAAAGAGTTGATGAACCATTTTGTGAAACGCGCACAGTATTTGCAGCAGAATCTAGATTTGTCTGCAGATTTGCGACTTGCGTTGTTCGAATAATTGGTTCAGACATTATTTACTCTTTTTGTTCATAGTTATAGGGTTGTGTCAACTTCATATATAATTGGCAAACCATTGAATTGGAGGTAAAATTTGTCTCCGCTTGGTTTAAATCTAAATGCATTAGGGTATGACCAATTAAGACCACCCCTCGACGAATATATATCAGTTAACCCTGTAGTTGAGTACTTTATACCAGAAGAATTTGCTGTTGCAACATTCCATGCAGTTCCTAGCGTATATTGATTTAAAACTTGATTATTTGCAGCCAATAGAAACATTTTTGTTCCATCTGCATTAAAATCAATTGCGGTTATTGAATTTGCTGTTGGCACTGTGCCTGTTACAACATTAAACGATGTCTCAAGAGTTAAATTTGCTGTTGATGTATTCCATGCATTTGCTACTGCATATTGCCTTATTTCATTATTTCCAGCAACATACAATTTTGTTCCATCATATTTAAATGCAATTGAACTTCCTTGAACATGATTAAATGAATTTGCTGTTGTAGTTAATGTTGTAACTGCTCCACCAGAAGTCGCTGATGCAATATTCCAAGCACTACTTAAATTGTATTGCCGTATTGATGTGCAGGCTGTAGCAGATGCAGCATTTGTTCCAGAAATGAACATTTTTGTTCCATCATCTTTAAAGTAAATGTCGTATGGAGTTGATAGTGGAGTATTAACGGTAAAACCATCAAAAACTGCACTTGACAATTTCCAAGGAACTTGTAAAGAGTATTGATAAACGTTTGCGTCGGTCCTGGCGACAGCATATAATTTTGTGCCATCTGGTTTAAAATAAAATCCACTAAATGTTGCTTGAGCTCCATCCCAATTTGGAGAGTAAGAATAACCAAAATATTCAAATTTATATCCTGGATATGGACTATATGGATTTAATTCCCACGCTACTGGTAAATCATATTCTACTACTGCTCCAGTTGATCCACGATCTTGCAAAACATACAATTTTGTTCCATCTGATTTAAAATATAAATCACTTACACTCGTAGAATCAAGTGGAAATTTAGTCGCAATAGGTAATTTTAATGTAGCCTCGTTATTATAAACACTGCCTAGATTATGATTATAATAAATTTTATTATTTGATGATACTTTAGATATTCCTAACTCCATGTCAAGTATATTCCAAGAACTATTTAAATTTGTTTGTAAAATTATGAAACTATAACTGGTGTATTCTTGGATAGAATATAATTTTTTCCCATCATCTCCTATAACTAAACTTGTACCAATTGGTATAGTTTGAATTCTGTCGTGGACGATAAAATCAGTGGTGATTTTATCGTTACCAAAAGTAGACGTTCCAATATTCCAAGATCCAGACAAAGTGTGTCTGATTATTTTATTATCACTATCATTTGAGTAAAACACAACATTACCATTTGGTGTAATGATAAGGCTGTCAACGTTCATCGAACCGTTTCCTGTTGCAGCAATATTTGGACTTGCAATATTATCGTAACTCAAAGTTCCTATATTCCAGGCTTCACTTAATGAATATTGAAATGCTCTTTTGTTATTACTTCCTACCAAATAAACTTTTGTGCCATCATCCTTAAATTGTATGTCGGACATAACCCCATCTTGAGCGTTAACATTCGCAGATGAGATATTATCATATGTTGCTGTTGCAACATTCCATGCTGTACTTAATGTATATTGGTATATTCTATCATTAGCAACACCAACAATATACATTTTGGTGCCGTCATCTTTGAATGATATTGCTGTCGGACTTGAATCTTGAGAAAATACAAATTGATTTCCATTTAGATTTGTTTGAGAATTACTTAATTTTGTTAGATCAAATGAATTTTCTGGATTAAATCTAGGAAAATTTGATTTTGTAGTGTACACATAATGCTCTGATAATTTCCAGACACCAGATGCTTCTGTTTGCGATGGCTCATTATATGCGCCAAGTACACCACCAATTAATTTCATTACTGAATTACCTCATAAGAACATACAATTTGCGCTGTCGAATTTGAAGATGATGTGCAATTTAATTTATCACCTTCAATTAAATATATTGCTGCTTCTTTTGAAATAATAACTATTGATGCATTTATTGGAACAGTAATATTGTTCGCAATTGCATAATTTATAGAGTTTCTTTCTAGAGTAACTGTAATTCCTACAGAATCTGCATTTGAAATATTCGAAACAGATAGCATCACAATTTTATAAAGTGAATTGCTGCTAGCACTGTTTGTGACAAGTGCTGTGCTTACAGTGGTCACGTTTTGAACCGCTGTATTTCCTCTAATATCAGACACATTAATAATATTTGGGTTCGCCATCTTATCCTCCGAATATCATAGCCATGGCTATTGATTTTCCTATTCCGATTCCGCTTGTTTGTAAATCGCCGAGATTTCTAAAGTGTGTAAATGTCATCACATCGTTCACTTGCGCAGCAGTGTTTAGAGTGACGATGTTATTTGTTACTTGATAGTGAATATTTGGTGTAAGAACCAATCCGTTCTTTGCCACAATCAAAGATGTAATAGACGTTACATTTTGAGACAATGTAAACGTATTGGAATTTGAAACAACTGTGTTAGACGTTACCAAGATTTCTGTATTGCCAGCAGGACCTTGCGGACCTTGTGGACCAATTCTTGGAACAACAGCATCAACCCACTGCGTGGATGTGCCGTCGTTATAATAAATCTTCAATGTACCAGTGTTGCTATTCCACCAGAAGTCTTGATTTGCGCGACCACCAACTGGTGCTGTTGCAGAAACAGTAACATTTGCATTACCATCTCCACCGCCTCCTCCGCCACCACCAACACTTGTAAATGCAACGTTAATGATGCCATTGCTGTTTGAAGTTACAACAGTAACAGTTGCAGTATTGACAAAGTTGATTGTATTACTAGTGATCGATCCTGCGCTATTTTGCGTCACAAAGACAGAATTACCAACTGGACCTGTTGGACCTTGTGGACCAGTATCACCAGTGACACCTTGCGGTCCTTGGGGACCTTGCGGTCCTTGAGGTCCTTGAGGACCAGTTACACTTGCTCCACTTGGACCTTGTGGACCCTGAGGACCAATTGGACCAACATCGCTGATATTGATTGTACCAGCCATTGAAGGATGATATTGGCACACATAATATAATGTGCTTGGTGCATCATACGGGACAGCAAACGTTATTGTCCCAGATTGTGTACCATTATTCGTAACACCATTATTGTAAATGTTTCCAGAACTATATGCGCCAGAAACACTTTGAATCCAGAATGGGTGACCAGAAGCACTTATACTAAAGGTGTAGGTGAATCCGCGCAATAAAGAAATTGTTGGATTATTTGATCCATCAATCGTATATGCACTTGCGCCACTGTTTGTTACTGTATAAGTTCTAGATCCAGCAACACCAGATGGTCCCTGAGGACCAGTAACACCTTGAGGACCTTGTGGTCCAGCAGCACCCTGTGGACCTTGTGGACCGATGTCACCAGTTGCACCAGATGGTCCTTGAGGACCAGCAACACCTTGAGGACCTTGTGGTCCTTGAGGACCAGTAACACCTTGAGGACCTTGTGGTCCAGCAACACCTTGAGGACCTTGTGGTCCTTGAGGACCAGTTCCACCTGGACCAGACGGACCAGTTGGACCTTGAGGACCAGAGTCGCCAATTGTATAAACAACAATTGATGTGTTATCTTCTGGTGCAGTTGTGAATACAATATTCGCACTTGCAATATTATAATCAGCATTTTCTTGAAGCACACCATCAACAAACACAATTGTGTGCGCTTCACTAGTTGGCGGTACAGTTAGAACAAATGTTGCTGTGTTTCCGTCGCCAGTGAATTCATTTCTTGTGGAACCAGGATTACCAGTGCCAGTTCCAGATGGACCAGTTGGACCAGCAGCACCTGAAGGACCTTGAGGACCTTGTGGTCCAGCAGCACCTGCAGCGCCAGTTGGACCCTGTGGACCAGAGTCACCAATGATAATGACTTCAATTGCAGCATTCGATGCTGGCGCAGAAGTGAATACAATGTTTGACGAAGAAACATTATAATCTGAATTTGTTTGAAGAACGCTATCAACAAAGACAAGAGTGTGCGCTTCGCTTGTTGGTGGAATTGTGAGTGTGAATGTATTGCTACTTCCATCACCAACAAATGAATCTTTGAACGCACCAGGATTACCAGTGCCAGTTCCACCAGGACCTGTTGGACCAGTAGCACCTGAAGGACCAGATGGACCCTGTGGACCAGCAGCACCTGATGGACCCTGTGGACCAGCAACACCTTGAGGACCCTGTGGTCCTTGAGGACCAATAGCACCCTGCGGACCTTGAGGACCTGTATCACCCTTATCACCAGTACGAACAAAGGTGATTGTTACGTTTGTTGTATCTGGGAAACTTGTTGCACCATTTAAGTGTGCAACAGGAACATAGAAGTAACTTGAGACATGATCATGAAGACCATTGATATTGAAGTATGCATAATCCAAGGTATTTGCGGTATTGGCAATTTTAAATGTGCCTTTGATTGTTGATGTTGAATCATCAATCGTTTGCAAATAGTTGAAGCAGTTAGCTGCATTCGTATCAATAAAATCAATATAAAGAGTTGTTGCACTGGCAAGATTTGTGTTATTGAATTTTACATTTGCAGTGCCAGGATCAGAGTTCGCTGTGTTTGTAAGATACACAAACTCAAAAGTTGCACCACCAAATTCACCTGTGTCACCTTTTGCACCAGAAGGACCTTGTGGACCAGCGACACCTGCAACACCCTGTGGTCCTTGAGGACCTTGTGGACCTATATCACCTTGTGGACCCTGCGGACCAGTAGCACCTTGCGGACCTTGAGGTCCAGAATCACCTATAGTGTAGATTATAATTTCATCGTTATTTGCTGGGGCGACCGTAAAGACAATATTTGCTCCAGCAATATTATAATCAGCATTTCCTTGTAATACAGTGCCAACAAAAACTAGTGTATGTTCTTCGCTAGTTGGAGGGACAGTTAGAGTAAATGTTGTGCACGCACCAGTGCCTGTAAAAATATCACGAGTTGCACCAGGATTACCAGTGCCAGTTCCAGATGGACCAGTTGGACCAGCAGGACCACTTGGACCCTGTGGTCCAGTAGCACCAGAAGAACCAGCAGCACCAGCTGGTCCCTGTGGACCTTGTGGACCAGAGTCGCCAATGGTGTATACAATAATTTTAGTATTATTTTCTGGTGCTGCAGTAAATACAATATTCGCACTTGAGATATTGTATGATGAGTTTGGTTGAGCGATACCATCAACAAAGACGATTGTATGCTCTTCACTGGTTGGCGGAACAGTTAGAGCAAATGTTGCCGTATTACCATCACCAGTAAATTCATTTCTTGCTGCACCAGGATTACCAGTACCTGTTCCAGATGGACCTGTTGGACCAGCAGGACCTTGTGGACCTTGTGGACCAGTTCCACCGCCACCACCACTACCTAGTGATGTAATTGCAATATTTGCATTACCATCACCAGAATCAGTGATTGCGATTGTTACATTTGCGGTATTGACAAAATTAAGTCTTTTGCCATGTAATGTGCTTCCACCGTTGGCAGAAACTGAGACGGTGTTTGCTGCAGAATTGATTGCAGGTAGAACATTGACGCCAGCAATATTTGCTGACTGAATGTTGGAGAGATTACGACTTGAATCAATGACAATAGTATTGGCGACGTCAATACCATGTTTTACGCTGAAGGTTTTACTCGTCGTATTTGCCATATTATGTCAGAATGCGATGGGCAAATAGACGCATGCGCTTACATGCGAACTTCAGACCTCATCGGATTCACTATCCTCCAATGGATTTACTTTCTAACTATATTTATGGAACTATGCCATAACGTACAGCGCGGATTGTATTGATTGATTGTGTAGCGTTGAACAACAATCTCACATTTCCACTATCAATATCCGCATTGAAAGTACCCAAGGAAGCGCCAGTTTGGATTGTACCATATTCAGTAATCCAAATATTGGTGCCTTCATGGACAAGGATAATTTCAGTAGTGTGATACGTTGATCCACTATTGGCTTGGACAAAGTATTTTGCAGAAGCAAGATCGGTTGTTGGGAAGATATCTAGAACAACCTGACCAGAAGCAGCTGTTGTTACAGTGTTAGTTGTAACCTTCAATGCTTCGACTGTCAAGGTGTTTGTTACATTAGCATTGGCAACTTCAAGACCTTCACCTGCAACGTTGATGGTCAACTTGCCAGTCATCGTATCGCCAGCCTTGGCAACCTTGACGTCGTTTATCCACTTGACTGAGTTTGCAGTCGCAGCGTTTGCAGTATCGGTAGAAGTAATCGAATCAACAAGTTTCGTGACACCAACCACTGTTGTCGATGCAGTATTCACATTGATTGAGTATGACCAAACATTATTCGTTTGACCAGAACCAATCTGAATTGCGCCAAGTTGAATGAGCGTATCAACCTTGGAATTTGCAGTATTGTATGCCGCATTCGCTTGGGCGTATGCTAGATTTGCTTGTCCATAAGCCGCATTTGCCTGTCCATACGCTGCATTGGCTTGGGCGTAGCCAGTATTGGCTTGACCATAAGCGGCGTTCGCTTGATTATAAGCAGCATTTGCTTGGGCATAAGAATCAGCAACTGCAGCGCCAGTCGTAATAAATGCAATGTTTGCATTACCATCAGCATTATCAGTGACGCTAACCTGAATACTTGCGGTATTGATAAAGTTTAGGAACTTGTTTGATAAACCGCTGGCACTGTTTGCATATACACGAACAGTATTTGCAGCAGTATTGGCTTGATCATATGCACCATTGGCTTGACTATAAGCGCCATTGGCTTGAGCATATGCACCATTCGCTTGAGAGTATGCGCCATTTGCCTGAGCAAAGGCACCATTGGCTTGCGCATAGGCACCGTTCGCTTGAGCGTAAGCACCATTTGCCGTGTTGCTTGCATTATTCGCAGCATCATGAGCGAGAGTTAAGTTGGCTTGAGTAGCAACTGTATTACCTTGCAATAAGAGTGATGCAGCATTAACATTCGCGCGCAACCACGCTAGATTTGCAGAGGCAACGTCAATAACGTTATTACTTGGTTCTGTTGCATAACCATCGAAAATGTAAAATACATTATCAGAGGCATGACGAATAAAACCAGAATGTAGATTTGTTGTACCGCCATCTTCACTATAGTGACCAACGAAACCAATATCAACAGCGTCGGAAGTTGAATTAGTTGATAACTGAATAATCGAGTCATTAACCTTCAAGGTCGCAACGTTAATATATGTCGCATTACCTGTTAGGAACAAGTTACCTTGAACAGTAAGGTCACCAGAAACTGTACCACCAGAGAGATTAAGTTTTAGATTTGCTTCTCCATACGCAGCATTCGCTTGTCCATATGCTGCATTTGCCTGACCGTAAGCCGCATTGGCTTGACTGTAACCAGCATTTGCTTGAGCATAAGCATCATTGGCAACTCCACGTGCTGTGTTTGCCTGACCATATGCGTCATTCGCTGTGTCGCGAGCAGTATTGGCTTGCGCATACGCATTGTTGCCAGTGGTGCGAGCTGTATTGGCTTGACCATATGCGTCATTAGCAGTATCGCGTGCGGTGTTGGCTTGTGCATAAGCAGCATTGGCTTGATCGTAAGCAACGCCACCGCTGCTGCGGAAGATTAAATTCGCATTTGTGCCATCGTCGAGCAACTCGATTGACATCGAGCTGGTATTTTGTATGAGTAACTTTTTATTGTTAAGTGTTAAGCCGCCAACTGTAACAGAAACTGTATTGGCTGCTGTATTTGCTTGAGAGTATGCAGCATTTGCCTGACTATAGGCAGCGTTGGCTTGACCGTATGCTGCATTTGCTTGACCATAAGCGGTATTGGCTTGGTCGCGAGCAGAGTTTGCTTGAGCATATCCAGAGTTAGCCTGTGCATATGCATCATTAGCGGTATTTCTTGCAGTATTCGCTTGACCGTAGGCATCATTCGCAGTATCGCGAGCCGTATTCGCTTGGGCGTAGGCGTCGTTTGCAGTTCCACGAGCAGTATTGGCTTGGAGAGTTACATCTAATCCAGCAACTGTTACAAAAGAAGTCGCGTTTACTGTTCCGACATTTGCTGTAGGAACGTTCGATAGGTTTCGGCTTGAATCGACAACAATGGTATTTGCTACATCAATACCAGTTTTAACGCTAAATGTTCTATTCATTGTCGCCATTTAAAATCTCCTGAAGCCGATTATGAACGAATCGGCTTTTATATTTAGTAAAATTTGCCCTTCTAACTCGATAATGCCTGTCTTAAGAATCTAATGGTGATTAGGTTGTTATCAGGATTATCTGGGAAGAATTTGAGTTTGCATGTCCCGCTCTCAATAACAACAGAGAACACTCCGAGAGTATAATTTGTAATCAAAACGGCGTATTCGGTCGTATGGACAGTTATACCATCGTGCATACAAAATAGTTCTGTGGAATGAATTCCTTCAACACTTTTTGCTTGAATGACATATTTTACAGTAATATAATCAGCGGCAGGGAATGAATCAATAATAACCTCCGAATCTGAAGTCGTCGAAACGGTATTTGCAAGAGTTACCGACGGTCCGATATAGGATACATTTGAAGCGAACGGTGCAGTACTATGCAAATGTCCATCAAAATAGATGTTTGCACTACCGATTTGAAATCCACTTTCTCCAACATGGATTTTCTTATATCGATGAGTGGAGTCTCCAATAGAAAAAGTATTATCTGTAACTGCAACTAAATTAGTGGTGTTTAGATTACCAGAAAGTGTATCGCCAGATTTAGCGACCTTTAAATCTACATTTGGTACGCTAAATCGAATACTCTGTGGGATCGATTGAGCATTTGCTTCAATAACAACGTTGTTTCCAGACTTGAAATTGATCGTATCGAGACCAATTGCAGTAAGTTTTAAAACATCATCAACTTCCCAATACTTGAATGTTGTACCTGTAAGGATACGAACCGTTCCAGAAGTTTGATCAACTGCATTGAAAGAAGAGTCTAAATCAAACTGAATTCGGCTGACATTCGTTACTGTGTTTCCAACAGCATTATTGGAAGCATAGACTTCTTGTACAGTAAGATTAAATGTTGGTCCTTGCGGACCAGATGGACCAGATGGACCCTGTGGTCCAGTATTACCAACTACGCCTTGTGGACCCTGAGGACCAGTAAGACCTTGTGAACCTTGAGGACCCTGTGGACCAATAATACCCTGTGGACCTTGTGGACCTTGCGGTCCTGGCGGCATCTCACTGCCAAGAATATCTGTTAGTGTTGTTGTCATTCTTTCTTACACTACAAATCCTGGCTTGTAGACAGTTTTACCTTTTTCAGTAACGGCTGTCAATTTTTGTTTTCTATTTGGACCCTTCGAAGTATATGATGCATGCACCCAACCTGAGTTTGGTCCCTCTTTCGGATCATAGAACTCAAGGATAATTTGATCAAATTCGCAATTCTCTGAAACCCACTTTGCGAGTTCTGGATTTGGAAGTCCATCAATCTCGAAATCTATGGCTTCTCCATTGCAATGTTGAGACTTAGAAGAGCCACCAACGGCAGCGTTAAGAGCAGGACCGCGATATCCAGAGTTAATACGAACAGGCTTACCGAAATGGCGACGTACAGGTTCAAGAATCTTTTCGCAAACATTTTTGAGGTTCTGCGCGTGTTCTGCATTTGGTGTATTGTCGATTCTTTTACGAATCGCAGTTTCTGATTTGGTAAACTCTTTTAGATTAAAATGTTCAGATAGTTGCATATCTGCATTTACTTTACCTGCTGCTGGAGTGGCTGGAGCAGCTGCAGCTGCTACTGGTTTAGCAGCAGGTGCTGGTCCACTTAATTGCGCAAAGTACGTTTTCGTTTTAGCCTTGCGATCTTCCAAGCCGTGAGTACCACCATTAACTTTCTTACTAATGGATAATATCGTAGCATCATTCACTCCCTGATCACATAATGCCCAAAGTTTATTTCTCTCAAAGAAGAACATTGCAGATTCGAACGCCAACTCAGTGGCAACGAGATCTGGATTTGTCATTACATCTGGACGATTGCAAAACTTTGAGAATGCAAGATAATTGTCGCGACCTGTTAATTGTAATGCACCACGACCGCGAAATTTCCAACCGTCGCCTGACATCTCTGGACCATTGCCCATACGCGATGCATAAACACGATTTGCAATTGCTTCAGGCTTGCGTTCATATTTTAATGCTTCGGCGTCAGTCTTAAAATACTTTCCGAAAATTCCACGGAGACCTTTTGCGCCGTAGTTTAAATTTTCAGAGAAAGCCTTGAATCCACCAGTTTCATGAGCAGTTTGCCCAAAGAAGTGTGCTGCTCTTGCTGGTGATAGTTTATAGTAAGCAGCAGCGGCACGTAGAGTTCCTGGACCCCATGCACCGTCAGCTGTTACTCCAATTTTCTTTTGTAATGCCACTAAACTCATAAATCACCTCAGGCAATTGTATCTTCATCATCGTCTGCTGCAGCAACTACAGCAGCACCAGCGGCAGCGGCAACCACTAATGGAGCAACTTCAGCAACTGGTTCTGGCACTAAATCTGCAGGTGTTACATCACCAAGTGTTGGTTCTGGTGCTTTTGGTGCTTCTGGAATTTCTGGTTTTTCTTGCTTACCAAGCATAATGCCTGATAGAATACCAGTCAAGAATGTTGCGATTGGAGTGATGAGTTCAAAGAACTTCGCATCATTTGGTGACTGCTGCATTGGCTGCGTCACGAAGATGAGTGAGTATAGAACTACGAACACAATTCCTGTAAGTGTGAAAGCAAGAGAAAGACCGACTGTAAACTTCAATCGTGCCATCAATTCACTTTCTGTATAACGTGGACCTTTAAACATAATTATTCTCCTGTTGTTTCATCAGTCTTATTACAATCTGCTTCTGGAGCAGGGGATTCCTCAACTTGTTGCGGTGCCTCTTGTTCTGGCAAACCATTTAATTTATCGTAGCAAAAGCCATCAGCTTCACATGCTGGACGATTACATTCTGCCTTATCCTTATTTTCAGGATCCTGACATGGGTATCTATATCTATCTTCACATCCAACCAATAACAAAGCAGTCAAAACTAGAAATGCTGCTTTCATTGTCTACCTCTTACCATGTTTTAGATAAAACATTGCGCCAGTGATCTCATCTTGAACAATAATTCCAGATGAAGGATTTTGCGCGGCGAAATCACGAACATCTTCACCCAAAGAACCAGAGACATAAGATGTATAGTGCTTGAATTTTTTCTTTCCGTGGACTGCTTTATGATAATCCTCGGAACGAACTTTGAATACTGGAATGCCACCAAACATATCGTGTGGCTTGACTCTTCGTAGAATTTTCTTTTTTCCAGCAAGACCGACTGGAGTTTGATCAGCTGAAGTTGCTGTTGGCATACCTGCTACAGCACCACTACCGACACTCATTGCAATCGACTCTTTAAATTCTTTAAATTTTTTCATTTACTTGACTTTGTCTTTACTATTCGTTATAATCAGTATGTCGGCTATTAACTAGAGACTTCTTAATACGCTCACAATCTTGTTATCTAATTCAATATCGCTCGAAATAATATCCTCACCTCGTATTCCCTTTACAATCTTTGGCATTGCAGACGTATAAACAAGAAACGTCTTTAATGCGCTATAATCTTTTTCATCAATACATAAAAATAACATTCGCGTACATGGCTCAATGCCAAAGACATTTTGCGCAATTACAAGATGATTTAAAATTAATCTTTCTTTTAATTCTCCTGTAATTCGATAACGATGTAATAATCTTTTTATATAACGAAGTTTTTTATAGTCTTCGTCAAATTCACTATCAATGCAGTTGGGCTTTTCATAGCACTTTGCTGCATATAATAAAATATTTGATTCATTCAAATCATCAAAAAACATATATTAATATTCGCCACTGTTTCCTGCGTCGTCATCTCTTTTGTGATAAGTGTTTGGTGGAATCAATAATGCTTCTCTTTCACCAACTAGATCTTCTGCAGACATTCCCATCAGATCTTGCAATTCATCATTTGAGACAACTTGAGCATAACCATCTACAAATCCATCTTCATCATGCGTATCATATACGATGTATAGATGGAACCCAGAAGTACCAAGAGCGTATACTAGTTCTGCACCGAGATTTAAAAACTCTGGTGTTGCTGATTGTGGAATCTGAATTCCGTATCGTTCACAAACACCGCGAAGTTGCGCCAAGAAAATTGGAGCATTTTGATATGGTTTCATTGTGAGCGTTTCGAGCTCATCGTTTAATGCATCCATATTCTCAGAAAGACGACGTGAGTCTGTATCGATAACAGCATCAATTTCTTCGTTGATATATTGTTTAAATTTTAACATTATTCAGAACTCTTATGTTTCTCAAGATCCAACGTTGGCTTTAGGTCGACTCTATTTACCTTACCCTTCGCAGCGTTAATCATCTTTTCTGCTGCTTTTACTTTCTTATTTACCACTTTCATAGAACCTGGATCTACTGCTTCTTTTTTCATTTCTCTTCTCTTCAAAGCAGCAAGAGTTCCAGCTTGTACTGGCTTCTCGACTTTTGAAAGAGCATCAGACTTGGCTTGAGCAGCCTTGATATGCGCTGGCATTTTGTATCCTGCAACACGCTTGTCTGGATCACCTGCTTCATCAATCTGCTCGACTTCTTCTTTCTTCAACTCTTTCGCACGACGCTCAGAGGCTGGCATTTCTTGATCCTGCTTTCTCTGTAGTTCTGCTGCACGCTTATCTGATGCTGGAACTTGACCTGATGCACCAATATCATGCAATCGCTGTGCAAGTGCTGGGCGTTCTTGAGCAAGTTGAGCCACTGACTTTGTTGTATCAGTGTGAGCCTTTGCGCCCATTGAAGCCAGTGCCATTGCACCAACCGCAAGTGCTTTTGCAACTTTACCTTCTTCAAGTTCAACATCTTCTGAAAGAACTTCGGTTGTTGGCTCTTCAACTTTTTGCTCAACAACATTTGCAGATTGAATTCGAAAACCAAGAGCGCGTTGCTGATTAGCAGCACGATTCAATGCTTCTTCTGCGTTTTGAGCCTCAACAACACGATTGATAGTCTCAACGCGACGACGCAAAGAAACATGTTCGTGAGAAGGATTGGTATATTTGAGTTCGACTACGTGTTTCATATTACTTACCCATTTTCTTTGCGGCTACAGACTTCAAACGAGCCTTGAGAACATCACCGAATGTGATGCGTGTTTTATCGCCATGATGTGCAGCGAGTGCCTTTTCTTTTGGAGTTACAGCAACTTTGCCTTCAGCTTCAGTTACTTGCTCGACTTCCTCGCGCATTCCCGCTTCTCTTTCTGCGCCGAGTTTTGCAGCAATTGCCATTTGACGACGCTTTTCCATGCTCTTTCCCTTGAACTGAGGAGCATCAGATTTCTTGAAGTCTTTTATCACTGTGCCCATCTTGGCTTTTGCGAGATTAATTTTCTCATCAATCTGCTCGACTTCTTCATTCATCTCGCCTTGCATATAGTTTGATGCAGTTGAGATATAGTCTTCAGCGAGAGTGATCTTGCTTTGAACCCATTCAGGAAGGTTTGTATTTTCTTCAAGCATGTCATGCATACGCTTTGAGTTTGCCATGATGCTACGAAGTTGAGACTTTGCCATATCACCTTCGTAATCGTATTCACCAACATCTGCTTGATCTTTAACTTCTTCTTTCATTGCTTTCTTTTCTTTTTTCATCTCAGCAGCACGTGCTTTTACTTTCGCAAGGAATGTTTCTTTGCCCATTCTATTCATTGCAGTTGCTCTTTTGATAACATCTTTACGATCTTTGACGCCTTCGTATCCAGTTACTTCATCAAGTTCAACTTCTTCTTTCGCCATTGTTTTTTCCATAGAGCGATGCACTGCTGCAACAGCGCCCTTATTCATTGCTTTACGTGCAAGATTACGAACGTAACGATATCCTGCTGGTTGTTTTCCTGGTGGCATCTTTGGTTTCTCCTTGACTGGACCGCCGAGCATTGATTCGGCTTCCTTCTTTGTAACTTCTTCAATCTGCTCGGCTTCTTCGTTTGCCTTAGCGACTTGTTTTTTTGCATATTCTGCACGAGCCTGAGCAAGAACTTCCTCGCCACGCTTACGGCTGGCATCGCTTGCAGTTTTTTCTCTGTCAAATGCGCGTTGCAATTTAACGGCTGCACTCATGCGCTTTGAGCCTTCATCGAGTTCGACTTCTTCATTTGCGATGGCTTTTCTTGCTGCCGCTTTTTGTGCAGCGGTAAGACCTGCGCCCTTGCCTAATTCTCTTACATTTGATCTGTCGCGATATAGAAGTGCTTTTAGTTTCTCTTTCTTTATTTTTGCTGCTTCATCAACCTGTTCGACTTCTTCAAAATGAGCCTTCATGTGTGCTTCGGTGTCTTTTTTGGTTTGATTTGGACCAAGACCACCGAGTTTTGTCATGCGGCGAATATACTTTTTAGAAGCAGCAGCAGCACGAGGATTCTTATCTCGATTTAAGAAGTTCTTGACATCAGATGACTTTGGACGAGCGGCTGCTTCATAATCGAAGCGCATGTTTGCTTCATCGAGTTCGACTTCTTCTTTTTTCATTTTTAATGAGCGTGGACCAACTTTCTTTGCTTTTTCTGATTCATATGGATCAAGAGAGACTTTTGGATTGAATCCAGCTTTGATTCCAGCAATCATTCCCTTTGCAGTTGACATGTTTGATCCAGCCATAGAACTATGACCGCCTGAACCAGCAGCACCAATAGGTTGACGACCACCTTTTGCCATGTATGCTTGCTGTCTTGCTGCATTTAAAGCGCGCACAGAACCAGGCTCAACAGCAATCTCTTTTCTTGGTGTTACCTTCACCTTCTTCGCTGCAGCAGCAGATCTACCTTCCATGTCATCGGGCATCTTCATATTGTTCTTTTTATACCATGCCTTTTGAGCAGCCTTTGACATCTTATGCAAGAGTGCTGGAACTTTTACGTCTGCCATTTAGAATTCCTCGATCTTCAATTTAAGATCTGTTGTCCCGCGCTTTATTCTATGATAAGTTTTTGCAGGAATAAAAAACCTATCGCCTTTGTATAACTTCTTTGGAAGTCCATTATCAATTTGAATTTCCCAATTACTTCCTTCCAAAACTTCTATAAATCTACCGTTCTCATCACGATGCCAAACCAACTCCTCAGTCAATACATCGTGCCTGAAAGTTCGTATAAAAGACCAATTATTTAGTTCTTGGTCTTCATATGGCTTTTTTTCTACCACCATGTTTGTCCTGAATCAGAAAAGTATCTTGGCCAACGGCAAGCCCAATAGGATCTTGACGTCTTATCTTTATTCGTTAAACAATGGTGACGAGCGACGAAAGAACGAACTCTTGCTGGATCGTTGTATTTCTTTGCCATACCAGAATTGCTGAAGGTAATCTTACGAATACCATCACCAACACGAACATAAACCGCACCGCCACCACCAGAGCGAAATGGTTTACCGATGCCCTTGCCGCCAGTTGGATCTCCTTCTTCGCTCACAGGAACGCAATTAGGGACCATCTTGTCGCCTTTCTTTTTCATTCCGCGTTGAGCATAACCTTTCCAACATTCCTCTAGACCTTCCTCAATTGGATAGTCTAGAACGACTGTTTGTCCTTCGTATTCTGCAATCTCACCAATATCTGAGTTTAGAAGATCGACTTCATATTCATCAGCTGGTGTATATTTGCCTTCCTTATAAAGACGCTTTGCCTCTCCAATCAATTCAAAGAACATTTCTGAACCTGGACGGAAAACGTTTTGAGTAAAAGAAATATTATTTTCTGTATGATACTGAACTGCTTCTTCGAGAGTGAGTTCAGAAGAATCTTCTTCCTTTACAAGTTTCCAACCAGCGATATGATCTTTGACTCGCTTATATCCCTTTGGAACAGAATGACCGCCAGGAGGAGCAGGAACCTGACGAGGTGTTGGCATGAAACCTTTTTCTTCTGGTTTCTTTTCTTCATAAGCATTGAAGCGAGATGCAACTGGGAGACCTTGCATTGTTGAATCAAGATTTCTTGGAGGTGATTTCAAGTTTTTTGTTTTTTTCTTAGAGTCGCCTAGTTTAGGATCGAAAACTGCTGTTACTTCTGTGTCTTCTTCTTTTTCTTTTTTGGCTTCGGTTCGGAGGTCTCTGAAACTCTTTGGAACACTTCGTTCACTTGCTCCTCCAACTGACTCATTTTGAGAGCCATCTTTGCAGCCGCAATCTCCTCCACATTCACACTCTGCTTCTTCGGACTTAACAGTTTTCTTAGACTTGTAAGCATCTTCAATTTCTCCCTGTCCTGGCGTCATAGCAATAGCATGCTTACGATATTCGTCAGTACCCATTAATTGCATTTCAAAAAGTGTATTAATATCTTCTTCGGTTTCTTCACGAAGATCTTTATCTGCTGTGTGATAAGTCTTTCCTTTATTGATGTAAGAGTTCACACGAGCATGACCCCACTGTTGTGGTGTTGTTCCTGGACGATGTCCAGAATTCCAAGCAGCAACTCCACGCTTGTAAACTTTGCGGAGCGTTCCTACTGAAATACCTGACTTCTCAGCTTTTGCTGCGAGTGAAGAATCAGCCGCACCCTCAGCAACTACATCCTCTGAAACTCGACCAGTTTCTTGTCTCTTGTCCATGACTGCAGTGATGTTTCCACTGCGCGGAAGGCGACGAACTTTCTGAAGTTCTGCCTCATCCATCATCTTACGAACAGCAACTGTGTGCTTGCTTGGTTTCGTTTTTGCTGTTGCATCACCAGGAGCTGGTTCATATGCTCTTGGATCACTATCAGATAACTTTGCTTTTTCTTTCCAGTGAGCTGCTCTAGCCTTTGCAGTAGATGGGCTTAAACCACGGACATACTTCTTTGGAAGTCCAGATGCTTTATCTTTTGCGACTGGTGGAAAATACTTTTCTTTAATTACAGAGAAAGACTTTGGCTCAGGAGTTGATTTCATTTCAAGACCAAGACTTGTAACTCTTTCTAAAAGTTTTTCGATTTGATCGCCAAAGAAAACTTTCTCTAGTTCTGAAGACTCGTTCAAATTAATTGAGTTATTGAAAATAAACGCTTCAACATCTTTAGCAAGTTGCTCAGCTTTTAGATATTTGTCAATACGTTTTGATTCTGTGATTGGTTGTTCGCGTTGTTCATTGCGTAAGCGTGAAACCTTATTCGTTACAGATACATGCACAAAATCAAATGTATAACCTTCTAGTAAATTTTGAACAAGTTCAATTTTCTCAGCATCGTTAGCGCCATTGATAACGATATTTTGATTTGATTCAAATAGTTCAGCAGCAGCACCATTGAGAATTTGATCTGCTTGAACTTCGGTCAAATCAAAACGAGAAAAGATGTTCTTAAGAACATAGTCTTTTCCGCTTCCTGGACCACCAAGTAAAAAAATGCCGATTGGGTTTGTTGATTCCATTTGCATACCTTTTTTTAATGCATCATGTATTTGTGCGCCGAGTTTCTTATCGCTATATTTTCCAATAAACTCATCTCGTTTTCCAGCAGCAACTAGCGCTCGATGCTTCGAAGCAGATTCTCCTTCTGCACCTTCCGCGTCTGGGTCACGTTGTCCTGCTGACACAACGTTGACCTTTTTAACTCCTGGATATTCTTTCTTTCTGTATTTATTGAGCAGAGAATGGAAGTCATCGACACGATCAGAACCCACTACCATTGTGACATGAGTGTGTCCTTGTTTCTCTAAATGTTTCATCGCATCGATTGCTGTTCGCACTTTGCCTGAAGAAACAATATTTGCAGTTGGAAATAGACGACGCATAAATCCAACCTTTTCGCCATGAGCCAATGGATTTTTCTTGGCATCTTGAGAATGTGATGGGAAAATATAATGACGACCGCCAGTTTTTTCAGCATGTCCTTGAACTGCGCTGACTAATTTGCCATGTCCACCTTCAGTTGGAGCATTAAATCTTCCGAATGTAAATGTTGCTTTACTCATATCACACTCTTTTGTGCTTTCTGCGCTTTGAATATTGCTGATCTTTTACGATTGGCTTCAGTGAATTTACGAGGAACAAATTTCATTCCATTTGAAACGAATCCTTCACCAGCAGCTTCTTCACCATCGATATGATGAGAATAACCACCATGTGCAGTTTTAGATAGTGAGTCAGCAACTGCATATGTGGCTTGTTGTAGATGGTGGTGAACATCAAAGGTACGATCAAACTTGTCTAGATTATCATTTACATGATTAATTGCAGCACGCATTTCTTCTGCTTTTTGATTCTTTGCTTTTTCTGTTTTTACAGAATCGATTCTTTTCTGATGATGCGCTTGTAAAAACTTTATGTATCCTTTTGCACCTGGTTTCTCACCAGAATCTATCGTTGAATTGGCATAACGATTTAATGTTTCTTCATGACCCTCATGATGATCGTGAGAATGGTCCTTTGCAAGTTTTTTTACCATTGCAATATGTTCAAGTGCTTTACGCTTTGCTTCTGGACTCATTGTGCGATGTTCATCTGAAACAATATGATCCATTACATGAACATCTGGATGGTCTTTCGTAGCACCAGCCTCTAATGGAGAAGCCTTTCCATCTGCGGCAATTCTTGAATGTAAGGCAATGCTCAATCTAGCCTTTGCAAGTTTCTTTCCTTCTGGAGAATTTTTGTCGACAGAGTAACGAATAGTATTTGGTTTGTGACCTATCTTACCATCTTCTTCGGTACGATCCTCAAGGGAACTTAGATATCCACCCTGATATTCGCCTGGACCTTCTGGAAGCACTTTCGCAATGTGCTTATGAATATTCATCAATGGTCCAGCAATGTATGGTTTTTCGCTATGCTGTTTCTTTACATCTTCAGCAGAAAAATTGTAGGTAGAACCAGCGCCTTTATATTTTACGCCGATTTTACCTTCTGGAGTGCGAATGACTTGAAAGGACATACGATCGTCGATCTTTCGAGTGATCGGAGCGCGACCGCTGATGACGCCTTGAATCTTGGAGAGAGTAGAACCAACTGCACCCTTACGAGCGCTGAAGGCTGATTCTGAAGGATGTGGAAGGTGTTGTATTCCGCGAACTGGCTTTTTCTGTTCTGTTAATAACGGAATAGATTGTTTGAAACCAAACATACTCTCTCCACACTGTGGGATTATAGTATATTTAGTTATTTTTAGCAGTTAAGATATTGTATATGATATCATCGACAGTTTGTTGGATCGTATACTCTGGTCGATATCCAAGTTCTCTTAACTTGGTATTATCCATGAAGAAAGAGCGAGAAGATTGAACCTTCTTGTGAAATTCTTTCTGTTCAATCGTACGCAGTTCAGAAGCCGAATCCATAGCATCTCGAGCGTAACGAACCACATCACGGAAGATTATTGGGTATCCGTTTCCGATGTTATAGATGGAGTTGAGTTCTCCATTGTTGACAACCAGATTGATTGCTCGAGCGCAATCGCGAACATCAATATAATCACGATAAAAATAACCACTATCATAGAGGTCGACGGGTCTGTTTGCAGCGATTTCGCCCAATAGATATTGGAGCGCGTTCTTCTTCGCAGATACCTTTTTATCTTCTGCACCCAATACATTTGCCAGCCTCAGTATGCGATAATTCAAATCAAATGTCTCGCAATAAGACATAAGCAATTGTTCAGCGCATCGTTTTGTAATCGAATAAAACCCCTTTGGATTGCATGTTTCGTTCTCTGAGATTCCACGAGAACCTTCACCGAAACCAGAGTCCAATCCATAGACAAACCAAGAACTGATGAAGTTAAAGCATCCTTTCTCACCAGTTTCTTTTATATATTTGCGATACTCGTCTAGCACCTTCATTAATACAATGAGATTAGTATCAATATCCACCGTAGAACTGATATGTACATTATAGTTATCAACGGTACTAATAAAGTAAACGCAATCTGGTGTTCGTACTTCGTAATTATCTCGGTAATTCTTGATATAACCGTTTTTGGTTGTATTGCAGAATTGAGTTCCGACAAATCCGTACCCTCCAAAGATGTTTAGCATTCCCATTTTTGCATTACACTCTCGTAGTATTCCCAAACCTTATCACCATAATGCGGTGGACATCCGACGAAGAATACGTTACTTAATGCCTTGTTCGCATTTGGATACTTGGACGCATCATCTAGATGTTTATAGCCAGGATGTAAGAGAATGTTTCCAGCGAAGTAATTGCGAGTTTGAATTCTATTCGCCTCACAGAATGCCTGAAGTTTTTCCTTGAGTTCAGGTGTGTCAGTGATCAACGGAACGCCGAACCATGATGGATCAGCCTTATCAAGATTACTAGCAACACGAACGCCTGGAATATATTTCTCAAACATATCCTTGATTCGCTTGAAGTTTGCTCGACGCTTCACATCAATCTCATCGATCTTCTTCAACTGTTCTCTACCAATTGCACCCTGAAGGTCAAGTGGCTTGAGATTGTAGCCCATGTTCGTGAAGAGATACTTGTGATCAATTATTCCATTATATCCTTCAAGCCATTTATCAAAGCGATTGCCACATGTTCCGCAAGCCAATAGATTAGCAGCACCGACGCAACGACAATCACGACCCCACCAACTAATGCTGCGAGCAGTGTTGATGAGTTGCTCGTCGTTTGAGCAAACCATGCCGCCTTCGCCTGTCGAAATGTGGTGAGCAGGATAGAAAGATGTTGTCCACGCATAGTAATAATCCGTTAGAAGTTTACCATCCCACTTTGTGCCAAGTGAATCGCAGTTATCACCAATTAGATAAATGTCATTTTCTGCACAGAACTTTGAGATCACATCCATATTTGGCGGATTACCAAGAACTGGCGAAACAAATACTGCAACAGTCTTTTCATTTATCCACTTTTGAACTTGATTAAGGTCAAAGTTGAGTGTGTCCATTTCAATATCAACGAACACTGGAACAAGACCATTCTGAACAAGCGGAGCAATTGTTGTTGGAAACCCGACAGGTGATACGATAACTTGATCGCCATCTTTCCAACCCAAGTGCTTCTTGAGAGCAGCAACCATGGTAAGGTTTGCTGATGAACCTGAGTTCACCATGTGGCAATGCCTTACATTAAACTTGCGACCAAATTCCCATTGAAACTTACCAACCTGTTCACCAGAAACAAGCCACTTGCCTGTGAGGAATGCACTTACACCAGCAATCACTTCCTTCTCATCCCAATATGGACCAGAATAGAATACGGTGTCTTTCTCAGGATTAAATTCCTTGCAGTTGTATGCATACTTTGGTGTACCAACAGCGGCAACCAAATCTTCAATCATTTGCTTCACATCACTCATTGTCTCATCCTCAAGATTTGTCCAAGATATTTACCATAATCCGATTTACTATACTTCTCGGCTGCACGACGAACTTCATGTTCCGTGACCCAAGCATTATTATACGCTATTTCTTCGGGGCAAGCAATCATCATGCCTGTTCTTCTTTGTACCGAACCGACAAAAGTTGATGCCTCAGATAGCGACTCAAATGTACCAGTATCAATCCAAGCAATACCACGATTTAGATACTCAATTGTACAATCATGATTCTGCATATAAAGATTGTTGATATCGGTGATTTCTAACTCTCCTCTTGCAGAAGGTTGAATCTGCCATGCATAGTCTACTACTTTATTGTCGTAAAAGTAAAGCCCAGTGACTGCATAATTGCTTGGTGCAACTTTTGGTTTCTCAATAATTTTGATTGGATTGCCACTAGAGTCTTGTTCAATAACACCAAATCTTTCTGGATCAGCGACATGATAAGCAAACAATGTGCTACCCTTATGATTACTTGCAGCACGATTGAAGCGATTGATCAGTTCGTTGCCATAGAAAATATTGTCACCAAGAATCAGAGTCACATCATCCTCGCCGATCCACTTCTCAGCGATACGGAAACACTCTGCAATTCCCTTTGGTTCTAACTGTGTAGCATAGCAAATCTTCAATCCCCACTGTGAACCATCACCAATCAAATTCTCAAATGGTGCACGATCAGCAGGTGAAGTAATGATCATGATGTCGCGAATATTCGCCATCATTAATGTTGAAATTGGATAATAGACCAGTGGCTTATCATAGACAGGAAGTAACTGCTTTGATATTACTCGAGTACATGGATACAGGCGAGTGCCAAGACCACCTGATAAAATAATTCCTTTACGCATTATACCACTCCAATGTTTTACGGAGACCTTCGGTTATATTTGTTTTTGTTTTCCAACCGAGTTCTCGTTCAAGTTTTGATGAATCCATTGCATATCTGAAATCATGACCTTTGCGGTCTGTAACAAAATTAATCCAGTTCTGATACATGTTCACAGGTTTGCCCATGAGATCTAGAATCAATGTAACCATTTCAAGATTACTCATCTCATGACCACCGCCGATATTATAGCGTTCTCCTCGCTTAAAGTTTTCTCCAATTGCAAGCAATGCTTCGCAATGATCTTCAACAAACAACCAATCACGAACATTCTGACCTGTTCCGTAAACAGGAATTGGAGTATTGTTCTTTATGTGACGAATTACAGTTGGGATGAACTTCTCGCGATGTTGTCGCGGACCGTAGTTATTCGAGCAATTCGTAACAACTGCATCTATTCCATGAGTATTCACATAAGCACGAACAAGATGATCACTTGCTGCTTTGGTAGCAGAGTATGGATTGCGAGGATCGTATGGCGTCTTTTCTGTGAACGGTGGATCATCATGAGAGAGTGATCCATAAACTTCATCAGTTGAAACATGAACAAGTTTACTGCCAAACTTGCGAATGCATTTTAGAATGTTGTGAGTGCCTTCAACATTAGTGCTGAGGAAATGATCGTCACCAGCAATAGAGTTGTCAACATGAGACTCAGCAGCAAAATGGTACGTGATTTTTGGGTCATAATCGTAGTATAATTGATCGAGTCGATTGATGTTGCGAATGTCACAGCGCTGGACAATTACACGATAATCTTCGTATAGTCCATTTATGTTCGAGCCATTTGCTGCGTATGAATAGTTGTCAAGAATGACAACAGTATCAGCGGGATATTTTTTTAGGTGGGCGAATACAAAATTAGATCCAATAAATCCCAAACCACCAGTCACAAATACAGTCATAAATCATCCTTTAATCATTTTCATTCCAATTCTATTTCCAACGGGATTAGGAGTGCTAGAAGGGGAATGGAATTTAAAGTTAGCATCAGAAAAGGTTTTAATTATATAGTTTAAATTCCCAGACTTCCATTTCACTGGTCCACTTATTGGTGGTGTATGATCAAGATAAATTTGATTTACAGTTAATGATCTTGCAGCCAGTGTTAAGACCTCAGTTGCGCCATTTGCAGGATCGTTTAACCAACTCATAACTTGACTTGTTATTGGAAAATGCAAAAGCCCCCATTTCTTATATCTTTTGCCTGCTGTACCAGCAAACACAGATCTCATTTTTTTCTCACCTGCATCTCCGCCAAGTTGAAATTCTGCTGCATCGAAAAGTGGTTTAAATTCTTTCATACAAGAATCAAAAGTTCCACAGGCGTCTATTGCAGACATTAAATGTTCAACTGTTGGTATTCCACTCGAATACCCAGTCTTATATTTCTTGTTCTTCATTATGTTAATGAGTGCTGCATAGCCTGGAAGATTTAGAAAATCTGCTGCTACAAGTACACCATCATATATTGATTCATTGTTGATAATCTTTAGAACTTTTTTTGCTGTTTTCTGCTTTCGAGTGAGTGAATCATCTTTCATTTTATCGAGTTTATCTTCTAATGCATTGATAGAAGGTGCGCCACCCTGACCTGCTTTCGCTGAAAATGGTTCATCAACTCCACTCTTTACCAAATAATAGTCAACAAGTCTTTGCGATTCAGAGGTAGGAAACTTTGCAGCAGTATACCCTTTTTTAGAATTTAACATATAAATGGCACCAGTCACTTCACCGAAGTCTGATGTCAAAACGCCGATATCTGCTCCAGTTAATCCAGAAAATTCTGCTTTGAATGTGGGTTTACCTGCTACAGAATTTTGTACCATTTGTTTGCAAGCGTTTTTTGCTGCTGGGGTAAGATCGATCTTATTCAGTTTGCCCAACACAGTTCGAACAATTACTTCTGAACTGACTGGTTTCATTGTATTCAGACCAAATTTCGCTGGCGTCAGCAGTTTCTTTTTAACAGTCATTATTCTTATAAACCTTTTTCAGAAACCTTTGCCAAACTTTTGGATCTTGCTTACGAAAGTGCAGACGATACATAAAGATGGCTTCACACTCTCTCCAGCCAATCTTATGAGCCTTTCGCAATTTATTTATATCTAGTTTCTCAGCCTGAGTTTCATAAGCATGGGCATCTAACTCATCAGGGTTGCCATAATACATTGCCTTCATCTTGTTCTGTTTAGGCTTTGGCTTGTACTCTTTCTGCAAAAGAAAGGGGCGATGTCTTTGTTGGTGTTTATGGCGATACTCATGATGTATTGCGCGAATAATCTTAAGAGCAAGATTCTTTGCGCCTTCTTCGCTTATAATTGCTTTCTTGGAATCTTTAGGAAAGTTCAACTGGATATAGATGTGTTCAGGAACAATATCTGATATTCTATTACAATAATGTCCACCTACAATTACATTGTGGTCGGGGTAGTATAAATCCTCAAATCTTCCAGAGGAAAAACAGACAATGTAAGGTTTGAATGCTTGGTTCAAACCGCGAATGATAGACGGTATGTGTTTTTCTCCGACCCATTTTTCGGCAAGAGCATATACCTTTTTCTCTATTCGTTTTAGTTTCATTACACTTTGAGGTTTTTAAACTTATCAGTGCTACGACCACGATCAAAGACTGGTTTTGATTCGGCTTCCTTCAATACAGCATCTTGGGCTTTTTGCTCAAGATCATACAACTTCATCTTTGCGCGATCAACACCAATCGTGAATCTCTTGTGAAGATTCGGATCATTATATCGATTCTTCAACTGCTTTACTAACAATTGATTCAATTGTTGTAGTTCTTCAGTGCTTACCAATGCAAACATAAAGTCAGCAGTGGCTGGCAAACCAAACGATTCAGAAGTATCCTCTAGTCCAGGATCCGAGTTGCTAAAGCCAGATCGAGTCGTCTGAGTAGCCGAAACGATCGGTACATTATTCTCCA
>Ga0315902_10002746_pt1 | contig 27008 bp, 39 predicted proteins | sample LakEriMetagenome_9_FD_203523 | JGI IMG/M metagenome (GOLD analysis project Ga0315902, IMG submission 203523) | Freshwater fungal communities from buoy surface, Lake Erie, Ohio, United States - Buoy 12 MA117 | ecosystem: Environmental > Aquatic > Freshwater > Lake > Lake biofilm | place: USA...
TCTGAGTTTAGTGTTTCTCGAGATAAACTATTCCAGAACAACGTCGGCCTGTGTTCCCACCGTGCTTGAGCCGACGATAAAAAAGCAGAGTGAAAATGCTTGAGAGACTGCTCAGTTAACGGTGGGCTGTAATTTAGAATACGTTGGGTATCGCATAGTTGCGGCTGATAGGAGTCATGACCTAAAAGCGAATAGAGATGCAATAATCTCTGCCCGACGCCAATTGTGTCAGATCCAGCTGCACATTAAAAGAATTTCTGGCTGAAATTTTAGACCTCTCTTAGCTCAAAGGTAGAGCACTGTAAAAGTATAAATACATGTAGGAGGCAACCTCATGTATACAGTATATAAAATTATTAATATAAAGAATAGCAAATTCTATATTGGCGTTCATAAGACAAATGATCCATATGACAATTATATGGGGAGTGGTACAGCTATAAAAAACGCAATAAAGAAATATGGTATCGAAAATTTTAAGAAAGAAGTTATAGCCGTCTTTGAATATAAAGAAGATGCATACACTTTAGAATATGAATTAACAGAAAACTTTAATTCTGGTATGATGTACAATATGAAACGAGGTGGGATAGGCGGTTGGTCTGAATCTGCTCGAGAAAGCGCTAAACGTAATATTAAATTAGAATCATGTAGTCGAGGTGGTAAGAAATCTGTAGAGTTAAAGCTTGGAATCTTTTCTCCTGAAAACGAAGAAAAAAGATTGACAAATTCTTCACTCGGTGGTAAGAATAATATAGGCAAAGCAAAATCAGAAGAGCACCGTTTAAAACTTTCTGAGTCTTTAAAAGGTAAGTCAAAGTCTTACCCAAAGAATAGAAAATCTAGGGTGTTATCTGAAGAGACGAAAGAAAAGCTAAGGCAAAAAGCTTTAGAAAGGAAACGCTCGTGAGTCCGAACGGTGAGGGCCTCGCCTGATAAGCGAGTGGCAGATGGTTCAACTCCATCCGCGAGCACCAAATTTGGGAGAGACGCCTCAAGGTGAGGCAGTGGACTGTAACTCCATCGCGGCAACGCACGGACGGGTTCGATTCCCTCCTCTCCCACCATATACAACGTCCCCATAGATTACGTTGGCTAGATCATCGCCCTTTCAAGGCGAAGAAGCGGGATCGACACCCGCTGGGGATACCAATAATAAAAGGTAATACTATGAGAGTTTGTGAAGATTACAAATATAAAGTTGGGCATAGGTCTTACACTATTGGAGAAAGTGTTCTCGGAACATCACAACCTATCCGCTTCTATTATATAAGTGGGCCTGGCTATCTTGGCGTTGGTACAATCAAAGATAATGATTCTTTAGAAGAATCAGTGATGGCTGTATTGAAGCGAGAAAAACTTATATAAACGTTCCTATGGTGTAATGGTTTGCTCAATCCCGTGACATGGGGCGGGTCTAGGTTCAATTCCTAGTAGGAACACCAATTCGCTGCTATAGTATAAAGGTATTATACATCTTTGGTAAGGATGGGACGGAGGATCGTTACCTCCTAGCAGCACCAGTTAAGGATAGATCATGTTAGATAAAGCATATGAATTGACTATGAAAATGTTTAGCGATAAACAACTCACCGACGATGAAAGCAAATACTTGCACAACCGAAATGCTAAGTACGAGCTCGTTCGTTATCTTTACACCGAAAAGGTGCGACATGATGGAGTCGATCTACTAAACTTTCAGTTCTCTCCCGGTGACTCATTCATGGATACTCCTATCATCGATATCGTGAATGGATTACTCGAAGTAAACGAAGCTATCAAAAATGGCGACTATGATGTTGTCGACTTTGGTGATTCATCATTAGTTAAATCTAATCCGCCAGACACAGGCAAAGAAAAGACAATTTTGTAGTTGACATGTGGAACAGTTTAGATTACGATGGTGTAGAGGAGAAGAAAATGAATATCTCGATCGACTATGACGATACGTACACCAAAGATCCACTTATGTGGAACTGGTTCGCACAACAAGCTCTTGACCGTGGACATAAAGTTTACTGTGTATCTGCTCGTGGTACTCAACACATGGATGATCCCAAGAATACTATTGGTCGTATCATCGGTGCTGAGAATTGCTTCGGAACAGGTCTACGTCCTAAACGACACTTTATGCACCACGTTCACAAGATCGACATCGATGTTTGGGTCGATGATATGCCTGAAATGATTGTTGATCCAGAAATCGAAGGTCTTTATATGCCATAATGCTTCTGCCGGCGGACCCGGTGGCGGGTCTACGAAGCCTGCTTACGAATGTTCAACTCATTCCAGGAGCACCAATAAAACGTTGTAGAAGAGGTCGACATCTGCTACAATGAGAACACTGCATACGCCACAGGGCTACTCGGCGTATCGGGTAACACGGTCTGAGTCATAGCTCAGATGCAGGGGTAAGAGTCCCAATTGTGAGATGGCCCAGGAATTTGCTTCCGTAGCTCAACGTAAGAGCGCCGGTCTTCGAAACCGAGGGTTGAGGGTTAGAGTCCTTCCGGGAGCACCAACATTACGATAAATATCTGCATTGGAGTGAACCTAACTATATGATGACTGTAGTAAGTCTTACACATAGGAGGCGCGCGTGCCAACTAAGATCAAAAAAGAATTAGAAGAAAATAGTTGTCAAGCTGACACCACTGAGATAAAAAATGCCGAGACGATGATTGAACTGGAAGACCGCAAACTTCGTATTGAGAACGAAGATAAGAAACAAGATGCGCAGAGACATATGGCTTGGTTCTCGCTATTTGGAATGCTCTTGTATCCATTCACAGTCGTCTTAGCTGATGCGCTAGGATTGTATCAGGCAGCGACTATCATCGGTAATATGGCCAGCATATACTTCGTATCAGTTGCCGCTATCGTAGCCGCGTTCTACGGAACACAAGCATACGTTTCGAAGAACAAAGAATAATAGAATCTAAAAGAGAGCCGCATAGAACCATCTATGCGGCTTTTTTTGTTTACATTTCAATAGAATCAGTATATACTAGTATTGACCGCCCTAAGGAGTATAGTATGGCAAAAGAAGAGTTTAAGATTCTAACTGCGCGAGATCACGTCCGCACGCGAATCGGTATGTACATGGGTTCCTCTTCTCGTGAAGAAGTAGACCGGTTTGTACTTGGGTCTTGGAAAAAGTCAGTATACGTGCCGGCTCTCTCGAAGATGATCGATGAAATTCTCGACAACTCGATCGACGAAGCCATTCGAACAAACTTTCGATACGCGAACAAGATCAGCGTCTCGATTGAAGATGACCGTGTGACTGTAACTGATAACGGCCGCGGCATTCCTCAGGAAGACGTCTATGATGATACGACGAAGACAAAGATTCCTCGTCCTGTTGCTGCGTGGACCAAAGTAAACGCAGGTACTAGCTTCGACGATAACCGTGTTACTATCGGAACCAACGGTGTTGGGTCGGCTGCTACAAACTTCCTCTCTTCGAAGTTCGTAGGTAGGACCTGGCAGAACGGAAAGATGCTCGAAGTTCAGTGCAAGGATGGTAGCCTAGACGTTAAAGTAGTGAAGAAGGATCGCGATGGTTCTGGTACCGAAGTTATGTTTACCCCCGAATTCTCTCTTTTTGAAGTCGACTCGCTGTCGGATCTAGATACGATCTCTCTACTCGAGGATCGTCTCGTTAGTCTTCAGATGGCATTCCCAGAGATCGCATTCTCATTCAATAAGAAACGAATTCAGGTCGCGAACATCAAGAAGTACGCTTCGATGTTTGTTAAAGAAGAAGCTTCTGTTATTTCTGAAGTATCTCGTGACATTACGTTCTTCTTTGCATCTTCGGATGATGGGTTCAGATCCAACAGTTTCGTAAACGGTGTTAACACTCGTCAGGGTGGCGCATACGTAGATTACGTTGTGAACGGCGTAGTTGACGAGCTCGTGTCTCTCATCAAACGTAGGTACAAGATCGAAGTCGCAAAGAGTACCATTAAGGGTGGTCTTACTTTTGTTATGTTCGCTCGCAACTTCGTAAATCCTAAGTTCGACAGTCAGACGAAGGAACGTCTGACGAACCCAATGAGCAACATCAAAGAACACTATGACGGCGCGAATATCAAAGACTTTGTCTATCTAGCAAAGAAGATCTTCGCTGCAGCTGATATCATCGACCCTATCGTCGAAGCTCAGGTTGCAAAGAAGCAAGCTGCTGATCGTCGTGATGCTGCTCTTGCTCAGAAGAAGCTGAAGAAAGTCAAGGTGGCGAAACATATCTCGGCAAATAAGCCGGATGCTACTCTTAAGATCGTAGAAGGCGACTCGGCTATGGGTTTCCTTCTCAAGGTTCGTGATCCTGATAAGGTCGGTGCGTATCCGCTTCGAGGTGTGATCATGAATACCTGGGATATGAAACCTTCTGAGGTCCTTAAGAACAAAGAACTCAGCGAACTAGTTGCCGTTCTTGGTCTCGACATCAACGATCCCGACAGTGTGGATAACATGACATATAGTCAGATCGCATCTCTAACGGACGCTGACCACGATGGTATCGGTCATATCTCTCCTCTGCTGATTGCGTTCTTTTACAAATTCTGGCCGCGGCTCCTCAAAGAGAAGCGAGTGTACATTACACGTACTCCGATCATGATCTCTACTCATGGTAAGGAAGTCCGTTGGTTCTATACGTATGAAGACGCCACGGAATTCAAAACGAAACAGACAGGATGGAAACATCGTTACATCAAGGGTCTGGGTAGTCTTACAGAAGAAGAGTACGATCGGATCATCAATACTCCAGTGTACGATGTAGTTACCGTGGACGATGCCTCCTATTTCCAAATGATGTTTGGTGATGACTCGGCACCGCGAAAGGAGTTCATGTTCTCATGACACAGTTGACAGATTTCCTTGTTGATGATATAATGGAAAAGAGTAAGGAAAAGGAATCACTCGTGAATAAAAAGGAATACCCAATCTCGTCTGTAGCCAAGAACGAATGGAAATCGTTCGCTATGTATACGGTCGAAGCTCGAGCCATTCCAAATATGATCGACGGTTTAAAACCAGTTCAGCGCTTCTATCTGTACTCTTCGATTCTCAACTCGAAGAGCGACTTCAAGAAGGTAAGCGCGATCTCCGGTATCATCAGCGACTATGGATATAACCACGGTGAGGCTAGTGCTGCTGGTTCCGGTCAGCTTATGGCCGCCACTTGGAACAACAACATCTGCCTCATCGAAGGTCGAGGATCGTTTGGTACTCGTCTGGTTCAGGATGCAGGTGCTCCTCGTTACGTCTATACTCGTCTTCATAAGAACTTTGATAAGTACATCAAGGATCTAGACATCTCACCCGCTCACGAGGATCCAGAACACGAGCCTCCTGCCTTCTATCTGCCAGTCATTCCGTTGGTTCTGGTGAACGGAACCAAAGGAATTGCAACAGGGTTCGCAACAAACATTCTTCCTCGTGACCCAGACGCACTTTCTGGTGCCTGTCGTGAATTCCTTATGTATGGTAATATAACGAAGAAGCTTCCAGTGAAGTTTCCAGAGTTTACCGGAACCGTTGTTTACAACGCAGATGAGAATCGGTATTATTGCAACGGTGTCTTTGAACGCAAGAGCAAGACCGTTATTCTGATTACTGAAGTTCCTTACGGGTTTGATCGAGAGTCGTATGTAAAGGTTCTCGACGACCTCGAAGAGTCAGATGAGATCGTTGGTTATGATGATCTCTGCGACAAAACCGGTTTTCGTTTTGAAGTAAAACTCAAGCAGAATACTTCTGCAAACTGGTCGGACGAAAAGATCGTCAAGAACTTCAAGCTTAGTAAACCAATGAGCGAGAACCTGACGGTTATCGACCAGAACGGCAAACTTCGAGAGTATACCGACGAACGCGAACTCATTCGTGACTTCTGTAAGTTTCGTTTGGAGATCTTGCAAAAGCGCATAGATCTTCGTAAGAAAGAGATCTCTGAACTGAAGCGTTGGCTATACGTAAAGATGCAGTTCATTCAGGCTGTTCTCGACAATAAGATCGAGTTCAAGAACAAGACCAAGGATGATGTTGGTAAACAGATCACCACTCACACCGATGTTATCTCCGAAGACGACATCAATAGACTGCTACGGATCAACATCTTGAGTCTTACCGATGAGATGGTTAAGCAGCTCGAGCAGGAGATCGCTGAAGCTGAGAAAGAACATAAGTATTGGACTCGTACGACTCCTGACCAACAGTTCATTAAAGACCTCGAAGAGATCGCATAATGTACTACGTCACATACGATAAACCAAAAAAGATATCGGATCAACTCATAGACGGCGCTATCCTATTCGCTTCGAAGTTTCTTGACCTTGACGACTATATAGAGATAGACTTTAGTGATAAGTTCGAACACGATAGATGCGGTTACTGCGACTATGATGAAGACGGCGTTACGATCTTCATCAACTCGAAGATGGACAGGAAGAAGATCATAGTAACACTGTTTCACGAGATGGTTCACGCTCGTCAGTTCATTCGTGGTATGTTGGTTCTTCCAGAAAATAGTACGCAACCCTCGAGGTGGTTAGGAAAGGAATACGATGTACCATACTTCGAGTCTCCTTGGGAGCAAGAGGCGTATGAACTAGAACTGGTCATGTGGGATATCTTTCAAAAAGAAGACGACTGGAAATGATGATCAACATCGAGCTCGATGATAGTTATGATTGGCTCGCAAAAGAATTTGTAGAGTTCCTTTGCCAGGAACTCTCGATTCTTCCTCGTAGTTTGGATATCGTTAGCGAGGATATGGATGAGAATGTTGGTCAGTGCATCGATGTCGACGAAGGCTCGTATCTTATTCTCATAAAGACTCTGAACAGAGACATAGGTCGAGTGTTCATTACGATAGCTCACGAGATGATCCATGTCAAACAATACATGACTCAGGAACTCGGAAGAATCTTGGACGAACATTCACACATTCCATACGAAGACAGATGGTGGGAGACCGAGGCGTATGAAAGATCTGTTCCTCTTTTGGAAAAATTTTCAGAAACACTAACTTTTTTCTCAAAACCCCTTGACGTTTAAGAGAAAAGATATAAATAAATATCTATAAACAAAAGAGAGAAACATGCTTTCCTTCCACGTATCGGCCCCAGTCCAGACAAATGATAGCCTCCTAGGTAGAATAGGAGCATGGGCTACTTCGACATAGATGAACGTAAAATCTATCTCAAAGTAGCCCAGGATGAAAATCCTGGGTTTCTTTATTTTAATGGTTGACAAAAGTTTAGAATCAGTATAGATTGAAATTGTAGTTAATTAAACGCTCTTTGACAATTTACTCATCCGATCCTAGGGAAACCGAGAATGGATCTGAAACAGCAGGGACAAAGCGATTGCTTCGGTCTTTGATGTTCGAAAGAACACTGTTTTCACATGCACTGATACAGTAGGGTGGCAAGTAGGCGATTCTGTTATTGCTGAGGGCTGGAATTCCTGAGTAGTGAACAATTACAGCAGTGCAGCTGAAAATAGTGGTTGACATTCGGTTAGAATCAGTTTATACTAACAATATAACGAATGACTAACCGCTCTTTGACAATTTAGAAAAGAAACAGAAGAAATTCTGTTTTCACATGAGACTCTTGACATACCTTGCTTAGCGGTGAGGAGCGTGTTGGGTTTCAGCTGAAAACAGAGTTAAGACGACACCATGAGAAGACGAGTTGGCACGTAGAAGTTGAACATTAAAAGATGTCAGAAGTTCAACTACTCAGTCTGAGGGTCACCCTATCAAGTCGTTAGTCCGTTGCGGGTGTACAATGGACAAAGAGTTTATTCCTGATAGCTCAGATGGTAGAGCAGCTGACTGTTAATCAGCGGGTCCGTGGTTCGAGCCCACGTCAGGGAGCCAAATATTATTGCGGGGTAGAGAAGAGGCATCTCGTCTGGCTCATAACCAGGAGATCGGAGGTTCGAGTCCTCCCCACCGCAACCAAGTTTGGGACCTTAGCTCAATTGGTTAGAGCCCCCCGCTCATAACGGGTCGGTTATAGGTTCGAGTCCTATAGGTCCTACATAGAGAACATGAAATGTATAAATAGTACTGAAGAGGTAAAACTATAGGTGCATTTCATGTTCTACACTATATACAAGATCACAAATAAAATAAATGACAAGATCTACATAGGTAAACATCAGACCAAAAACTTAAACGATGGTTATATGGGTTCTGGTAAACGTCTTCGACATGCTATTTCTAAGTATGGAATAGATAACTTTGAAAAAGAAATACTTTTTCAGTTCAACAATGAATCAGAAATGAATGTTAAAGAATCCGAATTGGTCACACAAGAATTTTGTTTAAGAGAAGATACGTATAATCTTTGCCCTGGTGGCAAAGGTGGCTGGGGTTATATAAACGAACATAACTTAACTCCAAGATTTACCGGAAAAAAGCATAAAGAAGAATCTAAAAAGATTATATCAGAAAAAACTAAGTTGGCTATGAGTTTAGGAATTTTAAAACCATTTAGTTCATCGACAAGAGCTGACTGGACCGGTAGAACACATAGTGATAAATCAAAAGAAAAAATAAGTAATTCCATGAGTGGGAAACAAGTAGGACAACAAAATTCTCAATATGGTTCATATTGGGTTACAAACGGTATAGAATCAAAAAAAATCAAAAAAAATGACCTTATTCCAGAAGGGTGGAATAAAGGAAGAAAAATGAATTGATAATGTAAAATATGGTACTGCCCGTCTTAAATGCAGTTAAATCGCCGGCCTAGTACCCGGTAGAGCCGAACTCATTGGTTCCTTAGCTCAGTTGGATAGAGCAACTGCCTTCTAAGCAGTGGGTCGAGGGTTCGAATCCTTCAGGGACCGCCAATATACGGGAGGTTAACTCGGCTGGGCCGGGACTCGCCTTGAAAGCGATGGGTACGGTTAGGAGCCGTATGGAGTTCGATTCTACCATCCTCCCGCCAAAGTTAAAGGATCGGTTCAGCAAACCAAAACGCTAAAATGTTATGATAGTCTTAGCGGACAAAAACGATCCTGTTATTATTTGGGCTCTTAGCTCAGCTGGGAGAGCGCCTGCCTTGCAAGCAGGAGGTCAGGAGTTCGATCCTCCTAGGGTCCACATAGAGAACATGATTCATATAAATAGTAATGTCAATGAAACTATCGGTATGAATCATGTTCTACACAATCTATAAGATCACTAATCTTCTTGATGGTAAGATCTACATCGGAAAACATCAAACCAAAAACTTGAATGATGGTTATATGGGTTCTGGAAAGTATCTTAAGCATTCTATCGCTAAACATGGAATCGAGAATTTTGCAAAAGAGATTCTCTTTCAGTTTGACAGCGAAATGGATATGAATGCTAAGGAAGCAGAATTAGTTACTGAAGAATTTTGTAAAAGAGACGATACATATAACATCTGCCAAGGTGGCAAAGGCGGATTCAATTATCTTAATTGGTCAGGCCAATCTAACATCGGTTGGAAAACAAACGGAAAAGATAACGCGTTAAAAGGCGGTAAATCTTTTGCTAATCGTCTTGCAAACGACCATGAATTTAAGAAAGAGTATCTATCCAAAAGACAAAACTTTGTTTATTCGAAGGCTTTTGCTGGAAAGAACCACTCAGATGAAACGAAAAAGAAAATCGGTGAAATCAATTCCGTTTTACAGTCTGGCAACTCAAACTCACAGTTTGGAACAGTCTGGATCACCAACGGTATAGAAAATCGAAAAGCTAAAAAGAATGATCCGATACCAGATGGTTGGCGTCTAGGTAGAAAGATAAAAGTTACGATGGTTGTGTTAGAGTCTTGGTTGTCTTAACACATAAACTAGCAAGAGGTACGGGTCGCTACCGTCTCTCACTATTCCATCGTATTCATATTGGCCTGTTGGTAAAGCGGTTAATACGTCTGCCTGTCACGCAGAAGAACACCGGTTCGATCCCGGTACAGGCCGCCATACAAAACAATTGACTGGAAACCAATCATGATTGAATTCTTTTTAGATTGGGGATCTGATCCAAAGTCATACATACAAGGTTATTTTCAGAACAGATGTTTAGTAGTAAAATACAGTAATACTCTAGTAGCATTTAATTCAGTATGGCAGACTATTGAATTTGAAGGCCATGTTATAATTGTAGAATTAAAACCTGGAGAAACCCCCGACATTTTTTCCATTAAGACTGCATATGGTTGGGCTGTAACTAACGGCCCAAACCCAATAGTAGTAGAAGAAGCACAAACAGGAACGCTAGTCGTTTGTCCGGAATTAATCGGATAATAAAACATTGCGGAATTAGCTCAGTGGTAGAGCAGGTGCTTTACACGCATCTGGCCGGGAGTTCGACCCTCTCATTCCGCACCATTACTGCCCATGTAGGCCAATTGGTAGAGTCGGCGCGCTTAGAACGCGTATGTTGGGGGTTCGAGTCCCTCCATGGGCACCAAAATAAATTATATAAATAATCCTAGTTACATGTTAGGAGCTATCTGTATGAAAACGCTTAAGGAATATATGACAGAACAATCGGCTGTTGACAAACATGTTAAGCGGCTTGAAGTTTTGTCTAATTCACTGTCACAATACAAACATCGTTGGAATGAAAACCCATCCAAGCGTCTCTCTGGATGGGTTGATGAGTATAATCAAATAAAAGATGATCATCGTGATTCTTTTCTAGCATTTTCTAAAAAACATGGGTATCATCCCAGTCATAACGCGTACGACATCCTTGCATAAATTGCTTTTGTCTTACCAAAAAATTAGAATGTTTACAGCAACTAAACAACAACTACTGGTTCGATTCCAGTACTCCCCACCATGGATACATTGTGATAACTCGTTATATCCACACTAAGCGCTTAGTGACGCTAAAGGATTAACTCAGTGTATCTTTGATGGGGAGTATGGCAAGGTGCCAGTCAGAGAAATCTGGCTTTTCCCCAAACATTCTGTTAAATAACTACGAAAGAATATATGTTAAAAAAGATTTGGTCAGTTCTATTACCGTTCATAATAATAGTTAACCTTGTGTTGGCTATTAGCAATCTCATATCGACTAGAGCAAACAATCAGATGTTGATGGAATTGATTGATACCATAAAATAGTATAGGAGAGCAAAATGCGCGATAGAGCTTTTCGTCGGTTCCAAGAACTTAAGAAAAAGAAATGGGTTCAAAAGTTTTTCTCTAAGCATCGAGCTCGTGATCTGACTGACGCTGATATTGGTGTCTATGCTCATACTCCGCATCTTTGCTCTTGTTATGTGTGTGGCAATCCACGCAAGTGGTGGGACCAAAAAACTCTTCAGGAAAAGAAGATGGACGATTTCTACAGAGCTACTGATGAAGAATAATGGTGCGCGGGCAGGACGGTAATGCAGCGGATTGCTAATCCGTAGAACCCGCAAGGGTTCACTGAGTTCGACTCTCAGGCGCACCGCCAATATGGGTGGTAATCCTAGCTGGGGCTAGGGCTCGCCTGGAAAGCGATGCGCAGGCGCAAGTCTGTCAGATTCGATTTCTGTGCCACCCGCCAAAAATAATGGTTGACATTCTTGTCGAATCAGTATAGATTGATAATATAAGGAACGGCAAGGAGGCCACCATGAAGATCAACGGTTCGAAACTCGCAGAGATCGCCTACGGCATGTCCGAGATGGCTCGCGTTCATAAGAACGACATGATTGCGAACAACCTCGCGCGCGTTTCGGAAAAAGTTGCGGCTGTCGGTGCCGCCTGGGCCGGCAAGCCGCTTGACGAAGTTGATATGGCGGTGGTTCGTTACTACCTCGCAAACAAATAAAGATTACGGAGTGTAGCTCAGTTTGGTAGAGCGCTTGGTTTGGGACCAAGATGTCGTGGGTTCGAATCCTGTCACTCCGACCAATTTTAGGATCAGTTCAGCAATCAATAGCTCGGATATAGCGAAAAGATGATCCTGTTACTATTCGGCCTAATAGCTCAGCTTGGTAAGAGCGCGAGTCTCTAAAACTCACGGTCGCGGGTTCGAATCCCGCTTGGGCCACCACCAATTCGACGTTATAAGTAACCCATGAGAGTAACCGAGACAACTCATGAATTCTTATATTAGCCACGGAACATGCTGGTAAAACCGATAAAAAACCTTCTCAGGTTGTGCATGTTTGGAGTCGAATACCAACTACAACAAAGGAGAAACACTATGAAAGAATTTAATTCGTAGATTACTAAACCACCCTAATTGGGTTTTATTATGAAATCTAAACTGAAATCAACTCAATTAGGAGAAACAAAATGTCTGTAGAACTAAAGATTAAATCTAAACACCTTTCCGAAGAAGCTCGTATCATTCGTTTCGAAGAAAAGAAAGTCTTCAAACAGTATGAATGGGCAAAGCGTCAGCACTACGCAGCTGGCAGTAATGACGAGTATAAGTATTACCAAGATCCTGCGTATAGGACTTGGGAGTCTCTAAACCGGCATCGTCGTTGGGACGTTCGTAACGAGAATCGAGCAACATTCCTTGCTCGTACATATCTTGCTGGTAAAGATTACAAGAGTGTTGAACAGAAGTGTAATGATCTTGTTATATTGCGCTGCTACATCTTTCCACGTCTTTGTGAAATGATTAACAAGTACGGTCCACCTGCCGACAAGTTAAGCAAGAAGTGGAATAGAGAACGTAATCGTTACGAGTATGATCCAGAGCTTTGGAAAGAACACGAAAAGAAAGTGTTGGCCTGGCTAGGACTTTGATAAATACTATTTGGATGGATACTGCAACCAAGCTCAGTGTAAGTGATTACACATTGGCAAAAGGTTAGATAGTATCGACGAGGTCCACAGACCATCCAGTCTTTAATTTGTGGATAGTAAGCGATAATCGAAGCTAACTCGCCTTACACTAGGGCGAAGTGTTCCTAGGCTCCGGCCAAAGACGGATCGGTGTGACAGCTCGGAGAGACGAGCACTTAATTAAAAGGTATATTAATGAGTGAAGAGTATTTAGATAATTCTAAAAGATTTTATAATGAAACTCCAATAGAAGTTTGGAAAAATATATTATCTGAAGAAACATATATGAATTATGCATTTGGCGAGTCAATATTAAATAATAGAAAAATTTTTGAAAATGTAACTACGGTTCTAGATGTTGGCTGTGGGTGGGGTGGTTCGCTACATCGTATTAAGTCAATATCTCCAAATGCTCACATAACAGGTTTAACTGAGTCAAAACAGCAGGCAGATTACATTGGAGACGAATTCAATGTTATTCTTGCAAACGCTAATGAATACACTACAAATTCTAAATACGAAATCGTATCATTCATTCAAAGTATCACGCATATGAAAGATACGGCGTTTTCAAACTTGGCAAAAACTACTGATAGAATTTTCATAAATGATTTTGTGATAACAAATAAAAGTGAATTTTATTTAAATGAAAACTGGGTTATGAAAATTAGAACAATAGATAATTGGAAAAATATGTTCCATGAAAATGGGTTTGAAATCAAGTCATTTAACATTTTGTCATTACAAGAATACAAAAAGAATTCTGCGTTTTGGTTAGATAATATAGTAAAGCATAACTATAGTAATATTACGTGGCAGATATCAGTTTTAGAAAAACTTTGTAGAGCTTTTTTGAATAAAGAAATAACGAATACAGAACATTTACATCCGTATGAATCTGATGTATTTTTAGTAGATATCTATGCAGAAAGAAATAACGGATAAATAATTTAATGCGGGTATAGCTCAGTTGGTAGAGCACTGTCCTTCCAAGTCAGGTGTCGTGAGTTCGAGTCTCATTGCCCGCTCCAAGAATTTGCCCTTTTAGCTCAGTGGTAGAGCAATCGCCTTGTAAGCGATAGGTCGTCAGTTCAATTCTAGACATGGGGCACCATTTTATTATAGGAGTAAAACAATGGCTTATTGGGGTTATCATGCAATGTTTGACTGCGCGTCATGCGACATTGATAAAATTACGAGTAAAGAAAATGTACACAACTTCATCAAAGAGTTAGTACCTGCTATCGAAATGATCGCCTTTGGTGAACCTATGATTGAGCATTTTGCTACTCATGCACCCGATAAAGCAGGCATTAGTTTTCTTCAGATGATCGAGACCAGTAACATTTCAGGTCACCTGGTTGATTCAAACGGTGATGCTTATATTGACATCTTCTCATGTAAGACCGTTGACGTAAAGGTTGCCGAAGAGTTGATTGCTAAGTACTTCAACCCGAAAAAGATCCGTCTTAACTTCATTACTCGCAGCGCTGGGTAAATGACATTAGCAGAACGCAAAGAAGCTAACAGGTATTACTGGATCGTCAAAGGTCATTTGATTCCAGAGTCTTGGCAAGATAAGGATGTGCGTTCTGTTCTTGATGGTTACTTCACTCGTATCTGGGGTAACCATGAGAATGTTGTACACGAAGAAGGCTTCGAAGAAGCTTGGCAGAAACGTTTAAATAGTAAATAGTTGGGAAGTAGTTCAGCGGTAGAATAACTGACTTTGAATCAGCAGGCCGGTGGTTCGAGCCCACCCTTCCCAACCAGTTTTTAGATAGCACCGGATTGATTAAATCCGGTGCTTCTTTAATTACTCTTCATCATCTTTCTTTTTGCTTCCTGATCCGCTACCACTTAGCATAATTCCTGATAGAGTACCAGTCAGAAACGTTGCTATCGGTTGAATGAGTTCAAAAAACTTCTGATCGTTAGGAGATACGAACATTGGTTGCGTTACGTGTATAAGAGAATACAACACCGCGAATATCGTACCAGTCAGTGTAAATGCAAGGCAGACACCAACTATGAATCTAAGTTTTGCGTTCATTTCTTCAATTTTATTTTGATTATTACTCATTTGCAGTGTTCTCTTCTATTAGTTGGTTGATACCGTCTATAACTTCAGGGCTCGCTTCGAGCTCAAAAGCATTAGAATTTTCTTCTATGATTGAGTCTACATTCTCTTCTTCGCTAACAACAGTTTCAGGTACTTCACTGGATTCCTCAGATGATACCGGTTCTTCTGTTTCTGCAGAACTCATAAGCTGATCTACTTGCTCCGAATATCTATTTGAATAGTTTCCGTCGAGCGAGATTAAATCAGATGTACAGGTTCCGGTTGCTAGACAGATAGGTGGTTTACACTGTGGTGCTTCCCAGAAGTCTGGGTTCTGACACTCATAGCGATACTTATCTTCTGCAAAGAAGACAACGTAACTACCTATAAGTAGAGCGGCTATTGGAAGAAGCATATAGATTTCAAAAAGTTTTTTAAATTGCATGACCTATTCCCTCTTTTTGGTGAACATAATGTAGGTCACAGTTGACAATAATGTAATTCCATGATAATATATATACATATAAGAGATTCTCAAGTAGTACAAGAATTGCCCTTGTAGGCCAATAGGTAGAGTCAGCGCACTTAAAATGCGCGTAGTGTCGGTTCGAGTCCGACCGGGGGCACCAAAACAACGCCGTGACAAGTGTAAGTGGAAGCATATCTCACTGTGACTGAGATGGGTTGGGATCGAAGCCCAAGCACGGTACCAAATTGAAAAAAGGATCTAGATGATGGTTAAAGTTCTAATCTATAGTTCGAAAGAATTGTTCGATAAGTCTTCATATGAAGGCCGAGCAGAAGCACATATCATTGCATATAAGAAAGATGATGGCTACTATCAAATTATAAAGAACAGAACTACGTATTCAATGGGTTCTTATATGACATACGAAAGCATGAAATCGGCTATTCGGTTGACTGAAGAAAAAGAATGGCAAAAAGAAATTGCGGATGTAGCTCAGAGGTAGAGTCACACGTTGCCAACGTGTTGGTCACGGGTTCGAATCCCGTTATCCGCTCCAAAATAAGATAAATAAACCAAGATTGCTCTACATTATACGTTGTGTAATATATTATATAACATCGTACAATGGAGAAAGAAATGTATAAGTTTTACATTGCAATGCTGGCTGGTCTTTTATCGTCAACAGCATATGCAGATACAAGTAGTATAAACGGCACATCCGGAATGGGTGTACTCGAAAATAATTGGGTTAAAGCCGGTGTAAATAAAAACACTGGAACGTTTGGAAGCGGTGGAGGAACTAGCCCAGGTCTTCTCTTCGACCCAACAGGTACTGGAACTTTTAATGCTGGTTTTGATTACTTAACACCCGGCTCGCCATTCGATGGATTTTCTTTAAAGGTCGATGGCACAAACGCTTTCAATAATAACACCGGAATGGCATCATTCGTAGACCCTGATGGCCTCGTTGATGGTGTTAATACTCTTACTTGGAGTGGAACTCGCGCATTCGGAAGCTCATCTTGGGATGTGACGAATGTATTTACTCTTGGAACAACATCACCATTCGTTGATGTAACTACAACAATCGTTGCTGGAAGCGCAGCATCAAGTGTTTGGTTTGGTAAGTACATTGATCCAGACAGTCAAGGTGTTCCTGGTGACAGTAGTGCAACCGATAACGTGCTTGGATACGGTTCAATTCCAAACAATCACGTTGCGTTTTCTGAAGCAACCGTTTCACGTTATGCTCTTGGTCTATTCTCAACGAACAGCAATGTTGATGCCGGTATCGCGTCTTGGACTCAAGAGGCTGATGGTTATACTACCAGCATCTACGGTGCAGATTACGGCAACGGTGATGATACGATTGGCTTAAGTTGGAATTGGACTGGCGTAAGTGCGGGTGATATTCTTACCGCAAGTTATGCTTACATTTTTGGTCCTAGTGCGTTTGACGCAGCTTACGATGCTGTTGCAGGCGGAGCTGGTGGAGGTGCTGATGTTACAGGCGGAGCTGGAGTTACGGACGTTGGTTCGGCCACAGATTCTGCAAGTGGCGGAGGTTCACCAACTATCACTTCAACGACAACTGCCACAATAACTTCAACTGCAGAAGCACAAAGTTCTACGCTTCCTATACTTACATCGAGTATCACTCATCACACCAGCACAGTATCAGATGACGTGCAAACTATCGATCGTGAAACAACTACTACTGTTACAACTCCTGTAGATGTAACAACTACAACGTTTATTCGTACTACTGATACTTACAGCGATGGTAGTGTTGTAGTAACGGACGGAACGCCTACAGCAACAACTGTTTTACGTAATGATATTGTTGTTACTGTTACTGATCCGGGTTCATTTTCTGGCAGAGTTGATCAAGTCAAACTAATGTCAAGTGATTTACAAAAACTAAACTTTAAAACTGGCTTCACTGGTATTCAAGGTGATACTCGTTATATCGGTTTCAGTAAAGCTTTTGATAACGGTATAGTCGCATCGCTCGGCGTCGCAATTCAAGATATCGCATCAGAGAATTCGTTGACGGGTGCTTCGAAAAAAGGTGTTTCAATTAAGAAAGACGACATACAGTTGAGCTTAGCTAAAGTAGATGCTACGCATGCATATAGAAGGACAATTGGTACATTTACGAGCCGCGGAATTACTAACGAAAGCGGATATGAGCTTGCTGTTACTTACCAATCAGATAAGGATGGTGTAACTCCTGTTGCTGGTGTTATGATTGGTCGTACTACCGTTGATCGGTGGTTAGAATTTGGAAGTGTACAATCTATACTTGGTTTCGATTCATTCGATCAATCATACTCTGTTGCAACAATGGGTGCAGCATATAATAAGAAAGACTTAGGTATATCTGGATCATACAGTACTGATAAGCAAATTACTGTTGCAGTAAGTGCAAAAGGATTTGAACTCGGTGCGGTGAATGATTTAGATACCCGTGAAACAAATGTAGCTTTAGGGTACAACTTAAAGTTCTAATAAAACGTCCTTGTAGGCCAATCGGTAGAGTCACTAGCTTGAGGTGCTAGGTGTTGGGAGTTCGAGTCTCCCCAAGGACACCAAATTTGGGGACAGATGCTGCTTGGTCGCAGCCCACCAGAGCGCGCAGGTTCGGGTTCGATTCCCGCTGTCTCCACCAAGTTTATTGCCCGTTCGTCTAACGGTAGGACGCTAGGCTCTGACCCTAGTAATCGCGGTTCGAATCCTCGACGGGCATCCACACATATAAATAACATAGTACTTAACTTATGAGGTTAACTCTATGTTTACTAACGAGATTGAATTCGACGAGACCATCACGACTATCCTAGACGACGGTGGACAGTATGAAGATGTGCAGCTGTTCATAGATGATAACGAAGTATACATACGACAATGGAATGAAGCTAGAAACCAACACGAACTAATATCCATGTCTCATATAATGTTTCAAGAATTACTTCAAGCATTAAAGAAACCGGAGGGTTCGTACATACTAAGATAACGTGAACAATATACAGGAGTGATAACTATGTTTACGCAAGAACAGATCGAAGAACTCGTAGATCTTCTTTGCGATCTTAACGAATCTACAAAGATCTACATAGGCACGGACTCAGTTCGTTTTAGACATAACGAACGTTGGTACGCGAAGTACGCGACTGTATGTGTTGTTCACATGAATGGTAAGCATGGTTGCAGAGTCTTCCGCCACAGAAGTATCGAACCGGATTACGATCTTAAGAAGAACCGCCCAGCAGTTCGCCTTATGAACGAAGTCATGAAGTCTTGTGAACTGTACACGCAGCTCGCACCGTTCATTGATGAATTCGATGTAGAGATTCATTGTGACGTTAACGTGGATCCGCTGCATGGTTCTAGCTGTGTTGCTTCTCAGGCTGCTGGTTACGTCCTTGGTGTAACTGGTCTGGATGAAGGCAATGTTAAGCTTAAGCCGCATGCTTTTGCTGCTAGCTTCGGCGCAGATCATTATGCAAATAATTTTGGTTGACATTCTTATCATTATAAATTATATTGTAAGTATAAATGGAGATCAACATGAAGACACTGATTCTATCAATCATCGCAGCCCTTGGGCCGTCCGTCGTTTTGGCGGACGGTCTTTCTAATAGCCAGTACGCAGTCATTACTGCGGTACATCCGATCTACGTAGATAACCACGTTAATATACAAGAAAAAGTCTGTTATGACGTAGAGGTTCCAGTGTACGGTCGTGTACGTGGTGGATCCGATGCTGATGTTCTCGTCGGAGCTCTTATCGGTGGTGCCATCGGCAACCAGTTCGGTGGAGGCAGCGGCAAGGATGCTATGACTGTACTTGGCGCAATCGTCGGAGCGAACAAGGGAGCGAATGCTTCTCGTGAAGTAATCGTCGGTTACGAATACGAAACTCGTTGTGATAAAGTAAGCAGAGTCGTAAACGAACCGATCGTATCTCACTATCGTATTTCTTATACGTATAATGGATACGAATACACACAAGAAACGGACCATCGCTACACTCTCGGTCAACGCGTAAGTGTACAGCCGGCTCTGAAATAAATAATCGGGTAGTTCCGTAACAAACTCGCTAGAGGCCACGGTTAGCCTCTACATTTATATAAAGGATTGATTATATGGGTATTAAAGCTGGAAAAATTTGGGGTGAGACCGAACTTATTCATGCGAACGGTGTTCTTGAGTTTCATAGGATAGAGTTCAAAGCAGGATTTAAGTGCAGCGAGCACGAACATAAGTTTAAGTGGAACGGGTTCTTTGTAGAATCCGGCAAGATGTTAATTCGAGTCTGGCAGACGGCAGATCAAGAAGGTCTAGTTGATGAGACTGTCTTAAACGCGGGTCAATTCACTCAAGTAAAGCCAGGACTGATACATCAGTTTGAAGGTCTTGAAGATGGTATTGCCTTTGAATTGTATTGGGCAGAGTTCAACCATAACGATATTGTACGCAGAACTGTTGGTAAAAAGACGTGAAGATTATAGCGGGTCCATGCCAACACGAGAGTCTTAAGCAGTCGCTCGAGATTGCGAAACATTGCGAACTAGTATGCAAGAAGTACGGAATTGAATACTTCTTTAAGGCTAGTTTTGATAAAGCAAATAGAACCAGCTCGAACGGAAAAAGAGGTCTTGGCCTAGAGCAGACCATGCATGACTTTGACGTTCTGCGAAGCCATATGCTAGATCTTAACATTGTAACAGATGTTCACGAAGCTTGGCAAGTCGAGGTCGTAAAGGATTATGTTGACGTAATACAGATCCCAGCATTCCTTTGCAGACAGACAGATCTTATTCGAGCTGCGGTAGAGACCGGTAAGATAGTTAACATCAAGAAGGGACAGTTCCTTGCTCCTTGGGATGTTGCTGGTATTCTTAGTAAGACTGAAGGCGCAAACGAAGTTTGGATAACTGAAAGGGGAACTAGTTTTGGCTACAACACTCTCGTGGTCGATTTTACTGGCCTGCAGCATATCATGGATTCTTTTGACGTACCACTGGTTTTCGATGCGACACATTCTGTTCAAAAACCTGGGGGCATGGGGAGTTCGTCTGGGGGTAATCGCTCCTATGTTCCTGGGCTATGCCGCGCTGCTAGTGCAATTGGTGTTTCTAATTTCTTCCTAGAAGTACACCCAGATCCAGACTCGTCTCCTTCCGATGGAGCGAATATGCTTTACTTAGACGACTTCGAAGAAGTTGTAGAACAGATAGTTAACTTCCACTATGATAGGAGCAAATAATGCTAGACATAATCATCGCAAACGTTATCTTCTGGACCGTCTGGATTTCTATTTCCAGCATTCCGTTCTGGTTAAATCAATACGCAATAGATAATTACGAGAAGATGCAAAATAAATTCGTAAAACAGCACTAAAATGTAAAATATAATCCAACTGTTACAGTACTTTAATCGTATTGTTACATTCATGGAATAGATAGTATCTGAGAGATCGACATCGGTCTCTTTATTTTTATGTAACATAGGAGATCTTAATGAAGATACTATTCTCGTCTATCCTTGCTTTAACTGTCGCAACTTCTGCACACGCACGTGATCAGATCCAAGTAACCGGTTCGTCCACGGTTCTACCATATGCAACTATTGTTGCTGAAGCATTTGGCGAAAACTTTGACTTTCCGTCGCCAGTTGTAGAGGGCGGTGGTTCAGGCGCAGGCCGTAAGAAACTATGCGAAGGTGTTGGTGAAAACACTGTCGACATTGCGAATAGTTCGTCAAAGATGAAAGAAGAAGAATGGGCTAAGTGTGAAGCTGCTATCGGCGCAATCACCGAGGTACGCATTGGTTACGATGGCATCGTGTTTGCATCTAACATCGGCCAACTCAATATTAAAGATCTAACTGTTCTTCAGCTCTATACAGCACTACACGCCGACAGCACTGCAAAACTTTGGAGTGATATTGATCCTGCTCTACCAGCAGTAGATATTCTTGCTTACATCCCTGGTACTAAGCACGGTACTCGTGAAGTATTCGACGTGAAGGTTATGGAAGCTGGCTGTAAGGAAGCCCTTGGTGTTGAGAAGCTAGACGACGATCAAAAGAAAGCCTGTGTAAATGTTCGTACCGATGGCGCAGCCGTTGACATCGATGGTGACTATACAGAAACACTTGCTCGTCTCGATGCAAACAAGACATCACTCGGCGTATTTGGTCTAAGCTTCTATCAGAACAACACTGATAAGTTGGAAGTTGCTACTGTAAGTGGTGTATTACCTAGTGTAGAAACAATCTCAAGTGGTGACTATCCTATCAGCCGTCCACTCTACTTCTACGTTAAGAATGCTCACCTTGATGTAATTCCTGGCCTTAAGGAATACGTTTCGTTCTTCGTGAGCGACGAAATGGCTGGACCAGGTGGCGCTCTTGCTGAATATGGTTTGGTTCCCGATCCAGAACTAGCAGCAACCCAGGAAACTGTTGCCAACTGGTAATAGTTACAAAAATGCAACTATAATGATTTGACGGGCAAATGTTGGTTGACATTTGCCCGTTTTAGTTTATATATAACTAGTAGACGTTGAAACAACGTGGACACATACTGGACTCGGGGGCGGTGCCCGACGACTCCACCAAAAGTAGTGCTAACTCAGAAATGAGGAAAGAGCTTGGGGCCCAAAGGCTGCACTACTTTTGATGGGGTCGAAATTTAGGATCGACAGGTGTGAAGACAGAGTGGAGTTTACCGGATGGCCTCGTATCGGCCGCTAAACTAAATGCAAACGATAATTTTGCTCCTCAGGCTTACGCACTAGCTGCATAAGTACTTGGGTATGGTTCCACCTAGAAACAGAACGGGCCGTAACTCGTAACACAACCTTAAGGATATACGAAATATGAAAAAGATTCTTCTTGCAACTGCTGCAGTTTTCGCTATGGCTTCCAGCGCTTCTGCTCTTGACTTTGGTAATGGTCTAGCTCTTGACGTTGAGCTTGTCACCGAGTATAATACTGACTCTAGCACCGTCACCTCTGTATTGACCCCAACCCTTGGATACGCTCCAATCGAAGGTCTTTCTGTCTGGGCTGAAACCGATCTTTCCATCTATGATGGTTCTGACTTCATCAGCCTGAGTGGAGATGCTTTTGAAGGCGCAGTTCTTGGTGCAACCTATGTACCAAACGTTGACCTTGGTAAAGCAAGCATCGAGGCATATCTCGAGAACAACTTTGACGGCGACTTCGGTTATGTCGACAGCATCGTTGGTTTGTCGCTTAGCTTCTAAGTTAAAAAATCTAAAAGTAACCGAAAAGGGGAGTCTTATTGGCTCCCCTTTTTTGTATAAATACATGGCGTAAGGAGTGGGTCGGATGGATTTTCTTAGTTTAGTATCAGATGTTGGATTTCCAATCGCAGCTTCTTTGGCTGGTGGGTTCTTTGTTTTTCTAACGCTACGGTTTATTCTTGACGGAGTGCTAGGTAGCATTAAAACTCAGCGCGGGTTTGTAATGGCTCTTAATAACCGTGTTAAGACTATGAACAACGAGCTAGTCAGAATTGACGTTTTGATCTGTAACTCATTCGGTGTGAGACCTGATCTAGATCGTATTGCTCGTGCAGATGGTCAGGCAGACGCGAGGAAAGATTAATGGAAGAAATAGCTAACGCAATTAATCAATATGGGTTTCCTATCATTGCTGCGTTTGGCTTAGGCTACTTCATTTACTATATTTGGACATGGGTGACTGAACAAGTCGATCCTGTTGTCAATGAATCTCATATGACTCTGATTGGTTTGATTGATCGTATTCGAATGCTCGATAATGATTTAATTCGTTTGCGCACCAAGTTGGATATGATCTTACAGGAACAAGAAAAAGATAAGAATGAGGCGAAGGCTGCGCTTGATAACAGCCAAGAAAATGTCTTGAATGAAAAAGATTTAAAGATAAAGAAAGACAACCACTGATTTTTTAATATGCTTTTCTGAATTTGTTATGGTAACAGAGGAAAGATAGCATGAAGAAAACATTACTTATAACATTCTTATGTTTAGGTACTGCGGCATCGGCCGAACAAGTTTTTCAGTTCAATAGTCCAGCGTTCAGCGGAAATGGATATGGAACACACGTACTTACGATACATCAGTTAGAACAGCAGAGAAAAGACAAGATCATCGCTGATGAGATCGCGGAAGCGGAAAGAATTGAACGCGAGTATCGTAACTCAAATATATACAAATTCCAAAACAACCTAGAGTCTCGCATATATGCGCAGCTTTCACGTCAGATAGCAGATAATCTGTTTGGCGAAGGAGGCACTTCTGTTATTGGAGAATGGGCCGAAACGGAAACTCCATTTGGTGACAGAATACGCTGGATGAGAGGGGACGACGATAGAATATATGTAGAAGTATACGACTCGAACGGTGACCTAGCATCAAGCTTTGACGTACCAGTAGGGGAGTTTGCATTCTAATGAAAAAGATAATACTTGCACTCGCGTTAACTACTCTTATTGCTGGATGCTCTACAACAGTAAACAGACTTCCTAGCGAACCGCCAAAGTCTGTAGTTACAGAAGCAGAATTTACTAACTTAACTTCACCTGCTAACGGACCTACTGTTGTAGCTGTCTATTCCTTTGAAGATAAGACTGGCCAACGTCTACCTAGCGATAAGATTGCTAACATCTCTACGGCAGTAACGCAAGGAGCTGAGCAATACGTAATTAAAGCTCTCCGCGATGTTGGAAACGGCACTTGGTTTAAAGTTGTAGAACGAGTCGGCTTAGAGAACCTAGCAAGAGAACGTCAGATCATAAGACAGACGAGAGAAGAAGTAGGCGACACGACACCACTAGCACCACTTCTGTTTGCCGGTGTTATCGTCGAAGGTGCTATCGTTGGTTACGATTCGAATACGTTAACTGGTGGAGCCGGTGCTAGATATCTAGGCATTGGGCCTAGCACAATGTACACAGAAGATGTGATCACGGTTTCTATGAGAGCTGTTTCAGTTAAATCCGGAGAAGTTTTAACAAGCACTGCCGTGACGAAGACAGTATTAAGTACTAGCACCAACTTAGGTGTATTTAAGTTTATAGAAGCCGGAACGGAAAATATAGAGCTTGAAGTTGGTAATACGCAAAACGAGCCCGTCAATCACGCGGTGAGACTAGCAATTCAAGCAGCAGTCGTTGATATGATTAAAGAAGGTGCCGTCAAAGGCTATTGGGCTTTCAAACAATAACAACGAGGAAAAACTAAAATGAAGAAATTTCTAATGTTAACAGCCTTCATGTCTGTTATAGCTTCACCATCTCTTGGTAGTGAAGTCTATATTGACCAGGCTGGTAACTCTACAAACGTAAACGTTCTACAGCAGAACGGAAACAACAGAATCAACACAGATGCCGCTCCTATGATCGTGAATGGAGACGACATTAATGTTGAACTAGTACAGGACGGTGACGGCAACGTTGCTGAGATCTATATTCAAGTAAGTGCTAACGATACGAACTACGAATACAGAGTAGAAGGTGATCTAAACGAGATACTCTCAAATATTAACGGCGGCGTAGATAACAACTTTGTTGCTGCTGTCATTGGTAACGATAACACGATTACTCTATGTAAAGATTACATCAACAGCACTTGCAACGGTATTCAAGTTAACCTTACAGACACGACTCTAAATCTAACTGGTAACAACAACGAGATCAACTTTGCTCTCGATGGAGCCGAAGCAACTAACATCTTCAACGTCGGACAGACAACTCCAAGCGACTTCAACGTGATCAACCTTACACAGACAACATCTGTGGGTCATATCGTTCACGTCGATATTGACGGAGATACAAACACTGTGGATATAGTTCAGCACTAATATGTTGAGACTCTTATTCGCGCTACTAGTTCTAGTACCCAACTTCGCTTTTGCCGAAGTTGGGTCTGTTACTGAGTTCACTGGAAATCCGGCAGAAGCTAGACGAGAGAGCGATAAATTTACAGTTGAGATGGGGTTTGGTATAGAAATGTTAGACGAGCTAATCACGGCGAATACTCGTCTTGGTTTAACATTTGCTGACGGTACTCGCGTTGAGATTACGGAACAGAGTGAACTGATAATAGACGACTTCGTATACGATCCGAATACCGGTGTCGGAAAGATGAGTATGAATGTTGCACTGGGCACTGTTCAGATGACTTCAGGACGCTTAGCAAAAACCAGTAGAGAGAATGTGAATATCGCAACACCAACCGCAAGCATTACAGTTAGAGGTACCGACTTCTCGATGACAGTTGATGAACTTGGCAGAAGTCTTATCATACTTCTTCCGAGCTGCCCAGACGAAACTCTAAATGAAGATGAATGCCCCGTTGGTTCTATCGCAGTAAGTACAGACGCTGGTTCTGTTATACTAAACGAGTCTTATCAGGGAACTATGGTGTCCCATAGTGGACTATCGCCATCGGATCCACGCAAACTTCTTTTAGATAAATCTAACATCAATAATAATCTTATCATCGTGCCACCTGCCGAATTCCCTCGCGGTTTTTCAAATGACGAAGAAGAGGAAGAGATCAGAACAGAACTTGACGTTGATCTGTTAGAAAACGAAGAACTTTCTGAGGATCTATTAGTTGAAGATCAATTGGAAACCAACACTTTAAACATTAATCGCCTTAACAATACTTATCTCGATAATCTTTTAGATATCACTGGCGTTTCATTGGACGATGCGCTAGAAGAAGAAGAGATAGCAGCATTACCTAATATTAAACAATTTCCTTGGATGCAGGCAGTTGTAAACGAAGAAAATATACTCATAGATTCCGATAGATCACCTCATATCGCTATGTTAAGAACCGGAGTAGATACTCATGGTATGTTTAACTTAAATCAGGATGGTGTCACTGCTGCGGTTCAAATAAACGATGGAGGAACCAATGTTTCTTTCAATATTACGCAAACTCAGTAAGTATCTATTAATCTCTATTATGTTGGTGATACCATCTGTTGGGCTTGCTTCAATTACAGATATTAAATTTGGTCAGTATCAAGTTGCTGATAGCCAATGGAATGTAAGTGCTTGTCTTTACACATCTTCTTGTCAAATTTATAGTAAGCAACCTGGAACTGCATATAAAATACCTTGGACTAGTGGTCAAGTTCAATGGGCCAACGGTGATTATTTAAAATTTGAATTAAGCGGAAATAGTTCATTTCCATATTTAGTAAAACAGTACGATAGCAACGGCAATGTAAAATCTACACTTGGTACTGGTAAGATTGTCAATATGGGCCCAGATTATTTCTTCTTTGTTGGTAATGATAACAACACTGGCCAATTGTTTAGCGGTAGTAGCGGCATGTCAAATACATCTGGTGTGACGTGGACGGGAACATTAAATCCTACTATAGAACAGGCAAATGCGTATGCCGCATCTAGCTATTCTACTACACCTCTAGCACCAGGGCAAACAGCCGGCCCTCCTCCGCCGGTTCCGACTGCGATATACAATAGCAGTTCTAATGTTTACATAACGAACCACTATCCAACGAGTAATAACAGCCTGCCGGGTGAAGGCGCTTCTAACGCGTTTGATAATAATCCAAACACAAAGTATCTAAACTTTGACAAGCAAAACGCTGGTGTTACCGTTAAACTAAACGTAGGTCGAA
>Ga0315902_10002747_pt1 | contig 27006 bp, 22 predicted proteins | sample LakEriMetagenome_9_FD_203523 | JGI IMG/M metagenome (GOLD analysis project Ga0315902, IMG submission 203523) | Freshwater fungal communities from buoy surface, Lake Erie, Ohio, United States - Buoy 12 MA117 | ecosystem: Environmental > Aquatic > Freshwater > Lake > Lake biofilm | place: USA...
CCGAAGGCGGCCTTGACGCCGTCGCCGGTGAAGCGCAGCACGCGGCCCTGGTGCATTTCGACAAGGGTCGCCATGCGCCGAAGCGCCGCACTCAGCAGGCCCAGCGTGTCTTCGGCCTCCATGCCGTTGGCCAGGGCGGTGGAGCCCACCACGTCGGCAAACAGCACCGTGACCAGACGGTGCTTGAGCCCGGCCGGGCGCAGCAAGATGGCGAGCCGGGCGCGCAGCGGGGCGGTGGCGAGTTCGAGCACCGAGTCGCCGAGCGTGGCGCGCTGGGCTTCCAGCGTGGCGATGGCGGCGCGCACGGCTTCGACGTCGGTGTCTTGCATGGGCATTGGCTTGTGGCGCATTCTGTGCAAGCCACTGGCGATGGGATCGGGATTTGGGCGGCGCGGCCACTGACTGGGTTGCCCCGCAGTCTCGCTTGCTGTGCCCTGGCGTCAGTCTATGTCCCGGCTGCCGCCGGCTGCTGCGCCTGCATCTCCCGCTGGCGATACAGCGTCCGCCACAGCCGGGCCATCGCCTGCGGCTCGGACCGTACGACCAAGCATGGACGAGATCGAGATCCCGGCGGTAGCGGGCTGAAGACCCGCGACAACCCGCCGGAGGCGCCCGCATTCAGCGCGCTGACCCGCGGTCAGGCCCGCGCGCGCTTCAGGCCCGGGGCGCGCCGCACCGCCAGCCACCCCAGGCCGAGCAGCAGGCTGAGCCAGGTGGCAGGCTCGGGCACGGCGGCGGTCAGGTAGAGACCGTCGGCGCGCATCATGGTCTGCCAGCCCGGGGCGCCGAGTTCGATCTGCGCAAAGCTGCCGCCGAACTCGCCCCAACCGAGCAACTGCAAGGGCTGGCCGAATGAATGGTCGAGTGGTTGCAGGCCGGCGGCGATGTCGATGTACAGCAGGCCACCCGCCTTCAGCAAGCCCTGCACCTCGAACAGGTCGTGGTCGGTGGCGCTGCGCACCTGCAGGGCCAGGCGGGCCGCGTCGCCCATCAGCAGGTCGCCCTCCAAGCGGCCATCGCCGGTCAGTTCGCCGGCCTGCAGGCGCAGGGTGGGGGTGCGCAGCACGCCGTCCAGGCGGGTGCGCGCGGCAGCCGCGTCTTGTACGACTTCCTGGCCCTCGGGGGCGCCCAAGCGCGTGTCCAGCACGCTGCCCTCCAGCACCTGCAGGCTGCCCTGCTGCTGCAGGCCATGGCTTTGCAGTGTGCCGCCTTCGCGCAGCAGCAGGTTGCCGGTGTTGACCAGCCCCTGCGTGGCGCTGGCCGCAAAAGTGCGGCCGGTCAGGGTCAGAGTGCCTTCGACGCGCGCCAGCACCTCGTCGAACATCGCGTGTTCGAACCTCATGTTGGTGAGGTGCTCGTGCGTGAAGACGCGCGAGCCGGCGCCGATGAACTCGAAGCTCGCGCCGCCCGCCAGCACGCTCTGGCGCCCGCCCGTCAGGCCCAGCGCGCCGGCCACCTGCCAGCGGCCTTGGTCGGGCCGCGCCTCGGCCAGGCGCAGGCCAGGGCCCCAGCGGATGCTGGCGTCGAGCCGGCTGCTCGCGTCCACGCTCACGAGACCCGTGTTGTCGAGGCCGACGAGCTTGAGCACGGTGCCCTCGCGCAGCGCCAGTTGCCCCCGGTTGACCACTGGGACGGACACCAGGACGTTGCCGAGCCGCCGCTGCAAGGGGGTATAGGTCAGATCGCTGCGCATCAGCGTCAGGCTGCCGGTGATGCCCAGCGGGGTTTCGATGTCGTGCAAGCGGCGCAGGTCGCTGAGCACGGCCTCGCCCTGAATGCTCTGCAGGCCAAGAGCCGCCGGCTGCCCGCTGCCGGCCACCACGACCGAGGCCCCGGCCACCAGGCGCGTGCCGGGCGCCACGACGACGAATGGCTCGGGCACCGTCACCGCGCCGAGCAACTCGTAGCTGCGTCCGAGCAGCACGCCGCCCTGCGTCAGGCCGCTCTGGATCTCGAGCTTCGTGCCCGGCTGCACACTCAGTTCTGACTGCGGCCCGCCCAGGTAGCTGGAGAACCAGAAGCCGTGGCCGGCCACGCCGCTGGGGGTCAGCGTGAGGCGGCCCTGGTTCTCCACCGGCGCCCAGCCGGCGTAACTGGTCGCGCCCAGGCTCGCGCGGCTGCTGGCGTCGATGAACAGGCTGCCGGTGTGGCGGAACGCGGGCGAGTGGAAGTCGCTGCCTTGCAGCAACTCCAGCCGACCTTGGTTGAGGAAGGGCTGGAAGGCCGTGACACCGCGGCCCTGCACCTGCTGGTTGATCAGCTGCAGCGTGGCGAAGTTGTAGCGCAGGCTGTTGAGTCCGTTCTCGCTGCCCTCGCCCCGCGCGAGCACGCGCCCGCTGACGACATGCGTGCCGCCGTTGAAGCCGATGGCCCCGCCACCGAGGTCGAGCGTGCCCAGGATCTGCGTCTGCCCGCTGAGCCCGGCGCCGGCGCCGGCGCGCGGGTTGCTCAGCGTGAAGCGGCTGCTGGCGTCGATGAGCAGGCTGCCGATGGTGTCATTGGCCAGTTCGGGCGAGCGCCAGTGGCTGCCTTCGCGCAGCTCGATCTGGCCGTAGTTCTCCAGCATGAAGCGGGTCTGCACCTGTTGGCCGTAGGCCTTCAGGCTGCCCAGCACGCGCGGCAGGTGGTTGAGCCCGTTGACCTCGCCCATCAGGAACTGGCCGCGCAGCGTCAGATCGCCCATCAAGGTCATGTAGGGGTCGTCGCTGGCCGGGGTGCTCAGGCGCCCTTCGATCACCATCGGCTGGCCGGCCACGCCCACCTTGAAGTCGGCGAGCAGGGCCCCCAGCGGCACGTGCAGGCTGGCGCCCGGCGCGATGTGCAAGCTCGGGTTGGCGCCGGGTGCGGTGCTCACCAGGCTGCCGGCATCGGCCTGCCAGGCGCCGTGCAGAAAGCTCAGCTCGCCACGGTTGACCAGCTCGCTGAACCGGCCCTCGCCCGCCACGCTGAGCTCGGCCCTGCCGCGGTTCTCGAAGCGACCCAGTGTGGCGCTGCGCGCCTGCAGCACCAAGGTGCCACGGTTGTCCACGCCACCGGGCAGGGCCATGTCCTGCCCGCCTGCGTCGAAGCGGACGCTGCCCTGGTTGGACAAGACGCCCGTGAGCGCGAGGCTGGCCTGCTCGCTGATCTGCAGCTGCCCGCTGTTGGCGAGCCCGCCCGGGCTGCGCAGCTGCGCTTGCTGCGCCAACTGCAGCAGGCCGAAGTTGTGCAGCGTGCCGTCAAGCTGCAAGGTCTGGCTGCCGCCCAGGCTGAGGCGCGAACCGCCGGACACGTTGTTCAAGGTGCGCAGCGCGTCGCTGCCCTGGGTCAGCAGGCGCGCGCCGTTGCGCAGCGTCAGCTCGCCCTGCAGCGCGTAGATGCTGACGTCCACGCCGTTGCTGCGCGGACCGCGCGACGCGCCCACCGGCAGGATGCCGTCGCCCTTGCCTTGGGCGTAGCTCAGGGTCGAGCCGTCGAGCCAGAGCGAGCCGGCGAACAGGCCGCCCGCGTCCAGGTTGCCCAACACGCCGCCCACCACCAGCTGCGCGCCCTGCTCGAGGCGCAGCTCGCCCAGCTGCTCGAAGTCGCCGAGCTGCACCGTGCTGCCGTGCAGCAGCATCTGGCCGCGGTTCAAGCTCAGGGTGGAAAGTGCATCCACGCCCCCGGCGGCCTGGAAGCGCGCGCCACCGCGCAGCTCGATGCGCCCGAGGTTGGTCTGCAGCGGCGCCCCGTTGTAGGCGAACAGGCCGTCCTCGACGACCACCGTGCCGCGCAGCACGCCGTCGGCAAAGCTGGCGCCGCTGGCGCGCAGCGCGGTGGACGCCCCCTGCACCCGGAAGGTGCCGCCGCCGTCGCGCAGGTCCAGGGTGAACTGCGCACCGTCGCTGAGCTGCAAGCTGCCTTCAACACGGATCGGCCCGCCCAGCGCCGAGGCGCCGTCGTGCGTCAACACCCGCGCACCGGTGCCCAGGGTCAGCGAGCCCTGGAGTGTCTGCACCGCGCTGTCCAGGCGCAGCTCGCCGTCCGGGTTCAGCACCACGCGGCCCCGCAACGCGCCGTCGGTGAACAGATCGCCGCCACGCACGCCGGCCCGGTTGCCGGCGCTCACCTCCAGCCCCACGCCCCAGTAACCGCTGCCGAAGTAGCCGGTGCCGAAGGTGACCTGGTCGAGCCGCAGCTCGCCGCCCTGCGGCCGCACCCAGCCGTCGCCCACCAGATGCAACTCGCGCACCTGGCCCTGGCCCGACAGCTGGCTCTGCAGCCACAGCGCCGAGTACTGGCCTTCGATGCGGCTGTCGGCGTGGGCCAGGCGGATGTCGGAGCCGAACAGGGTCGGCGCGATCACCTGCTGCACCAGACGCAGCGTGGACCCGCCCTGCGCGTCGCCCAGGCTCAGCCAGCCGATGCTTTGGTACGAGGCGTCCACGCTGAAGGGCGCGTCGGGCTGGTCGCCCAGGGTCAGGCTGCGGCCGCCGGCCAGGGTGATGAAGGCCGGACCGTTGAAGCCCGCCACCATGCGACCCAGGTTCGCGTCCTGGTCGATGCGCACCGTGGCGAAGTCGACCTCCACCCAGGCGCCTGAGCCCGGCACGCCGCCCTGCCAGTTGCGCGCATCGCTCCAGTCGCCGTTGGCGTGCCAGCGCCAGCTTTGCGCCCCGGCGGGCGGGCTCATCAGGCTCAGCAGGGCGGCCAGGCACAACACGCTGCGGCGCCAGCGACCCGCGGCCTGGCAGGACGTCTGGCGCTGACGGCCCGGGCAGCGACGGTTGGCGGGAAGTGTCATGGCGGATGCTCCGGTTGGCGCGCGCAGGGCAGGCAAGGGCGAAGCTCTGTGCGACCCTGTCATTGCATTCCGCGACCACGGAGCCGTGAATACGCAGATCAGCGTAGTCCGCCATGCCGCGGTGCCCCAGGTCGCCTTCGACCTGATCGAGATCCCGGCGTTGCTGCGACAGCAGGCGGACTGAAAGTCGGCTGCCGCAGATGAAAGAGGGCCCGCTTCGGCGGGCTCTTTTGCTTGGGGTTGGGGGCACTCGTGCCTTGATTCACAGTGGCAGTGAGCCCTCCACACGACTCGCGCAGCCCGTGCACAGGTTCTCCACACTCCTGCCTAAACTGGCGGGATACGGACCCGACATCAATCGCCCTTGGACCGTGGACAACGCCCTCATCCTCATCGTCGAAGACGAGCCGCAGATTTCCGACATCCTGGTGGCCTACTTCGCCCGCGAGGGCTTTCGCACGGTGACGGCCGGCGATGGTGATCTCGCGTTGCAGCATCACCAGATGCTGTCACCGGACCTCGTGGTGCTGGATGTGAAGCTGCCCCGCCGCGATGGCTTCGAGGTGCTCGCAGCCTTGCGCGCGCGCGGCACGACACCGGTCATCATGGCCAGTGCGATGGGCGAGGATCTGGACAAGCTCAGTGCCTTGCGCATCGGGGCCGACGACTACGTGGTCAAGCCCTTCAATCCGGTGGAGGTCGTGGCCAGGGCCAAAGCGGTGCTGCGTCGCACACAGGGCGGGAGCACCGATGCGGGCTTGCTGCGCGTGGCCGGTCTCACGTTGGACACAAGCGCGCACACCGCAAGTCTCCGGACAGGCGATGCCCCAGCGCAAGCGCTGAACCTGACGCGGACCGAATTCCGCCTTCTGAGCTTGATGGCGCGCAGCCCGAACAAAGCCTTCAGTCGTGCCGAGTTGCTGGATGCCTGCCTGCCACCCGAGGGCGAGGCGATCGAGCGGACGGTGGACAGCCACGCATCCAAGTTGCGAAAGAAGCTTGAAGCCGCTGGCGGATCCGGCTGGCTCGAAGGTGTGCGCGGCGTGGGCTACCGTCTGAAGGCAATCTGAGCGGTTCGCAGAGCCGCCCCCCCGAGGAACTGCGATGAAGCCTCGACGTTTGCGGACCCAGTTGATGCTGGGCATGCTGATCTTCTTTTTCGGCGCCTTCGGATTCATCTATGGCGGTGCGCGGACGCTGGATGCGTGGCTGACCGCCCGCTACCTGGACAACCTACCGGCCGCGGCCCAGCGCGCCGGGCGCGATCTCGAAGCGATGCGGGTGCCCGATCTGGCGGATCTTCGGGTGCTCAGGGAGGCTTCAGAGGCCGCTCATGCGCAGGGGCAGTTCTACAGCGACCTGGGCCTTGGCGTGTTGACCGTCCTTGCTTCTTGCGTGGCGCTTGGGTTGGCCATGGGTGTGGGTCAGCGGCTGGCACGACCGATCGAACGCGTGGCACAAGCAGCGCGGCGCATGGCAAGGGGCGACCTGGACGCGCGGGCCGAGCCGGGGCCCGACGGCAGTCTGGAACTCCAGCAACTGGTCGACGATTTCAACCGCATGGCGGACAGCCTGTCCGCATCCCGGCGGGAACTGAAGGAGTCGACGGCCGCGATTGCACACGAGTTGCGCACGCCCCTCACCATCCTGCGCGGGAGGCTGCAAGGAATCCACGACGGTGTCTTCGCCAGCGGCCCGGCCGAAGTCACGGCACTCATCCAGCAGGTCGAGTCGCTCAGCCGGGTGGTGGAAGACCTGCGCGTGGTCAGCCTGGCCGGTACGGCCAGCCTGGCACTGGATTGCCGTTCGGTGGAACTCGCTTCCGAGGTGGAAAGCCTGCTGCCGGTGATCGAGCCCGACCTGCAGGGGCTGGGCATGCGCCTGGAACTGGACTTGCGCCCGGCGCGGGTCCATGCGGATCCACAGCGCTTGCGTCAGATGCTGATCTGCCTCTTGGACAACGCGCGCCGCTACGCCAGCGAAGGTGGTGTGGTGCGGATCGAGACCTTCCCGTCGGGCGATGCCGGCGTGCTGCGCGTGCTGGATCGTGGCGCCGGCTTTCCTCCGGGCGGCGCCGAGAGGGCGTTCGAGCGCTTCTGGCGAAGTGAGGCGTCGCGCTCGCGTCAGACCGGCGGCAGCGGGTTGGGTCTGAGCGTGGTCCGTGCCATCGCCGACGCCCATGGCGGGCAGGCCCACGCGGCCAATCGGCCCGGTGGGGGCGCGCTGTTGGAAGTCCGGCTGCCGGTGTCGCGCTGAAGTGCTGGACCGCGCCGCTTGCGGCGCCTCCACAGAGTCTCCATCCAGGGTGCACCGGACGTGCATCGGTCGTTTCTAGAGTGGCTGTCAGTTGTTCACGAGACCGGCATCCGCCGCGTCCGCGCACAGCCACTCACAAGGAAGACCGATGGCACCGACCCGTTCCGCCACACATGCCCGAATCAACCGCCGCCAGCTTCTCTCACTGGCACTCGGCAGCGCAGTCCTGACCGCCTGTGGCGGCTCCGAGTTGGAAGACGCCGCCAACCGTGCCCTTCAAGGCCAGCGTCAGAAACTGCTTGACCAAACGGCCGGCGAGGCGGTGGCCGCAGGTCTGGTGTCGGCCAGCCTGCGCTATGCCGATCGGAAGTCCAGCGCCACCGCGGTGGTCGGCCTGCGCGAGAAAGGCGCTCCGGCAGTCACGCGCATCGACGATTGGCTGCGCATCGGGTCCGCTTCGAAGGCCATGACGGCCTGCATGGCCGCCAGGCTGATCGAACGCGGGCAACTGAGTTGGACGCTTAGCTTGGCCGACGCCTTGCCCGACCTGGCGGCCGGCATGCGTCCGGAGTTCCGGACGGTGACGGTTGAACAACTGCTCGCACATCGCGGTGGATTGATCGCGATGAACAACGATGCCGATGTCGGCCAGTTCCTCGAGTTCCTCGCCACGCAGACCGAGCCCTTGCCTGACACCTTCGAGGACCGTCGCCGCTTCGCGGCCGCCTGGGCGCTGGCGCAGGCCCAGCCAGGCGTGACGCCGGGCCAGGACTTTCAGTACTCCAACGTCGACTACATGCTGGTCGGCATGGTCCTGGAAGCCCGTAGCGGCAAGAGCTTCGCCGCGTTGTTCGACGAACTGATCGTCCCTCTTGTCGGACCTGGCGTGAGCCTGGGCCTGCCGACCACGGCAGGCTTGGCTCGCCAGCGCGGGCACATCGGCGCGTTCGGTGCAGTGCGAGTCTTCGAAGCTCTCCCGCCCGAGGTGCAGGTTTGGCAGGATGTGCTGAACCAGGCGTCCGGCGGTGTGTTCGCTACCGTGACTGGCTACGCAAAGTGGCAGCAGTTGCACCAACAGGCCTTGGGAGGTGAGCCCACCCAACTGCCGGCAGGCTACGTGCAGCGTCTTCGCACAGGCGTCGATGGCTATGCATTGGGCTGGGAAGTGGGCGCGTTGCCAGACGCCTTCAAGCAGAAGGTCTGCCTTTTCCATTCGGGCATCGTCGAGGGCTTCAGTGCCTACAGCGTGATCGCGCTGGACGGCGGGTTCGCGATTGGCGCGTTCACGAACACGGAAGGGGAAGGTGCGGACGCCGACTGGGTGCTGCGGGTGCTCGCCAAGGCGATCTTTGGCTTGCAGGCGGGCTGGTCATGATGGGTGACGGTGCGCCACCGGCATGCCCGGCCACCACGGCGGCCTGGGCACGCAGCACCAGAACATGCCGCACGACATGCCTCACCGTCGCACCGTCACACCGGCATCGACAAGCTGCCGATCATGACCCAGCCGGCCACAAGGCGGTTCTCGTGAACGACCGCCACGGCTCGCCACGCTGCGGCACAGGGTCGCGACACGAAGTGCCGAGGCTCCGTTCAGCGCAACCCACGACCGGCCAAGGGTCGGATCCAGGTATCGAGTGCGTGAATCACGCTCGGGTTGAAGGCCTTGCCCGGCTGGCCCCAGTGCTTGAAGCTGTCGGCCTGCGAGCGGGTCTGCAGGAAGGCGTGGTCGGTGTTCTCGAGCATCAGCGCCTGGGCACTGTCGGCTCGCAGTCCGTTGAGGTGCTCGGCCAGCAGCCGGTGGTCCAGGCCGTTGACGAGAAAGTCGTGCTCACCCCACAGCGCCAGCACCTGCTGTGCGCCGTTGGCGTGGGCCTTGGCCCAGGCCGCCGGCAGGTTCAGTGCGTTCACCTGGTGCCAGAAGGGCAGCGCACGGCCCGCGTGCAAGGTGCCGCCGGCTTCGAACAGATCGTCCAGCAAGTCCTTGGCGCCGGGGTGGCGCTCGCGCAGCTGTGCCGGTGTCAGCCACTCGGCCAAGAAGCCCGTGAGCAAGGGCGCCAGCCGGGTGAGATCGTCATGAACGGCGGCTGCGGTGGCGCCGCTCAGCAAGGACTGGCGTCGCGTGTTCTCCAGCGCGTATTCGATCCAGGTGCGGAACCCGGTGCCCGCGACCGCGATGCCCCGGACGGGCACTTCGCTGGCGAGCAGCGGCGCCCACAAGCCGCCCATGCTGTGGCCGAAGATGAAGATGCGGGAAGGGTCCACCTCGGGCCGCGCGCGCAGGGCCTTCAGCGCCTGGCGATAACCGTCGAGTTCTTGTTCAAAGTCGACCGTGGTGGCCGGGCCGCCTTCGCTGTCGCCGACGCCGGGTTTCTCGACCCGCAGGGTGACAAAGCCGTTGTTGGCAAAGGCCGCGACGATGCGCGAGTAGGCGTTGGCGTCGGTCAGCGGCTGGTCGATCGACGACAGCGTCACGCCCTGGACGAACAGCAGGGCCGGATGGCGCTGCCCGGCCACGGCCGGCAGCGGCGTGCTCAGCAGCGTGCGTTGGCGACCGCGAACCGCGGCGACATGGCCGTACTCGACAACGTAGTGGGCGCTGGCCGCCTCGCGCGGGCGTTCGACCAGTGAGCCACTCAGTTCCAGCGTTTTGTCATCACGCCGCACCGTCAGCCGCGCTTGGCTCCCGGCGGGTTTGGTGGTCAGCCAGGCCAGCAGTTGCGGCGTGCTGGCCACGGCCTGGCCGTCGACGGCGGTGATCACGTCGCCCACGCGCATGCCCAGCGCCTGTGCCGACAGACCGGGCAGCACGGTCTGCACACGCAGCCCGGCCGCGGACGCCGCCGTGGCCGCGGCCGGCTCCAGTTGCGCGCCCAGTTGCGAACGGCGTGGCAGGTCGGCGGCGTGGGCAGCGCCGCCAGGAAGCAGCAGCGTCAGCAGCGCCAGAGTGGCCGCCAGGCACTGAAGCGGAAGTCGGGCCATGTCTCACTCCGTCTTGACGTTCGCCGCGCGAGCCAGCTGCAGGGCTGTCTCCAGGGCCTGTGCGGCGGGCACGGCAACGTCCGGGGTGACGCCGCTGCCTTCCCAGCCCTGACCCGTGGCCGGATCGTAGCTGCGCCCCACGGGGATGAAGGCGGCAAAGCGTTCGCCAATGGCCTCTGTCGCACCGAAGTGCCCGGCGCCGGCGGTGGTCTCGCCGATGACCTGGGCGCGGCGGGTCGACTTGAACGCCAGGGCCAGGTGTTCGGCCACCGAGGCGGTGCGCTTGGACGTCAGGTAGAAGACCGGCACGGTCTGCAGCAAGCGGCGTTCAGGGTCCGGGGTGACCATGTGGTCGTGACGAATCAGGGTGCTCGGGGCCTCACGGCGGACGAGGGTGCGGGCTGCGATCGGACCACCCGGGCCGCCCGGAACCAGGGTCGGGCCGGACGGGTCGGCCCGCATGTCCGAGCGCATCAGTGTCGCCGCTTGGGCGTACAGCAGCGGCAGGATGGCGTCCATCACGTCCGGGCTGCCGCCGCGGTTGTCGCGGCCATCGATCACCACGGCCTTGATCGTGTCTTCATTGGCGAGCAGGAAACTGCGCGCGGCCGGGGCCAGGTCGTCATTGCCCACGAAGGCGTTGAACTTCAAGTACGCCACCTCGCCGATCAGGCGGGCCTCGACAAGCGCCGGTGGACCCGTTCTGCGCGGCATGGGGCGGGGTTGGCCGACCGGCCCGGGCGCACCCGGCATGACCCGGCGCAACACCATGCCGCCGGCCGCACCCGCAGCACCCGCCAGCCGCAGCGCCAGGTGGCCGTCGGCATGCACGGCCTGCAGGTCGGCCGTCACGGCGCGTGCAAAGGCGGCCGGGTCGGTCAGCGATTGGTAGCTGCGGTCAGCCAGACGCTGGCGCAGCATCGCGGCATATCGTTCGCCCGCCTCGGGGATGACGAATCGGGCTTGCAGCTGGGCTGCCAAGTCCTGCAGCACGGTCGCTTGTTCGGCGGCGGTCATCGGAACCAGGACCTTGGGCGCCCCAGGGGCTGCGCTGGGCTGCGCGATGGCCGCTTGCCACATGGCGGCAGACATCAGGCACACCGCACAGAGCAGCGGCATCAGGCGGGCAGCGAATGGTGGTCGCATGAAAGATGGCCATGAAGTGGCGAAACGCAGGGCTTGCTGCGCGACCACTGTAGCCAGGAGGCGCTCGAGTTTGCGGCGGATGTTTTGGGTGAAACTCATGCGCAACCGACGAAACCGCCGCGATGGACAAGACCGACCGACGAATCCTCGAACTGCTGCAAAAGCAGGCGCGCATGAGCTACCGGGAGCTGGGCGAGCAGGTGCACCTCAGCGCCAACACCGTCGCCGAGCGCGTGCGCCGTCTGGTGGACTCTGGCGTCATCACCGGCTTTCATGCTCAGCTGGATACGGCGGCACTGGGCTTGGGTGTGCAGGCCTTGGTCGAAGTCAAGCTCAAGCCCGAAACCACGGCCGCGTTCTTCGAGGCGGCGCTGCAGGACATCAGCGGCGTGGTCGAGGCAGTGCTGGTGACCGGTGGCCATGACTACCAGCTGCGCGTGGTGTGCCGCGACCAGGCCGACCTGGTGCGCATCGTGGAAGCCTTGCGCACGCAAGCGGGGGTGGGCAACACGCACAGCAGCCTGGTGCTGCGCCACATGGTGTTCAGGATGCCGGTCTGAGCGGTCAACGCAAGGTCCTGAAGGCCTGACCTTGTCCCCGCCTCGAAGACTCACGCGCCCGACGCGGACTTCAGCGAACCGTGTTGCGGCTGGGGGGTCGCCGTGCTGACGGACTTGCCAGCCGGAGTTTCCACCAGGGCCACCTGCGCGTGGTTGGCGCCGGTGCTGATCGCCGCGAGCGAGGGCAGCTTCAAGCTGGCGGGGAGCCCGGGCGACCCGTTGCGCGTGACGGTGATCGTCACTGGCCTGCTCGGCCACCCCGGTGAGGCTCGGCTGGCGGAGATGAAGGAGGGCCCGCTTCGGCGGGCTCGTTTGCTTGGGGCGGGCAGGGCGGGACCCGGCCAGTTTGCCCCCCAGGAGGTCAGTCCTTCTGCCCGAAATGCTCGCGCTTGAGCCACTGTCCGGTGTCCCAGACGTCAAGGCTCAGTGCCGGCGTGGTCTCGTAGGTCATGTCGGTCTCGAAGCGCCCCGCCTCGATGCGTTGGGTCAAGCTGAACCAGGCTGCCTGCCCGGTGGTCTGAAGGTGCCGGCGCTGTGCATCGACGGCGTTCATCACGTCGCTGTTGCCAGGGCCGTGCAGGCTTTCCACCACGTCGCCCGTACGGCGCGTGTACAGGATCATCGTTGAGAGTCTGACCTCGTCCACTTCAGGATCGATGCGGGCATAAACGAGCACGCGTGACGGCGACGTACCTGCTTCTCGGCTGACCGACTTCCAAGCAGCGGCGGCGATCGCGTTGCTGAGATCTCCCAAACCCGGTTCGGGCCGAGCAGCACGAAGGAACGGCAGGAAGGGAATCTTGGAACGCATGGTGCACCTCGGGCCCTAGCAGAACTCTGTTGGAAACCCATTGATCTGTCGCTGCGTGTCCAGCGCTTCCCGATTCTTCGGGTCCGCCAGAACCCGCTGCTCCTGCGAAGTCATCTCCCGTGGGCTGGCTATGGACTTCTTCGGATTCTCGGCGCGATCGCCCGGTCGCGCCGTCAGCCCAGGCCTGAACAGCGCCTCCAAAAGGTGCTGCTCGACCCAGTCCACCGCCATCTGGGCGAACACGTCGCGGCGCAGGTGAGCGACGGCGCGCTCGACAGTGCGCAGGCTCACCGCAATGCCGTTTACCGGCTGCAACTCCAGGCGCACGACATCGCAGTTGCCGAGGTGCTGGCGGAACCGCTCGGCCAGCCAGTCCCAATGCGCCGTCAGTCGGCCCGGCGGATGTGGGGACTGAATCGGGTCAATTCCTCGTGCCGTCAGGGGGCCACCTTGTCGTGTCGCCTGACACTCCCCGGACAAGCGGCGGTGTCGACCGGCGACCTGCCGCTATGGCTCGAGACCTGTCGCCCACGGCCCACCCTCGGCCACGGCTGGGTGCCCGTTTTTCCGCGAGGACGTGTCCCCCGACAATCCGCGAATGGACGCGCTGATCCGCTCTGCGATGGTGGCTGTTGTCGCGGCTGTCGCCACGTTGACCGCGGCGGCCGCCCCGCCCGTGCCTGAGCCGATGCAAGTGAAGGCGACGGTTCATGAGCTCGATGGCCACCGCGTGACATTGGACGTGTACCCGGCCGTCGGCCCGCTGCGCGGGGCTGCGATCCTGTCGCATGGCTTCACGCGAAGCCGGCGCACCCTGGCGGGCCACGCACAGGCGCTGGCCGATGCCGGCGTGCTGGCGCTGACGCCGGACCTGCCCTGCACCTTCGACTTCCGCTGCAACGGCCGCGCCCTGGCCGCGCTGGTGCTGTCGCTGCGTGCGGGTGGAACCTTCGGCGCCCCGGTGGAGCGGGTCATGCTGGTGGGCTTTTCCGCAGGTGGGCTGTCCAGCCTGCTGGCGGCGGACACCCCAGGCGTGGTCGGCTTTGTCGGCCTGGACCCTTTCGACCGCACGATGCCCGACGAAGCCGAGCGCTTGGGCTTGGCTGCTGCCGGCCGGCTGCGCACCGAAGTGCTGCTGCTGCGCGCACCCCCGTCGCGCTGCAACGCCGAAGCCGTGGCGGCGCCCTGGGGCACCGCGCTGCCGGCCCTGTGGCGCGACGATCTGATCGCGGGCGCTTCGCACTGCGACTTCGAATCGCCCACGGACTGGATGTGCCGCCTGGCGTGTGGCGACACCGACCCGACGCGCCAGCAGCGGGTGCGTCAGGGACTGCTGGACGCCGCGGCACGCTGGTTGCGCTGAGCCAGCCGCGCGTTTGATCGCGGGGTGCAGCGTCCGCCCGCTCCGACCCAAGCCGACCCGGCCTGGCGCTGTGCTGCAATGGTTGCAACACACTCGATTCCACCCTTCCGGCCATGCTGCTGCCCCGCCGATATGACACGGCCCTGATGCGACCGCCTGATGCGCACGACGCCGTCGACGCGTCGGTGGTTGTCACACTGCGTGCCTGGTGCGAGGGCCGTGCGCTCCCGGCACCTCCAGCACCGCTTCAAGCGGCCAGCATCGGCCCGTGTGTCGGGCTTGACGCCGCCGCCTGCGTGCTGGACGGCAGCCACGAGCTGGCACGGCGGGGCCGATGGCGCGGCATGCTGTGGCGCCTGCAGATCGTGTGGCGTGAGCAGCTTGCGGGTCGCCCGGCTGGGCATGCCGACCCCTGGGACTGCGGCTGGTGGCGAGAAGGCCCGCTGGGCCCGGCCCGCGCCTTCAGGCCCCGCCGGGCCACGCTGCTGATGCTGCGACAACCGGCGCCGGCCGCAACCGAAGAACTGCTGGCCACGCTGCGTGAACAGAGCCCGGCCTACGTCAGACCGTTGCGCGTCCTGGTGGTGTCAGTGGAACCCGTGGCGGGCTTGCTGCGGCTTTAGCGGTGCTCTACACGAGGGCTGGGATTCACATGGGCGAAAACGCCAACGGCCGCACTCCGATCGCGCCGCACTGCGCGGCTGGCCACTTGGCAGCCCAGTCCGTGGCTCCGGGCTCGCCTGGGACGTCGATCCGGTCGTAGCCGCCGATCCGGTCTTCAGCGTTCACGGCGGGCGCAACGAACCGCTGGACATCGTCAGCGGCGTCCGGACAGGACCGACGGTCGAGCCTGTCGGCCCTGTCGGCCCTATCGGCCCTCCGGCGACAGCGGCCTGCCCGGCGCCAGGCCCAGCGGCTGCAACCGCGCCAGCAACTGCGGCAGCTGCTGGCGTGCGCTGGCCTCGCCGGTGCGGCGCGCCAGGCGGAAGTAGCTCGGCAGCGGCGATGCCTCCCAGGGCAGTCCGGCGTCGAGCACGAAGTCGGCCTGCATGGCCTCGGGGGCGATGCGTGCACGTCGCTTGAGGATGCGCTCGCGCTGGGCCGGCGAGGTGTCGGCTGGCGCGGTCTCCAGGCGCGGGGTCACGTCCACTGCGATCACGAATCTCGCGCCTGCCTGTCGCGCGGCACGCACCGCCAGCGGCAGGGACTCGTCACCGTCCTCGTACTCGGTGCCCGCGATCCCCACGGGCGAGAGGATGCCCGGCACCGCGCTGGAGGCACGCACCGCCACGCCTGCATTGCCGGTGGCGAAGAACACCGGCGTCTTGTCCTCACGCCGGGTCGCACCGACCACCACGCGACGGCGCAGCTGTTCGATCGACCGGTTGCCCAGGTTCGCATTGACGTAGTCCTGCAGACGCTGGCCATGAATCCAGCCACGGTCCGCGAGCGGCGACAGGTCGAAGAGCGTCAACGGGCCACCGTCCTGCGAAAGCGCATCGATCTCCGCCGCCGAACGCCCGTCGGCCCAGAACACGCCGAGCAGCGAGCCCACGCTGGTCCCCACCACCAGGTCGACCTCGATGCCCGCCTCCTCCAGCACGCGCATCACGCCGATGTGCGCATAGCCGCGCGGGCCGCCGCTGCTGAGCACCAGCGCGACCCGGGGCCGGGGCTCCATGACCTGCAGCGCCGTCTGCGCCAACGGGCTGTCGGCGCCGGTGTAGTTGAAGGCGCTGCAGCCGGCCAGCAGGGTGCCGGCCAGGAGGAGTGCCATGCGCCCGGTGCGGACGAGGTCAGTGGAGCGGCGAGGCGGCATCGGCGGCGTTTCGAGGGGGATGAAGCGTGGCGTCTGATGAGACGGCAGCGGCATTCTTCCGATCAATGTAGACACTGTCAACCAATGAGCCGTTTGGCGCCTCCAGGGTCTGTGGTAGCTTCGCCTCCGCCCCCGCAAGGCTCCGGACACCGCATGTCAGCCCGCAAGAAGAGCGCTGCGCCACCCCTCGAACTGCGCGATGCCTGCATCGTCGCGGCGCAGGAGGTCATCGCCGAACATGGCATCGAGAACCTCAGCCTGCGCGAGGTGGCGCGCAGGCTCGGCGTGTCGCACCAGGCACCCTACAAGCACTACCCGAACCGCGACCATCTGCTGGCCGAGGTGATGCGCCGCTGCTTCCAGCGCTTTGCAGCCGACCTGGATGCGCGGCCTCGCCATGACGACCCCGAGCAGGATCTGGAGTCCCTGGGGCAGCAATACCTGGCGTACGCCCGCGAGCATCCGCTCGAGTACCGGCTGATGTTCAGCACCACCTGGCCCGTGTCGGCCGATCAGGTCGGTCTGGAGGGCGATGCCACGCATGCCTTCGACGTCCTGCGCGGCGTGCTCCGTCGCATGCATGGCGAGGCCACCGACGTGCAGGAGAGGATCGAACTCGACGCGCTGTACATCTGGTCGACCATGCATGGCCTGGCCGGTGTGATGAATGGCCCCTGCATCGACTGGCTCGGCCTCAAGGCCAGGGTCCTGAAGCAGTCCGTTCGACATGCCATGGATCGCATGGGCCTGGGCCTGGCGGGCGAACTCCCCGCAGCCAAGCCGTCAACGGCCCGGCGAGCCGCCGCGGGGGGACCGGCACGCGTGCAGGGCGTCCGCTGACCGCCTGCCGGCGCTATTCGATGTCCAGTGGTGGCCGCCAGTCGGTCAGCGGCATCACCCGCCAGCGGCCCGCCAGCGTGCCGATCACCAAGGCGGCTGCGGCGATGGCGGCGACGACGCCCCATTGGGGCCAGAACACCCCGTCATAGGCGCCGAACAGGCTGGCGCGGAAGGCGCTGACCACCCAGGTCAGCGGCAGGTAGGGGTGCATCGCCTGGAAGGCTTCGTCGTTGAGCTGGATGGGCAGCAAGGCTCCAGCGGCCGAGACCTGCACGATCAGCAACAGCACGGCGACGACCTTGCCGAGGTCGCCCAGCAGGCGCACCAGCGCAAACACGATGAGCAGGAAGGTCAGCGACGCCGTCAGCAAGGTCAGCGCAAACAGTCCCGGCTGCGGCAACGGCACATGCAGCACCCCCACCAGCATGGCCAGCATCAGCAGCGCCTGCAGCAACACCGCAGTCCCCGGCAGCAGCAGCTTGCCGGCCACCTGCGCGGTGCGGGGCAGGCCCTGCAAGGGCTCGACGATGCGTCTGAAGTGCACGAGGAAGGCCGCCATCACCGCGCCCACCCACAGCGCCAGCGGGACGAAGTTGGGCGTGAGTGCGATGCCGTTGTTGGGCACCGGCGCCACGACCTCCACGACGGGCTCCACCGACATCGCCAGCCCCTGCGCGCTGCCGCCTGGCCCGTCCACGGCCTTGGGCAGGCTGTTGCGCAGCAACTCCAGGCCCGTGCTCAGGCGACCGGCGCCGTCCTGCAGCCGCGTCAGGCCGGTGGTGAAGTTGTCCTGGCCGGTGGCAAGCTGGCGCAGCCCGCCGACCAGTGCGTCGCTGCTGCGCGCAAGCTCTCGCGTCCCGTCGATGAAGCTGTCCAGGCGCTGGTCTTCCGGCATCCTGGCGGCCAGCTGGGCGGCTGCCGAGCCGGCGCGCTGCGTGCCGTCGATCAGGCTGCCCACGGCTTCTTCGATCCGCTGCGTCGCCTGAAGCAAACGGACATGCCCTTCCCGCGCCGCGTCCAGGCCGCTGACCAGTTGCCGGCCGCCATCCTCGAGCGGCGCCATGCCCTCGGACAGGCTGCCGCCGAACAGCGGCAGCTCGTCGACGGCGGTCTTCAGCGTTCCCAGGCCGGTGTTGAGCTGGCGGCCGCCATCGGCCAGGGCGTCCAGGCCGCGGCCGAACTCGCGCTGACCCTCGGACAGCTGGCGGGTGCCCTGGCGCAGGGCGGCCAGGTCGGCGTCCGAGGGGCGCCGTGCGTCCAGCCCTCGCAACACAGGTGCCACCTGGCGCAAGCCGCTGGTCAGCCCCGGGGCGGTCTCAGCCAGCTGCTGGGCGCCTGCGTGCAGTCGGCCAGCGCCTTCCACCGCGGTCCGGTTGCCCGACACCAAGGTGTTGCCACCCTCTCGCGCCTTGCCCAGGCCGGCGCCGAGTTCGGCTGCGCCCTGGTGCAGGTCGGCCAGCGCCACGCGCAGCGTGTCGAGGTTGCGTTGCGACCCGGCGGCGGTGGTCAGCACCAGTTCCCAGCGGGCTTCGCTCAGCATCGTGTTGACACGCTGCGCCACCTCGGGGGCAAAGCGCCGCGCAAAGCCGGCGCTGCTGTAGTTGTTGCCTTCGGAGGTGTAGATCGTCAGCTTGGCGGCACCCGGCGCCTCACCGGGCACGGCGCGTCGGCTGAAGTCGGCGGGCACCTCCAGGATGAAGGCCAGATCGCCCTCGCGGACGCGGCGCCGCGCCTCGGCCGGGTCGTCGAAGCGGCGGTAGGCGAACAGGCCGTGGGCTTCGATCGCCGTCAGCACATCGGCGCCGAGGTTCAGGTCGCGGTCGCGGTAGCGAGCACCGGTGTCCAGGTTCACCAGCCCCGCCGGCAGCGCCTGGGTGTGGGACGCCGGGTCCCACATGCTCCACAGGTAGATCAGCGCATACAAGGCCGGCACGAACAGCAGGCCCACCGCGGCGACCGCCAGCTTGCGGTGGCGCTGCAGCAGCAGCCACTCGTAGCCGAAGACCGCGCGGACCGCCCGCCACCAAGCCATGTCTTGTGTCCCTGACCCCTCTGCAGCGCCTGACGCGCCACGCGTCTAGGACGGGGCATTGTGCAGCGCAGCGACGCTCCGGGGGCGGCCCGGGCGCGTGTCGTTCACGCAGTCCTCGCGCAGCAGATCGGCCAGCGTCCGGCCGGGCTCGTCGCGGTAGCGCTCGTCGCTGACGCCGAGGTCCTCGATCCGATCGATGCGGAAGTTGCGGAACGCCTGACGCCACTCGCACCAGCCGCCCAGGATCCACACCGAGTCCCAATAGAAGCAACCCAGCGGGTGGACGGTGCGAACGCGGGTCCGGTCGTTCAGGTCGCGGTACCGCATCTGCAGCTTGCGTTTGGCCTCGATGGCCTGGCGCACCGTCTGCAAGGTCCGCCGCGTGCGGTCGTCCAGCGTGCTCTCCGGGGCATGCAAGGCCATGCTCTCGGCCGCTGCGCGCACGGCGGGCGGAAGCGCGCCGACGATCTTCTGCAGCGCATGCTCGCCCGCCGAGGCGAGTTCGGGGTCGAGTCGGCTCTGCGCGATCCGCAGGCACGCCATCAGCGCCTTGGCCTCGGCTTGGCTGAACATCAGGGGCGGCAGGTCGAAGCCTGCCGCCAGTCGATAGCCGACCCCGGCCTCGCCCTCGATCGGAACCCCTTGCGCCTGGAGCTGCGCGATGTCGCGATAGACGGTGCGCTGGCTCAACTCGAGCCGCTCGGCCAGCCACGCCGCCGTCGTCAGTCGACGACCCCGGATGAGCTGGACGATCTGGAACAGGCGATGGGCGGGGCGCACGTTGGGGGACTGGGGGCAGATCAGGTCTTCAAGGTCCAGGTCTTCAAGGTCGCGCGGCGACGGCTTCGACCTCGAACAGGATGTCGGGCATCGCCAGGCCGGACACGCCGAGCAGTGTCTGGGTCGGCGGGAGGCTGCCACAGCCGGCATGCACGGCCTGGCCGATGATGCCGAGCTTTTCGAAGTCCGGCTGCACGACGTAGCTCCTGAGCTGCACGACATGGCTCATGTCGAGTCCGTGAGCGGCCAGTGCAACCCCGAGGTTGTCGAAGGCCTGGCGCACCTGTTCGGCAAAGTGCGGCGACACCACGCTGCCGTCGGCCTTGGAGCCGTACTGCCCCGAGATCAGCACCAGGCCCGTGCCGGCTGGGATGCTGACGCTGTGGCTGTAGCCGTAGGGGATGGGATCGTGGAGTCCCTTGGGGTTGACGATGGTGTGCGACATGCGGGGGTTCCTTTCGGATGGATGAGGAGCCGCAGAGTCTGCTCACCGGCTCCTGACACCGTGGTGGCAGGAGCGTCGCGCCTCAGCCGCGTCAGCCGCGTCAGCGCAGCACCACCAACTGCACCCGCCGGTTCTGGCTGCGGCCTTCGGCACTGCGGTTGTCGGCCATCGGTGCCGACTCGCCGTACGAGATGGTGGCCATGCGCACCAGCGGCATGCCGGCACGGGCCAGATGCAGGCGCACGGCTTCGGCGCGCATCTCGCCCAGGCGCTGGTTGACGGCGCTGGATCCGCTGGCGTCGGTGTGGCCCTGGATCTCGAGGAAAGCGGGCTTGTTTTCAGTCTTCAGTCGGCCCAGCAGCTGGTCGAGTTCGGCTGCGCCTTCGGGGCTGAGTTCGGCGCGGCCATGGCGGAACTTGATGCGGTCGTCGTTCAGCAGGACGCTCATCGCGAACCCCGGTGCCGGCGCCTCTGCGGGCCGGCCTTCGGCGCGGGTCGCCGCCGCGGCGGCACTGGCGGCCTGCGCGCGGGCCACGGCCTCCTGCTGCAGCGCCTGGATGCGCTCCTCGCCGGCCAGCATCCGGGTGTCCAGCGCCTTGAGGCCCTTGTCCTGTGTCTGCACCTGCTCACGCAGCTCGCCCACCTGGGTCTGCACCGGCGCCACCTGCTCCCGAACGAAGTCCTGTGTGGCGCAGCCGCTCAACAGAAGTGCACACAGGCCTGTGATTGCGATTGTTGTTCTCATCTCTTGATGCTCCTTGCGTTGTCGATCCACGAATGTGAAGCGCCATCACGGTCTCGGTTGGACCCGACATGGCGCGATGCGGACGCTAGGGCCTGACGGTTCGGGACATGCAGCAAGCTGTGTCACCCAGCGCCACGGTTGACGGCTGCGCACACACGCTGACGCTTGGCGACAGGATCGGGCCGGACCGGGCCGGACCCGCTCGACCGGTGTTGAATCAGGTCGGGTCGGGAGCCAGCGCACCCCAGGCCATGCGCAGGATCACGTCGTGCGCGGCTGCGAAGTCGTCGTCCTGCAGAGCTGGTTTGCCCAGCAGCAGCGCGAACTGAGGCTCGTGGTCGGCGTAGGCCTGCGTCATGGCCCAGATCATGAAGATCAGGTGCCGGAAGTCGTTGCTCCGCACGCGGCCGGTGCGCGCCCAGTGTTCGAAGGTCCGCACATCCGCATCCAGCACCGGACGCACCTGATGGGTGATCGCTTCGCTGTAGTGCGGTGCACCGGCAATCACCTCCTGGGTGAACACGCGCGAGCCGTCGGGCCGGTCGCGCGAGCTCTGGAGCTTGCTGCCGATGTAGTCGGCCAGGCCCTGCCGGGGATCGTCGGCGAGCGCGAGCGCCCCCATGCCGGCGAGCCAGTGCTGCATCACGTCGTCGAGCACGTGCCGGTACAGCAGTTCCTTGCTCGGGTAGTAGTACAGCAGCGCATGACGGCTCATGCCCAGCGCGGCGGCAATGCCCTCGAGCGTGGCGCCCTCCAGGCCAAGGCGCGCGAACTGCGCCTCGGCCTCGCGCAGGATGGCGCGCTCCTTGTCGAGGCGGCGGTCGCTGCGGTTGGACGTGTGCGGCAGGCTCAAGGCAGGAGGCGGGTAAGTCCGGATGGGATGATTTTTACCACTTGGTGAGTATCTTGGCCCGGTTCTCGCTTTTGCGACAACCACGCCAGCATCACGGCCAGCCAGGAGAACCCCATGCCCGGGCTCAGAACCCACGACGCGATCGCCGCCGACATCGCCGCGGCCAAGCCGCCGCTGACGCCCGCCCAGGCCCTGGTGCAGGCCGAGCGCTGCCACTACTGCCATGACGCGCCGTGCGTGACCGCCTGCCCCACGGGCATCGACATCCCGTCGTTCATCGCCCGCATCGCACAGGGCAACCTGCGCGGCGCGGCCTCGGCGATCCTGCAGGCCAACCCGCTGGGCGGCATGTGCGCGCGGGTCTGCCCGACCGAGGTGCTGTGCGAAGACGCCTGCGTGCGCCACACGCTGGAGGACAAGCCGGTCGAGATCGGCCTGCTGCAGCGCCACGCCACGGACGCGCTGTTCGCCAAGCCGGGCAAGCCGCTCTTCACGCGTGCGGAGCGCACCGGCCGCCGGGTGGCGGTGGTGGGTGCCGGGCCGGCAGGCCTGGCCTGCGCACACGGCCTGGCGCGGCACGGGCACGACGTGGTGATCTTCGAAGCCCGGGCCAAGGGCGGTGGACTCAACGAGTACGGGATTGCGTCGTACAAGGCCACCGGCGACTTCGCGCAGGCCGAACTGGACTGGTTGCTGTCCATCGGCGGCATCGAGCTGCGCACCGGCGTGGCCCTGGGTGACGCGATCACGCTGGACAGCTTGCGCGCCGACTTCGATGCCGTGTTCCTGGGCCTGGGCCTGGCCGGCGTGAACACGCTGGGCATCCCCGAACCCCAGGCCGAACAAGCCGCGGGGCTCGCCGATGCGGTGGACTTCATTGCCGAGCTGCGCCAGGCCGGCGACCTGTCTGCCGTGCCGGTGGGCCGCCACGTCGTCGTGATCGGCGGCGGCATGACGGCGGTCGACGCCGCCGTGCAGTCCAGGCTGCTGGGCGCCGAGACGGTGACCCTGGTCTATCGCCGTGGCGCCGAGGCCATGCCGGCGTCGGCGCACGAGCAGGACTGGGCGCAGACCCACGGCGTGCTGATCCGCCATTGGGCGGCACCCGAGGCGGTGCTGGCCGAGGCCGGGCAGGTGACCGGCGTGCGCTTCGCCAGGACGCGGGTTGACGGCGGGCGGCTGGTCAACACCGGCGAACACTTCACGCTGGCGGCGGACCGGGTGCTGCGCGCGATCGGGCAGACCTTCGTTTCGGCGCCGGTGGGCGCAGCGATCCGCCTGGGGCAGGGCCGCATCGCCACCGATGCCGAAGGCCGCACCAGCCTGGCCGGCGTCTGGGCCGGAGGCGACTGCCGGGCCGGCGGCCGCGACCTCACGGTCGAGGCCGTCGAACACGGCAAGGTCGCGGCGCGTTCGATCCACATTGCACTGCTGGCGCAGTCCCAGGGAGTCTGAAATGGCCGATCTGTCCACCTCGTTTGTCGGCATCCGGAGCCCCAACCCCTTCTGGCTCGCCAGTGCGCCACCCACCGACAAGGCCTACAACGTCCACCGTGCCTTCGAGGCCGGCTGGGGCGGTGTCGTCTGGAAGACCCTCGGCGAAGATGGCCCGCCCATCGTCAACGTCAGCGGCCCGCGCTACGGCGCGCTGCGGGGCATCGACGGGCGGGTGCTGGGCCTCAACAACATCGAGCTGATCACCGACCGGCCCTTGAGGGTCAACCTCGACGAGATCCGCGAGGTCAAGCGGCAGTGGCCCGACCGGGCGATGGTGGTGAGCCTGATGGTGCCGTGCGAAGAACGCGCCTGGAAGGCCGTGCTGCCGATGGTCGAGGACACCGGTGCCGACGGCGTGGAGCTGAACTTCGGCTGCCCGCATGGCATGAGCGAGCGGGGCATGGGCTCGGCCGTGGGGCAGGTGCCCGAGTACATCCAGATGGTCACCGCCTGGTGCAAGGAGGCCAGCCGACTGCCGGTCATCGTGAAGCTCACGCCCAACATCACCGACATCCGCCACCCGGCGCGTGCCGCCAAGGCGGGTGGGGCCGATGCGGTGAGCCTGATCAACACCGTGAGCTCGATCATGGGCGTGGACCTGGACCGCATGACCATGAGCCCGGCCATCGCCGGCATGGGGTCCCACGGCGGCTACTGCGGGCCGGCGGTGAAGCCGATCGCGCTGAACATGGTGGCCGAGATCGGTCGTGACGCCACCACGCGCGGCTTGCCGATCAGCGGCATCGGCGGCATTGCCACCTGGCGCGACGCCGCCGAGTACCTGGCCCTGGGATGCGGCAACGTGCAGGTGTGCACCGCCGCCATGGTCTATGGCTTCAAGATCGTGCAGGACATGATCGACGGCCTGTCGCAGTACATGGACGACAAGGGCTACGCCAACATCGAGGCCTTCCGCGGCATGGCCCTGCCCAGCGTCACCGACTGGCAGCACCTGAACCTGGCCTATACCGAGAAGGCCGTGATCGACCAGAGCCTGTGCATCCAGTGCGGACGCTGCCACATCGCCTGCGAGGACACCTCGCACCAGGCCATCACCGCCACGAAGGACGGCAAGCGTCATTTCGAGGTCAAGGACGACGAGTGCGTGGGCTGCAACCTGTGCGTCAACGTCTGCCCGGTGCCGCAGTGCATCACGATGCGCACGCTGCCGCCCGGCGAGATGGACACGCGCACCCGCCAGCCCGTGCAGGCCGGCCCGCTGCCCTGGACGCAACACCCCCACAACCCGATGCGTCTTGCCTGAGCGGGACGAATCCGGCGCATCATTCCCAGTCCCAACGTCAGGAAGCTCCGAGCATGACCAGCCCCGCCATCCTCATCCGCGGCGGCACGGTGGTGAACACCGACCGCGAGTTCAAGGCCGATGTCCTGTGTGTCGCCGGCCAGGTGGCCGCCGTCGGTGCCGCTGCCGCCGCGCAGGCGCCGGCCGGCACGCAGACGCTCGACGCTTCGGGCCAGTACGTGATGCCCGGCGGCATCGACCCGCACACCCACATGCAGCTGCCCTTCATGGGCACGGTGGCGGCCGACGACTTCTTCAGCGGGACCGCCGCGGGCCTGGCGGGCGGCACCACGAGCATCATCGACTTCGTGATCCCGGATCCGCAGCAGCCGCTGATGGATGCGTTCCGCATGTGGCGCGGCTGGTCCGAGAAGTCGGCCGCGGACTACGGATTCCATGTCGCCGTCACCTGGTGGAGCGACAGCGTGCACGCCGACATGGGCCGGCTCGTGCAGGACGAAGGCGTCAACAGCTTCAAGCACTTCATGGCCTACAAGAACGCCATCATGTGCGACGACGAGACGCTGGTGAACAGCTTCAAGCGCGCGCTGGAGCTCGGCGCGATGCCGACCGTGCACGCCGAGAACGGCGAGCTCGTCTACCTGCTGCAGCAGGAGGTGCTGAAGATGGGCATCACCGGCCCCGAAGGCCACCCGCTCAGCCGCCCGCCGATGGTGGAGGGCGAGGCCGCCAACCGCGCCATCGCCATCGCCGACGTGCTGGGCGTGCCGATCTACATCGTGCACGTGAGCTGCATCGAGGCCGCAGAAGCCATCGCCCGTGCGCGGGCCCGCGGCCAGCGTGTCTATGGCGAGGTGCTGGCCGGGCACCTCGTGATCGACGACAGCGTCTACCGCCACCCCGACTTCGCGACCGCCGCGGCCTACGTGATGAGCCCACCGTTCCGGCCCAAGGGTCACCAGGAGATGCTGTGGCGCGGCCTGCAGAGCGGCCAGCTGCACACCACGGCCACCGACCACTGCGTGTTCTGCGCGCCTCAGAAGGCCGCCGGCAAGGACAGCTTCACCCAGATCCCCAACGGCTGCGGCGGCGTCGAGGAACGCATGTCGGTGATCTGGGACGCCGGTGTCGGCACCGGGCGCCTGACGCCGAGCGAGTTCGTCGCCATCACCTCGGGCAACTGCGCGCGCATCTTCAACCTCGCCGGCCGCAAGGGCGTGATCGCCGAAGGCGCGGACGCCGACATCGTGCTGTGGGACCCGGCGGCCACCCGGACGCTGTCGGCCAGGACGCAACGCAGCAAGGTCGACTTCAACATCTTCGAAGGCCGGCAGGTCAAGGGCTTGGCCACGCACACGATCAGCCGTGGCGAGCTGGTCTATGCCAACGGAGACTTGCGCGCCACGGCCGGCCACGGCCGCTACGTGAAGCGCCCGCCCTTCGGCCCCAACTTCGACGCCGTCTCGCGCCGCAGCGCCGAGTTGGCGCCCACCGCCGTGCCGCGCTGAATCAGGAGACCCCATCATGGACATGAAGACCTCGACCGCCACGCTTCGCATCGACGGCCAGCGTCTGTGGGGCGCCCTGATGGAACTGGCCGCCATTGGCGCCACGCCCAAGGGCGGTGTCTGCCGCCTGGCCTTGACCGAACTCGACAAGCAGGGCCGCGACCTCGTCACGCGCTGGGCGCGCGAGGCGGGCATGACGGTCACCATCGACAGGATCGGCAACGGCTTCATGCGCCGCCCCGGCCGCAACAACGCGCTGCCGCCCATCGTGACCGGCAGCCACATCGACACCCAGCCCACCGGCGGCAAGTTCGACGGCAACTACGGCGTGCTGGCGGGCCTGGAAGTGGTGCGCACGCTCAACGACCACGGCATCGAGACCGAGGCCCCCATCGAGGTGGCCTTCTGGACCAACGAAGAAGGCTCGCGCTTCGTGCCGGTGATGATGGGCTCGGGCGCCTTCGCCAAGGCCTTCACGCTCGAGCACGCCTACGCCGCCACCGACACGGCAGGCTTGACGGTCCAGGGCGAGCTCGAGCGCATCGGCTACCTGGGCACCGAGGAGCCGGGTGACCACCCCATCGGGGCCTACTTCGAAACCCACATCGAGCAGGGTCCGGTACTGGAGGACAACGGCAAGACCATCGGCGTCGTCACGGGCGTGCTCGGTGTGCGCTGGTACGACTGCGTCGTCACCGGCATGGAGGCGCACGCCGGCCCGACACCGATGGCGCTGCGCAAGGACGCGCTGCAGGTGGCCGCCAAGCTGATGCAGGAGGTGGTGGCCTGCGCCCACCGCCACCCGCCGCATGGCCGCGGAACCGTCGGCATGGTTCAGGTGTTCCCGAACAGTCGCAACGTCATCCCGGGCAACGTCAAGTTCAGCATCGACCTGCGCAACGCCAGCGAGGCGCTGTGCGACACGATGGACGCCGACATCCGCGGCGTCGCCGCGCGGCTCAGCGCCGAGAGCGGCCTGCCCATCGACGTGAAGCTGGTCACCTCGTTCCCGGCCACGCAGTTCCACGCCGACTGCGTCGAGGCCGTGGCACGCGCGACGAAGGCGCTGGGCTACAGCCACATGGAGGCCGTCTCCGGCGCGGGCCACGACGCCGTCTACATGGCCAAGCTGGCCCCCGCGGGCATGATCTTCATCCCCTGCAAGGACGGTATCAGCCACAACGAGGTCGAGGACGCGCAGCCCGAGCACATCACCGCCGGCTGCAACGTGCTGCTGCACGCGATGCTCGAGCGGGCGGGTGTGGCATCTTGATCCAGGAGCGAGCCGAACACCTGTCGCCTGCTGCCGCCGACCCCCAGGACGCGGTGGTCGCGAAGGGCCT
>Ga0315902_10002749_pt1 | contig 27000 bp, 24 predicted proteins | sample LakEriMetagenome_9_FD_203523 | JGI IMG/M metagenome (GOLD analysis project Ga0315902, IMG submission 203523) | Freshwater fungal communities from buoy surface, Lake Erie, Ohio, United States - Buoy 12 MA117 | ecosystem: Environmental > Aquatic > Freshwater > Lake > Lake biofilm | place: USA...
TTTCTTACGAAATCTGGATTAATCACAGTTGATAGCCTACTGATTTGATTATCAAGAATAAGTACACTTGGAGCGCTAATTGCTCAATTTAAGGAAAAACCATTGGATTACAACTGGCTTACCCCTAAAGCCCAAATGCGCCAAACCCCAGGAAAAGGCTCAGGAAGTTTTGTGCTTGAAAAAATCACTAAAGGCGAAGTCGTAGCTAGCTTTGGTGGATTTGTAGTCGGACAAAAAGATTTAGAGGAATATTCAACAGATCGTGTTGCAAGATCTCTGCAACTTGATGAAGAAAATTATTTGTTATCTGGCCCACTTCCTGAATCTGGGGACATGATTAATCATTCATGCGAACCTAATTGTGGAGCAATTGGTACTTCAAGTGTAATAGCAATGACAGATATTGAAGTTGGTCAAGAATTAACTTTTGATTATGCGATGACAGATTCATCTCAATATGATGAATTTAAGTGTTTTTGTGGAAAAGAAAAATGCCGAGGAAAAATCACTGGTAAAGATTGGCAGGATCCAATTTTACAAAGTAAGTACAAAAATTATTTTAGTTCTTTTATTACAAAACTAATTAAACTTTCGCATTCCAAATGATTTAAAGATTAATTTCAAAGATGGAATCACCGCGTTAAGGTATCTTTGGGTAAACCTCTTTGGATTTGTAATTAATCTAAACAGCCATTCCAAACCTATTTTTTGGAATGGCTTTGGTGCACGCTTTTGCTCTCCGGTTAGGAAATCAATTGTTGCCCCAACACACATTATCCAGTCAGGACGAGATCCTGCCCAATCATAATTTTTTAATTCTTTAGCTAGTAATTCTTGCTTTGGATGGCCTAGGCAAAGTAAAACTATTGATAAAGCATTGTATTGAACTAATTCTCTAAGTCTTCGAATATCGTAAACAGAATTTGTCCATTGACTTGTATCAATAATTTGAATATTTAATTCAGGAAATCTTGATTCCAAACTTTGTCGAATGAGTGATTCATTATTTCCCCCAATAATTCCAACCCTTACCTCTTTTGCTAGTTGAGAAAGTAACTCTGGCAAAAGATCACTTCCAGTAACTCTTGTGATTTTCAACTTTGAGGCATTTTTTGTAGCCACAGCAATTGGCCAGCCATCAATCAGGGAAAGTTCTGCAGTGGAATATATTGCACTTAGCTCTGGGTTATCAAAAATATTTGTTAGGTGACCAGCATTTGGGGTCACGAGTACATTTGGTTCCGTTGATTTAAGTAATTTACTTTTTATTTGAGTTATAACTTCTTCCTTAGAGAGTGCATCAACTTTAAAAGAACCCAAATTTATTTTTGTCATTTAAGTAATCCTAGGTATGCTGCAATATGTTTTTGAGCCGAATTAACCCAAGTCATTGATTGGGCTTCTGCAATTTGGCTTGAATCAAGTTTTTGTTTTGTTTCAGAGAAATACTTTAAGGCAAGAGTGAGTGAATCAAGATTTCCTAACTCAAAAATCTTGTCGCTATTTGTTGAAAGTTCAACTAAAGCAGGATCACTACTCATCACAACAGTTGTTCCTTGAGCATGAGATTCTAAAACGGGTAATCCAAAACCCTCATACAAAGATGGAATAACAACAGCTTGAGCATTACAAATTAAATTAGCTAACTCTTGGTCATTTCCGACATCAATACTTTTTAGATTAGAAGGTAAATTTCCCCATCCTTTTCGACCTACGTGTAAGAAATCAAAGTCACTTTCTATTTTTGATTCTTTGATTGCTTGAGCATAAAAATTTAAATTCTTTCTTGGTTCGATTGTGCCAATAGATAAGAAATATGGTTTTGTTGAAGGTTTAACTGTTCCTTTTGGTAAGGAATTTCCATGAGGTATAGAAACTATTTTAGTTGTTGGAATAGAAAACTTACTGTGTATTTCTTTTCTAATGGCATTGCTTGGGCAAATAATTAAATCTGCTTGCAAAATTGCCTTAGTCATATTTTTTTTGTAATAGTTTTTACCTAAGAATGAACTGGTTTCAGGATATTTCCACCAAGTTAAATCATGCACAGTTATTACTTGTGAAGTGTCTTTGTTTTTATTTCTGGGTGGGTAGGTTGGGAAGTGGACAATTTGGTGTCCACTTTGGCTTTTGGCTGTTTGGAAATCACTTATTAGTAAAGTCAGTCGATTATTGGTTTTTGGTGTCCAAATAGTGGTATCTATTAGTTTTGGTAAGTGATTAGCCAGTTCACGGACATAGCGCTCCCAGCCTGTTGTGTAACGTCTAGAAAGTGATCTAGCGTCAAACCAGACACGATTAGCCATAAGTCGAACTTAGTAGGTGAAATGCTCATATCGAAAGAAGGTGAGCACCAGGCATGAATGAAATATCAACAAATTGGGCTGCCTGCATTGTTTATTACCAAGACCAAGAAAGCCTTTTAAATCTGCTGGAGTCTTTAGAGCAACAAAGCCTAAAACCAGGTCAGGTGTTTGTAACTGATAATAATTCTGTTCAATCACTAACTGTAAGAAACTATTCATTCCCAGTGCAAATAACTAAATTGGATGAAAATAAAGGTTTTGCAGCTGGTGCAAATGTAGCTCTAAAAAACGCAATCAGTAATGATTTCAATAATTTAATGCTTTTGTCACAAGATGTAATTCTTGATAGCTCATCAGCAGAGCAGATGATTGCTGAATTGAATAGGTCAAAAGGAATAGTTTTACCTACGATGTATAACCGCAACACAAATCAGATTTTTTCTAAAGGTGGAAGCGTCAATAAGATTTCAGGAAGCATAAAACTATCAACATCGATAACCTCAAAAAATCCTGAATGGGCAGATGGATCTTGCTTAGTCTTTACAAAAGAGGTGTTTAATTCAGTTGATGGTTTTTATGAAAAATTCTTTATGTATTTTGAAGATGTTGATTTTTGCTATCGAGCAAAATCAAAGGGATTTGCTTTAAAGCACGTTGACACAAAAGTCTCTCAAACGCCTAAGGGTCCAAATCCATTACTTCGAAGCAGAAATAGTGTCATTTTTGCAAGACGAACGGGTTCCATAGTTTTGAAATCATCAGTGACAAAGAGAAACATTTTGGGAGCATTCTTATTGTTTGCTAGATTAAGGCTCGCAGATTCGAAGAATCGCTTTATCGGCGTACTTCAAGGTTGGAAGGCAGAAATTGACTAGTAAAAGAGGCCAAGGAAGTTCTCTTGACTGGAAACCAAATTTAAGAAAAAACATTACAACTGCTGATTTAATTGCCTTAATTATTACCTTAGTTTTTATTCTGAGTGTTCGCTTTCCAGAAACCTGGAGGGGTGAATTAACAAATTATGAGATAAGAAATATTGTCTTAGCGCTACTAGTGCTCGGGTCTTGGTTATTTTTCCTTTGGTTTAACGGATCTCGTGACATTAACATTTTAGGATTTGGAGCAGATGAGTACAAGAAGTTAATAAATGCGACTCTGCTCAGTTTCACATCTGTAGCCTTTGTTTCCTATATTTTTAAACTAGAAATCTCTAGGTTATTTGTGCTTTCAGTCTTTCCTTTTGGCCTTCTTGTTTTATTTATCGTAAGAAGGATTCTTCGAAGAAGACTTCTAAGAGCAAGAAATCAGGGCAGATATCTTTCCCGGGTATTACTACTTCATTCTGGAGAATCTGATCCCGTTGAGCAGAGATTAGCTCTTGCCCAGCACGCAGGTTTTAATGTCGTTCACAAAATTGTTACTGCAGCAAACTTTAAGTTTGATGTTAAAGAAATTGTTTCAAATGCACTGTCCAATAATTGCGATCAAATTATGGTGGGCCAATCTGCAGTCATTTCAGCAGCAGAGTTAAGAAAACTTGGTTGGGCATTAGAACAAACAAACATTGATTTAATTGTTGCTCCGGCAGTCACAGAAATTGCTGGCCCACGATTAAAGGTAAGCAATGTTGAAGGGCTACCTTTACTTCACCTTGAACAACCAACATTTAGTGGTGCATCAAGGGTCACAAAAAGAGTTCTTGATTTAACACTCTCAGTAGTGGGACTAATTGTTATTTCCCCGTTTTTGTTGATTGTTGCAATTTTAATTAAATCTTTTGATCGAGGATCTGTTTTGTATACCCAAAAAAGAATTGGGCAAAATAATAAAGAATTTAACGTTTATAAATTTAGAACAATGTATGAAGGAAGCCATGAGCATCGAGCCCAAGTAATGGCTGAAACCAATAAGGATCCAAGACTTGCTAAAGATCCACAAGATCCAAGAATCACTAAACCGGGTTTATTCCTAAGAAGATGGTCAATTGACGAGATTCCACAAATTATAAATGTATTAAAAGGTGAAATGAGCTTAGTTGGGCCAAGACCACCGTTAGCTGAAGAAGTAAATCAGTATGAAAAATCTGAAACTAGAAGATTACTTGTTAAACCAGGGTTAACTGGATTATGGCAAGTTTCTGGAAGATCAGAATTAGATTGGGAAGATGCAGTAAGACTTGATCTTTATTATGTTGAAAATTGGTCTTTAACCCTAGATATTTTGATAATTATTAGAACTGCTGCAGCAGTTTGGCGCGGAGAAGGTGCCTATTAATTAAGAGATTTGATGAATGCTTTGCAATCATCAAATAAGGGTAATAGTCCTTGAGTTTTAGATTCTTCTAGCGAAATAGCTTCCTTATCTTTTTCAGAAAGAATCAATTCAATATCTGGCCACTTAACATTTAATGTCTTATCAAAAGGATTGATTCCCTTTTCTCGTTCTGGATTATATTTCTCACTCACGTAATAGGTAACGATTGTATTGTTTTCAAGGGCTACAAAAGCATGGGCTAAACCTTCTTCAATAAACACAGCACTTGCAGATTTCTCATCTAAGGAAATTTCTTCAAATTGGCCAAACGTTGGTGAACCAATTCTTATATCAATCACATAATCTTTAATTGAGCCTCTTTGGCATTGCACAAGCTTTGCTTGACTTGGGGGAACAAGTGCATAATGAATTCCTCTTACTGAACCTTTTGAGCTTGAGGAAGTATTGGTTTGTTTGATGTCAAATTTTCTCCCAATTAGTTTTGGGAACTCTTCTGCTTTGAATGATTCATAAAAGAATCCTCGATTATCTTCAAATTTTTGGAATTCAATTTTCCAGGATCCAGAAATTTTTAATGGGTGAGCTTTCATTTGTCTAAATACTATCTCTTAATCTTTCGTTGTTCACTAAACCATTGGGTTAAGTATGTTGAGCACTCTTCTTCATTAACTCCCCCCACAACTTCTAGTTGAGGATTACCATTTCTAAGTAGTTCAATACTTGATTGAGATGTTGTTTCAGGGTTGAATGCCCCAAAGATAACTCTGCTTATTTTTGATTGCAGGATTGCTCCAGCACACATTAGACATGGTTCCAAAGTCACATAAACACTGCAACCCTCAAGATTCCAATTACCAAACACCTGCCCAGCTTTTCTTAATGCAACCACTTCTGCATGAGCGCTGGGATCTGATGTTAATTCTCTTAAGTTATGGGCAATAGCAACTTGTTTTAGATTTTGGTCATAAATAGCAGCTGCTACCGGAACCTCGAGTACAGCAGGTGAGTTTTTTAGGTAATCCAACAAATCACTCATGATCTCTTGATCTTGTGAGCGTATTTTCACGATTTGCCTCAACTTCTAAGTGATGAGGATAACGATAATCTAAAGCCATAAGGTTTTGGAGTTAGGAAGAGGCTAAGTGCAGGTTCTTACCAAATTGAACACGACAAAGCTTTTGTGGACATTTGCGATTGCCCAACTTGTTGTAATAACCATTTATTTGGGCCATAGAGCTGAATCCTTTGTAACGTTTGACCATTTCCTGCAAAGCGTGAAGTATTCAACTTTAGTTTTGTTAGTGATCTCTATTCTGATTGCAATTAATCAGCGAGATCAATTATTAAAATTTGAAAAAACAAAATATATTTTCTCTGCACAGATTCTGATTCTATATTTCACGATGATAATTCATACAGATATAAAAGCAATAAATAGTCCAACGATTTTACTTATGTTAATTTTTAGTCTTTTGATATTTACCCAGCCAATTACTATAAAAGAAGTTAATAAGTTAGTTATCTTTTTTGCGATAGCAAACTTTACCTTTGTTGCAGCACAATTGACAGAAATTATTCCGGTTGCTCAAGATAATGTTCGAGATGGATTAGGACTAGTTTCTGATAGACCAACAGGCCTCCTGTTTAATGCTTTTGCCATGAGTTATGCCTCAGTAATAACATTCTTAGTTTGTTTGTATTTTCTAAAAAAGAAATCTTTAATGTGGCTCAATTGGATTGGAGTTATTTCTTCAGGCTTTAGTGTACTTTTTTCTGGAACAAGAACTCCACTACTGCTTATTCTTTTATTTGGTGTAATCATAATTATTCAAGATTCAAGTTTGGCCAGAAAGTACTGGAAGTTAATTGTTTACTTTGTCTCTGGAACATTAGTTTTATTCCCAGTAGTTACTATTTTGGTTGGAGAATTAACAAATAGAGTAAGTCTGGCAAATTTGAATGGCAGAACTCAATTATGGACTTGTGTCACTTCACGATGGGAGGAATTCATTCCATTTGGGGTTGGAGTTCAAGCAGCATTTCCAAACGGCTTTTGTTCTGATGATGAATGGTTCTCAAAACTTCGTCACCCAGAAAACATGTTTTTATTGAATTATGTTGAGGCAGGGGTTCTTGGATTTGTTGGCCTGGTAGCACTTTTTGTGATTGCCTTAATCAATTCTGCTCAAGCGTTAAAAAAAGGATCAAGTCTTGCCTTAGGTATAACTGGAACGTTTTTGCTTTCTTCATTATTTTATGTCCCCCTATTCCACTATTTACCTTTTCTAGAGGGAAGAACAGCAAATAGAGGGATATATAACTTCTTTTTCTTGACGATGATCTGGATGAGTATTTTGGCTTTAACTACTGCAGGAAAAGAACAGCAACAGACCAAAAAATAATTAACGGAGTTATTTGCCAGATTGGTTTAATTGCATTTCTTGATTCAGTTTTATTCCTGGCAATTTGAAGAAGCAAAATTTGTAAAGTTAGAGCTGCACCTAAGCCTAGTGCTGCTGACAAATAACCCAAGGAATCAATTGTCAGATAAATCACTATCGCTTGGAAAATTACGGATAGAGGAGTAGATATTCCTAGAACCCAAAACTTATTCAACCAGGTTAACAAATGAGTATTTGCTAAGTAAATAACATAAATCAGACCACAGAGTGAAGTTAAAACAATAGTCTTAGAAACTTCAGAAGTTATCTTTAAATTTGGATTTAACACTTGAATTATTTGAGAGTCAAGAGTAACAATAAAAATTATTAGAAAAATGCATAGTGCTAAAAGTTTGGAAATTGTTGCATTAAGAGCTGAAAAGGCGTTTGTAGAATTATCTTTGAGTTGTAATAAGACTTGGTTTAACCAAGCATGATTCAAAGCACTTAAAATCATAATTGGAGCAGTCGCAACTAACATAATGACTTGTATAAAACCTGAAAAAGACTTTCCTATTTCTTGCCCAAAAATTACTTTGTCAATATTTAGTAATGCCATCATGGCAAACATGTGGGGCAAAATAGGATAAGCACTTATTAGAGAATTCTTCAAATTATATTTGTTAAGTTTTTGACCATTACCAACTTTTGATCTGACCACTAGAAAAGAGAACATTGCAGCAAATAAAGAACCAATTTGTAATGCAGTTAAATTTGTTACTGATAAACCGGTAAAGGAATTAAAGATAATCGCAATACTTGGTAACAGTGTTCCAAGTACTGAAATAAGTGCAAAAGAAGTTGATTTATCTTGAGCCCTTGCTAAAGGTAAAATCAGTTGCATACAAGAAAAAGTCAGAGATATGGCAAAGATGTAAGCATAAATGGAATTTGGGTTAATGGATAAAATCAGAATCGATAAAACTAGGTAAAAATAAATTACTTTATTGAACCAGGAAATAATACTCGGACGAGATTTATCATCCAAAACATAAGATCGACTTATAACTATTGGTAGCCCAAAGGAAAAAAGTATTCCTAAAATCGATGCGGTGGCAGTAACAAAAGTAACTTCACCAAAATCTGTGACACTTAAACTTCTGGTCAATATTGGGGTAAGAAGAACGGGTCCAAGACCTTGACCAAGAGCCCCTAATAAATAGACATTTCCAGCTAGGCCAAATGGCATAAACAATTTAGTAAACGAAGTTAAAGTCTTTTTCATATTTTATTTTTTCACAGCCGTCTTAAGAACCGATAAGGAAACGAACTTATTTGAACCTGTTACGAGATCCTTTGATCTCGCAAAAAAGAAAGAAACTGATTTTTTAGGTTTTGGATTCCAGCCTAAAATTTCTTTCAACTCTTCGGGAGATTTTTTGCAATCAAATCCAAGTTCCCCTTTCCATAAATCTGGATTTTGATTTATCAATGAATTCCAATCCGTTAAACCATCTCCAGTTTGAGATGCCTTGTCATCAGTATTAGTAATCGAGTAATCAACAGGTCCACCAATCTCAGCTCTTAAACCAAGAGATGTTGCATATAGAACTGGTGTGCTCATGATGTTAGAAACTACAACCAAAAAACCAGAAAGTTGATCTCTTTGATTCTTTAGAAACAGTGGATCAAATCCACTTTCCCAAGGTGTTCCATTTCCGTGAGTTTTTACTTGGTGACCGGCTGACTCATAGGTTTGCTTTACTTGAGTTTTAGCAAAGTCATATCTGTGTAAAACAACTGTTACTTCACCGTATTTGTCTTTCAAGTAATTGGCATATTCAAAACTTGTGTCTCCTAGTTTTGACCAAGTGGATGAATGAGCAGGATAGGCGACAACTCCAGATCTATTTTGATTAGTTGCTTGTGGATAAACATCTGATAAGTACAACCAAGGAGCACCTATGGCAAATACATTTTTTTTGCCTTTTTGTTTGATTATGTTTTCGCATCTCTTTGACCACACATATTTATTAGCTGATCTCTTTGAACCTAAGTAGTTTCCAAAGCCATCAGTAGCATTCCAGCCATGTTGTAAATAGCCATTAATCCAGGGAGACCCTGCTAAGCCACAGTATTTAGCTAATAGATGAACATGGCCATAAAAGCGATTTTCAGCCTGAGCTGATAACTGCATCAGAAATGTATTCACAAATGCCACTAATTATTTATCTGAACTGATTTTGGTCCACAAGGATCACTTTGTTTAAGAACTTTACCAAGATATGGATTTGTCACTTTCCACAGCGATACACTGCCACTTGTTTTCACTAATTCTGCAAATGGCGCATAGTTACTTACACTTGGTCTGGTTGTATCAACTACGAACCAGTCAACTCCTGATTTTCTTAGCACTTCAAAATTTTCCGTAGTTGGAGCAATAAAGAAATTTTGATTTATTCTCCATGAATCTTCTTTCCAGTACTTGTTAAGAATTGGTTCAGATAATGGACAAGTTGTGTAGGACCAGCCTTCTAGAAACACTCTTCTCTCACTTAGTGCTGAAAGTGCAAATTGTCGAGCCGTACAAGTTTGATTTTCTTCCAAACCAGCACAATGCCTATTGGTGGCAATTAGATCATTTTTGTTTGATTCTTTTCTTAAATAGTTGGCTATTTCATAAGTTCCAATACTTATCGAATAGGGATGTTCTGGCAAAGAATAGGCTTTTTGATCAAATTTGGTTAATCCTGAAAACATTCCTATGGAGAGAGAAACAATCAAAAGGTGAGTAAAAACACTCTTTTTGTTAATTTTGGCAATTACTACAGTCACTAAGAAAACAAACCCAGTTGCTAAAGACCACAGAGCAAAGGTTCTTAATACTTGAGCTCTTGGAACAAAAGATGAAAACAAAGCAAATAGGATCGGTTGACCAATCAATCCAAGGGTAATCAGCAAAATCTTGTCTGGTTTTAATTCAGTTTCTTTGTAAAAAGCAACACTTGCTAGTAGGACTCCGATAAATGGAATAACACTATAAAGCAGGAATAACTGTGAGTCTCCCCATGTTTCTAACAGTAGGGTTCCACCAATTCCTGCAAGGATTGTTACAACAAGAGGTAAAAATAAATTAAGTGTTTTTTGGTGATAGGCATGAATTGTGGCAAAGATGAGAGAAGAAAAAGAAATTATAAATAGAATCACAAAGACACTAATTGATCTAGAATTAAGAGTTAACCCATAGCCTTCTGCTAATAACTTGAAGGTGTCTGATGGATTAAACCAAAGAGAAGTACCATTTCTTCCTTCACTTGAGCTACTACTTGAAATTTGTGAGTAGCCAGCAATAAAACCAACAAAAGATGGAAGTAATAAATTTATAGCATTTTTCTTTAAATCTATTTTGTGATTCGAAACTAAGTAAGCGTTCACCAAAATTACAATCAATAGTCCAACTGGACCTTTAGATAAAGTAGCAGTAAGTGTTGCAAAGAATAAAGTAATAATTTTTATATTGTTATTAATCTTTATTTGGTTATAAGAATAAATTAAATAGATCGCCAATATTGCAAAAACATTAGCTGTGAACTGAGGCATCGAAGTTGAAGAGATAAATGGTCTAGCCAAACCAATTTGGTCATTAAATTCTGGAAATGTTGGATAAATCGTTAATCCACCTAGAATCAGTGAAAATATTCCAGCAATCCAAGATTTACCAATTGCTTTTCCTGCAAGGTAAAGCAAACTAAAATAAAGTATTCCCAGCAGAATGAACTGAGTTTTAAAAATAGCAACAACTAATTCAAAATTGCCAAAAAAAGAAATAAAGGAACCTAAGGAAAAAGCGCCCCAATGATATTTAAGAGGGACTTGAGCATCAGCAACAAAAGGAAAAATTGATGGTCCATGATTTGTAATTTCTCCAGCTTGAGCGATGGCGTTATAAGTATCAGGCCAAACCAAAAACTGATCTAGGTTGTTGGACGGTACATAAAGGGATTGTCTGAATAGGAGAATAAAGACAATGATTGAAAAAACTACGATTACTAGATTTTTAAGACTAAATTCAATCTTCTGACTTAACTCTTTAGTAAAAAGATACTTCTTTGCGCGAAGGAGAAAATAAAACGAAATAATTGATAATCCTGCTGTTGAAACCCAAGAAATCCCAAGTTTAGAGAAATAAGCGTGAATTGGAATTATCAATGAAATTAACACAGCAGAGCCGATTGTTATTGCGCTGAAGAGTTCTCGAATTTGAAATACAACTAATCCAATAAATGCTCCCGGAATCAAAATTAGAAACAGAGCAGATCCAGTGGTTCCAACAGAATTAGCTAGAGATGCATTATCAAGAAATAAAGGCAAGAAGATTGCTAGTGGAAGTATTACCCAAATACTTAATCTGATGAGAATATTGCTTTTTTCATGGGTTTTAAGCACAAGTCAACTATAGGCAAAAGTCTGGGTTAAGATGGTTCATATGCAGGTTCCTTTCTATAGACACTCATTAGCGCCTGAAAACTCTAAATATGTGGCCCAAGTCTTAGAAACACCCTTTCTTACTTCAGGCCCAATTGGCAAAGAAGTAGAAGCTCAACTTTCTGAATATTTTGGCGTTAAACATGCCAAATTAGTAAATAGCTGGACAAACGGTGCCGTTGCAACACTTCTTGCGCTAGATATTGGACCCGGTGATGAAGTAATAGTTCCAGCCATGACATTTATTGCCACAGCAAACGTTGTTGAACTAGTTGGCGCAAAACCAGTATTTATAGATTGCGATCCAGATACTTTATTAGTAACACCAGAATTGATTAAAGCCGCAATTACTAAAAACACAAAAGCGGTAATTCCAGTTCATATGTATGGACAAATGTGTGACATAAAAGCAATCAGGGAAATATTGCCTAAAGATCAAAAGATTTCAATTATTGAAGATTGCGCCCATGCTTTTGAAGCAAAATTCAACGGAGATGGTCCTGGCAAGTATTCAGACGTTTCGATATTTTCCTTTTATGCGACAAAGAATGTCACATGCGGTGAAGGTGGAGCAATAATCACCAATGACTCAAACTTGTTCGAAAGAATTATTCAAGCAATTCTTCATGGGATGTCAGCTGGTGCTGCTGATCGATTTAAAGCAGGTCAATATAGGCATTGGGGAATGGAACACTTAGGGACAAAAGCAAATCTTCCAGATCTTCTTGCATGCTTCTTACCTGAACAGATAAAAACAGTTGATCAAAGACTCATTGATAGAGAAAAACTTGCTCGCAGGTATGAATCAGGTCTAGAAAAAACCGAAATAAAAGTTCCCAAAGTAAAATCTGGCATTGTTCACTCTCGACACCTTTTCCCAATTAATGTTGGAGCCAGTAATCGAGACAAGGCCCTTCTTGCCTTGGGAGAGGCAAATATAGGAGCAACTGTTAATTACAGATCTGTCCCAACAATGGGTTATTACTCAAATAAGTATGAATACACAGGTCAAGAGCATCCAATCAGCAAATCGTGGGGGGATGGAACACTAAGTATTCCCCTGTTTCCAGGCATGAGAGATGAAGAGCAAGATTATGTTATTGACGTATTAATCAATAAAATAGACAAAATGATTGGCGAAAATCAATAATGTCCAAAGTCATGGTTACTGGTGCCGGTGGTTATATAGGTACCCAATTAGTTAGAGATTTAGTAAAAGCAGGGCACGAAGTAACTGCTGTTGACCGTTTTTTCTTTGGCAAAGAACCATTAAGTGAATTTATAGGTAATAAAAAAGTAATTATCAAACAAAAAGATATAAGAGATCTTGATCAAAATGATTTCAAAGGTCATGAAACAGTTTGTGATCTAGCTTGCCTTTCAAATGATCCTGCAGGAGAAATTGATCCGCAACTTACCTATCAAATAAATAGAGATGGTCGAATCCATGTTGCAAAAACTGCCAAACAAGCAGGGGTTGAGAAATATATAATTTCTTCTTCTTGTTCTGTTTATGGCAAAGGCGAAGAGCCACAATTATCAGAAACTTCAAATACAAACCCAATTAGCGTATATGCTAAATCAACTCTTGAAGCGGAACAACAAAATCTTTCAATTGCTGACAATAACTTTTCAGTCACTGCGCTCAGAAATGCAACAGTATTTGGACTTTCTACTCGAATGCGATTTGATCTCGTGGTGAATTTAATGACTTTAACGGCATTTCAGAAAAGCAGAATAATTGTCATGGGCGGAGGATTACAATGGAGACCCTTGGTTCATTTGATTGATGTTTCAAGAGCATTTTCAACTGTTATTTCTAGTAATTTAGAGAAGGTCAATCAAGAAATATTTAATGTGGGGTTAGACAATTTTCAAATAAAAAACCTTGCGTACCTTGTAAGAGAAGAATTGCCTTTCCCAGTAGAAATAGATTTGGCACCCGATGATGCGGATAAACGAGATTACAATGTTGTTTTTAAAAAAGCTCAGGAAAAACTAGGATTTAAAGCGGAAGTGGGTGTTATCCAAGGAGTAAAAGAAATCTATCTCGCTCTCAAGTCTGGCAAAGTTGATGTTGGACCTAAAACAAGTACGGTTCAATGGTACAGAAATATCCTAGATGCAAAAAAATTATTAGATTCAGTTTTGCTTGACGGAAGGGTTATTTAGTTTAATCATGTCCCATTTATCGGTCGTAATTCCTGTATTTAATGAAAGTTCGTTAATTGAAGAACTCGTCAAGAGAGTCAAAAAAAATATTCAGATAATAACTGAAGATTTTGAAATAATTATTGTAGATGATGGAAGTTTCGATGACACATGGAAATTTATTCATGCAGAATCGGTAAAAGAAAAGCGCTTAAGGGGAATAAAGTTTTCGAGAAACTTTGGCCACCACTACGCGATTACTGCAGGGTTACAGAATTCAACTGGTTATTGGGTAGTGGTAATGGACGGAGATTTGCAAGATAGACCTGAGGTCATTCCTGACTTATATAACAAAGCCCAGGAAGGATACGACCTAGTCTTTGCAAATCGAAAGAAAAGAACAGATTCTCGAACCTACTTAGTATTTCAAAGGTTTTTTTATTTACTTTTGAATTTTTTAACGGGTTTAGAATTCGATCATAGACAAGCTAATTTTTCAATAATAAATAGAAAAGTAGTAGAAGCCTTTAAGTCTTTTTCAGAGAATTCTCGTTACTACATGACTACAATTAGATGGTTAGGTTTTAAATCTACATCTATAGATGCGATGCATGATTTTAGATTTAGTGGCAAGTCTTCGTATAAACTGAATAAGCGAATTAAACTAGCTGTAGATATTATTATTTCATTCTCTGAACGTCCATTACGATTTACAGTTGGATTGGGACTACTGATGTCATTGGCGTCAGTTCTTGCTGGAATTGCAATAGTGATAAAGAAAGTAACATCTGGATTTAGCGAAATAGGATGGGCTGGATTGATGGTCTCAATATTTTTTACAACAGGAATAGTTTTAATGGTTCTAGGTATATTAGGAATATATATAGGAAAAATTTTCTTACAGGTTAAAAATCGGCCCCTCTACATAGTATCTGAAGAAATTTAAGACCTAAATTATTTATTGATCATTTTTAATTAAAGTATCAGGGATATTCGCTACAGACTCAATAGTCCATCTAGGTCTTCCTTTGACTTCATCAAAAATTCTTCCAATATACAAACCTAAAATTCCAATTCCCATTAGAATTAATCCGCCAATAAAAGTCAGAGCAACAAAGAGTTGTGTTATCCCTTCTGGAATATATATTCCATTGACTTTAAACCACAAATATCTAGCACCAAGCATAAATGAAACAAAAGCTAAAAGCGTACCGGTGTAAAAGAATATCTCAAGAAATATATTGGAGTAACTGATCAATCCATTAATTCCTGATCTAATTCCACCAAACCACCTATTGTATTTAGTTTGACCTGTACTTCTCTTTGGTCTATGAAATTCAATAATTTTAGGTGAATCATTAATTATCGCGGTCAAGCCGCGAAGGAAAATGTTTCGCTCTTTCATTTTTATTAAATTATTGATTATTTTGCGATCAATAAGTCTAAAATCTCCAGTATTTTTGGGAATTGCATATGTGCCAAATTTACTTAAAAAAAGATAACCTAAATATGCCGTAAATCTTTTCGTAAAAGGTTCACCCGTGCGACTCATGCGCCGGGGTAGTACATGCTGAAAACCTTGAGTCCATAATTGAACCATTTGAGGAATTAATTCAATTGGATCTTGCAAATCAACGTCTAGAATTATCGCGCAATCGCCAAGGCAGTGAACCAAACCAGCAAATGTTGCGGTGCCTTGCCCGACTCTAGTATTAAAAAATAAAGCTTTTACCTTTTCATTCTTATTTGAAATTTCTTGAATTACACTTTTTGTATTGTCAAATGAAGGGTCTACACAAAAAATAAATTCGTAATCTGTTTCACGACTATTTTGTAGTTTGGAAAATCTATCTAAAAAAACTGGAATTGACGACGCATCGTTCCAAACAGGCACAATTATTGATATCAACATATGACAGTTTCCGTCCTAGTGGTCTTTCTTTTCAGCTAACAAGATCAAGTTTTTCCCAATGACTCTACTAACACCCATTCTATCTAGAATTCTAGACAAAGGAAAAATAAATGAGTCATATATTTTCAACGCCGTAGAATCATTGTTGGTTTCTTTTGAAAGTATAGACATAAGTCCTGAAAATTTCAAAAGGAATACAACAAAAAACCCAAGACAATCATCATACCTTATTTTGGAGAGGACTAAATTAGTCCCATTTAATAAATTTAGTAAATCCTTTTTTTTATATCTACGAACATGCCCTAAATTAAAGTCTAATTTTGAATACAAAATTGGGAAAGCTGGGACATGTATCAGAATTTGGCCGCCTTCACTCAGTAAAATTGACAACTTCTTTAACGTTTGCGAATCTTCGGAGATGTGTTCCAATACATTCGAAGTATAGATAAAATCATAAAATAAATTGATCTTATCCAAATTATTGAACACAACAAATTTTTTATTTGAAAGAATGAGTTGGAGGGTTGGGTCAATTTCTACACAATCTGGAACAACTGAAAAATTCTTTCTAAAGATATCAGCTAATGCGCCTGTCCCCGCGCCGAAATCTAGTACTTTATTACCAGGATTTCTAATTTCAGACGCAAAAATTGAAACAAGGTAATTGTTATAATTTGATAATCCAACTTCAACTTGTTGTAAATTTCTCGCTCCACTGTATTCAATTGAAGTCATATCCTGCAATCTTAGTTTTTTTAATGTTTTTTTAAAGAACATAATCTTGGCTCTTTTTGGATACCTTTTGTTTAAATAAATCAACCAAAAGAAGAATAACTGTCATGCTTAAAAACATAGGATTCAAAAGTTCACCTAGCGGGAACCTCTCTATCCCCGATGGACCTCTAATCGACCAAAGATGAAATACCAAACCGTAAAAAAGCCCTAATAGATAAAATACTTTAGCACAAAAATAAATGATACTCCCATTTTTAGAGTTTGTCTTTATAAATGGAAAATTCTGCTTAACTTGATCCATAAGGGGTCCTGAGCCAGAAAAAAGTAACAATGCTGGTATAGCCCAGACTAAAGTGTAGGTCATAGATGCTGGCAATACTAAAGAAAAAGTTGAAAGTATAAGACCAAGAGTTAGCCAAAAACTGAATCTATAACTTTTTAAAATAATTAATAACCCTAAAACATAAAGTAATCCTGGGACCAGGAAGAAGTTATCAAAAATCAACAAATTTTTGGAAGTTAAATCAATTCCGATAAAAAATTCTTGAATCCTGCTTATTAGTCCAATTAAACTAGTAGAATCCATTACATAATCCACACCCCTTCCTCCAGAGTAGAAAGAAGATGCAAAAAGATAGGATTGAAATTTAAATAATAGGTTTCCCTCAAAAAAGAAATATAAGGCAAATGCATTTGTGATTACAAACAGAAACATAAAATTCCACAGCAATCTAGACTTCCTAAAATAAATTAAGATTAAAAATATAATGATAAAACTTTGAGGTTTGATAGAGCAGGCTAAAATTGATGACATTAAAAAAAGTAGATGTTTGGATCTAGCAAGTAGATACACACTGCAAACAATTAAACTAATTACAATTAAATGTACAGCTCCACGGTCAAATAAAAATAAAAGCGGGAAAGAAGTTGTGACGATTAGAATGTATAATGCGTTGTTTTGCAACAAATCTCGATAATGACTTGTTAGATAGAAAATAATCAACAAAGCGATTAAATTTAAAAAAAGAAAAATTACTAAAACGTTATTTACTCCCAAGATTAAAAAAATTCTAAAAAATAGAGTTCCCAGTGGAGGAGTTTGGTTAGGTACCGTAAGTGAAGAGTCAAAAGGATTACTAAAGGTTGAGTATCCAACTCCTAAATTCAAATCACCAAAAAAATGTCGACCAAAATAGGGCGTGGCCACACGTTCACCAGGCAGCCAAGGTTGGTCTTCAATCTTAAAACTCAATCGTGATACATAATCAAAAGGCAAACCCCCGTTTAGATACTGCAGACTCCAAGCATGCAATAAAAACAGCGGGAAAAGCACCACAAATTTAATTTTAATTACAGAACTTAAAAAATTGTTATCTATTCTATTTATGTATTTTTTAATCATAGACTTTTTGAATTACTTGGACGTTTAAACACCCTCAATAATTCATCTACCATAATTGATAGAATTACAATTAAGATAATTCTAGAACTTATATTCGGGATAGACGCTAATCTAAATATTTCACCAGCTGGTCCTGGAATTACTAAGATCCCAATTAACCAAGTAATTATCAACGAAACAAACAACAAACCTAAAGATAGAACTAATACAAGACGTTCATAAATAATGCTCAGGTTATGTCTATGCCTACCTTTTAAGACCATGATTGTAGAACCCAAAATCATAAACACAAACAAAAAGAATGGATCATTAAAATTTCTAGGTACTCGATTCCAGGTTGTTTCGTATTGATCCCAAATACCAACACTTTTAATATCAGAAGCTAAAACTAAATTATTTAAGGAGCTTGGAAATATTGAGTAAACACTTAATGTTGACTCTCCTTTTTGGCCAATTAGAAACATTCTGGAGATATTTTGAGTGAATCTAATTGGATCAGATCTAAATAAATTTAGCACCGATCTTGTGAAGTAAGACTCCGCCCAATCTATTACTTGGGGACAATTTTTGGTTATTTCAACCCCCCAGAACATTTGAGCTCCGGAACTAAAGGGAGAATCAATTTTAGCGCACGTAGGAACGGATTCATCTTTAACATAATTAGAAATATATTGATTGACTAATACGTTGTCCATAGATAAATAGTAAGAAATTGAGGTTAAAGGGTAACTAATTTCAGTGCTTCTGTATTTATAAATTTCAGAGTTATAGAAATAAACTGAAAGAAATGTCAGAGCGTAGACCAGAACTTGCTGAAAGACACCTCTCTTGTTTAAATTTTTACATTCAAACCATAAAATTAACAAATTGACACCAAATAATACTACAAACGCTGTTTTAGTAGTAGTCAATAAGAGAGTACCTAAGGGTAACAAAATCAATCTACTTCTAAGGAGAAGAGAAGTAGATTGTCTATCTTTAATTTTTGCTAATGATAAAAATAGACCGCATAAATAAATGGCCAACGATGAAAAAGCTAGACTCTCACTGTAAATTAATCTATCAAATTGAATTAATTGTTGATTTGTTATAACTATAATTACTAAAAAAATACCAGTGTATCTAATGTAGCGATTTATATCGTATGTTCTAAAAAGCACTATCAAAGAAATTAGAAAAAGAGCCCAACATAAAATTGCAAAAATAGATTGAAAAAATACTATTCGATTATCAGAGCCTGAAAAATGAAAGAATGAAACAGGGAAAAAAGGTCTTAATGAATTTCCAAATAATGTGTCAGGAAAGTATTTGAAAATTGCAGGCAATTCAGTTAAGTTAGTGTTTGGAGGAACTCTATAGCTTATCGAGTCTCCGCCAATAGCTGCAGGGAAGAATTGCGAAAAAGAAATTATCCGGGCAAAAATAAATAAAAATAAGAGAGATTTTTCAACCATGTTGAATTTCACACCACAAGGCTATCATAGTAAAATAGTCAAATGGTGATTAATTGAAAATTTTAGTAACTGGTGGAAGTGGTCAATTAGGACGTTCCATTCAAAAAAGTGTGACTAAATTAAATGATTCTAAAGAAACCTATTTTTTTGTTAACTCAAAAAATGCGGATCTAACAGAATCAAATCAAGTTCATGATCTGTTAAGCACCATAAAGCCAGACCTCATAATTCATACTGCCGCTAAAGTCGGTGGGATTCTTGAGAATTTAAAAAATTCGGACACCATTTTACAAAGTAATTTACAAATAGATTTAAACTTATTTAAGTCAGCAGTTAAACTAGGGATATCCAAAATTTTATTAATTGGAAGTTCCTGCGTATATCCCGTAGATTCTAGAAGGCCGCTATTAGAACATTCACTATTTGAAGGTAAGGTCGAGGAGACCAATAGATCTTATGCATTAAGTAAATTGGTAAATTTAGACTTAGCATTGAATTTAAACAAGAAATTTGATACAAATTTTAAAACAATTATACTATCTAATTTGTATGGCCCATTTGACTCTTATTCTAGTTCAAGAAGCCATATAGTAGCTGCCGCATTTAATAAAATAGCTGTTGCAAAAAGCAAAAATCTAGATAAAGTCAAAATATTAGGTGACGGAACTCCTAAACGCGAATTTACATACTCAATTGACGTTTCAGATTGGATTGTCGAGAACATCAGTCGAATTACGGATTTTCCACAGGTGATGAACCTATCATCGGGTATGGAATACACAATTGCTGACTACTATTTAATGGTGGCTAAGTCTTTGAATTATTCTGGTTCTTTTGAGTTTGATTTACAAATCCCAAATGGAGTTATGTCGAAATTGATGGATTCAACTTTTGCACGTGATAATTTTGATTGGTATCCAAAAACTGATTTCGAAACGGGAATTAGATTTATAAGTCAACTAGATTTGAGGAGTTTGGGGATAGATGTTTAATAAAGATGAAATTAAGCTAGCACTTACCAGTACAACTTGGGATGAATCCGAATTAGAAGCAATCGCAAACGTTTTGTCGAGTAGTAAATTAACTATGGGGAAAAAATGCGAAGACTTTGAGAAGTTATTTGCTGAAAAATTCGGAAGTAAGTATTCAATTATGGTGAATTCGGGATCCTCTGCAAACTTACTGATGGTATTTGCGATGAAGCTTAGAAACAAACATGATTTTGGTGATGAGGTTATAGTGCCCGCGCTTTCGTGGAGCACAACTTTTTCTCCTTTGCAACAAGCAGGTTATAAACTAAAATTTTTGGACATAGATTTAAAGTCACTTTGTATTGATGATAAGGCAATAGAGGCGGCTATTTCCAAGAAAACAGTTGCAATTTTTGCAGCAAATATTTTAGGCCAAACATGTGATTATAAAAAACTTCTTGAAATTTGTAAAAAATACGATTTGACTCTCCTAGAGGACAATTGCGAATCCATGGGTGCAGTATTTGACGACAAATTCTCGGGTAATTTTGGGCATATGGCAAGCTTTAGTACTTTCTATTCACACCACATTTCGACTATTGAAGGTGGCATAATAACTACTAATGACGAGGTGTATTACCAATATCTTCTAGCTTTGAGAGCACATGGGTGGACAAGGAATTTACCTATTGAAAATATTTTTGAGGTTAAAACAAATGATCCCTGGGATGATTTATTTCGATTCGTTATCCCTGGCTTTAATGTTAGACCGATGGAGATTCAAGGGGCAACAGGAATTACTCAATTGAAAAAAATAGATAATTTCTTAGAAATGAGAAGAAAAAATGCGGAAGTATTTGTGAATTTGTTTTCTAAAATCCCAGGGGTCATTATTCAAGAAGGACCTGCTAATAGTTCATGGTTCGGTTTTTCCATTATTTTGCAAAATCCTAAGCAAAATAGAAGAGAATTAATTGATATACTTACTAAAAAAGGTGTGCAAACAAGGCCTATTGTTACAGGAAATTTTGTACTCAATCCCACGATTAATTATTATGATTATGAAGTGCAAGGCGATTTGAAAAATACAAATTTAGCGCACAATAATGGATTCTTTATTGGGAATCACCATTTTGATATTACTTCCGAAATACAAAAAATTGCTAGCGTAGTAGAAAATTTTAACTGATATGGCAAATAAGAAAGCTTTAATTACAGGAATAACCGGGCAAGACGGCTCTTACTTAGCCGAGTTACTACTCGATAACGGATATGAAGTTCACGGAATAATTAGAAGAAGTTCAACATTGAATACTTCAAGAATAATGAATATTTTTGAAGAAAACTATGTCAAAAATCAAAAATTATTTCTTCATTATGGTGACATGCTTGAAGTTGAAAGTTTAATGAAGATAATTAGCGCAATAAAACCAGATGAAATATACAATCTAGCCTCTCAAAGTCATGTTCGAGTGTCGTTTGACACTCCAACGTTTACGAGTGACGTTAGCGGACTGGGAACACTGAGATTATTAGAAACGGTAAGGCTTTTTTCACCTGAATCGAAAGTTTATCAAGCATCAAGTAGTGAAATGTTCGGTGGTTTTGATGCTCCCCAAAATGAGGACACGCCTTTTAATCCCCAAAGTCCCTACGCCACTGCAAAACTTCAATCATTCCATAATGCAAAAAATTATAGGACAGGTTTCAATATATTCGTTTCGAATGGAATCTTGTTTAATCATGAATCGCCACGTAGAGGCGAGACATTCGTAACAAGAAAGATTTCAATTGGAGTTGCAAAAATATTTCTTGGTTTACAGAAAAAAATTTATCTAGGAAATTTAGATGCAATTCGGGATTGGGGATATGCCCCCGAGTACGTAAAAGGGATGTGGAAGATGCTTCAACTGAGCGAACCGAATGATTATGTTTTATCTACTGGAGTTGGAGCAACTGTAAAAGATTTTTTGGAAACAAGCTTTAATGTTGTTGGTCTAGATTATAGAAATTTTGTAGAAATTGATCAAAAATTTTATCGCCCAAATGAGGTAACAAAACTAATTGGAGACTCTTCTAAAGCCAAAAAAGATTTAGGATGGGAAGCTAAAACTAAGTGGAGCAAGCTAGCAGAAACAATGGTGGAAGCAGACATTAATAGAATAAGGAAAGAAATTGGCTGATAAGAAAAAAATTGGATTAGCCATTTTAAATAAGAATGAAATAATTGGAGCTAAAGAATTAATAAGTAAAATTGATCAATCACTATTTAATGAAATCATTTGCATTGACGGGGGGTCAACAGATGGTTCAAATAAGTTCATTGAATCCAAAGGAATTAAGGTTCTTCAGCAGAAATCTAGTGGGCGGGGCGAGGCTTTTCAACTTGCAATTCGAGAAATGGGAGAACGATTAGATGGAATAGTTTTTTTTAGCCTGGATGGGAATGAAGATCCAAAAGATCTTGAAAAATTTGTGAATTATTTTGAAAAAGAATTTGATTTAGTTATTGCAAACAGGATGGGAAATAATTCAGTTAACGAAGAAGATGCAAAATTCTTGAAACCTCGAAAATGGGCAAATCAATTATTCGCGTGGCTAGCATATTTAATCTGGGGATCTCGAGGGCAATATATCCAGGACCCCATAAATGGGTATCGAGGGTTATCAAAAAAATTCTACGATAGAGAAAATTTTGAAAGTAAAAAGTTCAGCATAGAATACGAAACGTCAATAAGGGCCTACAAAGGTAGATATAGTTTTGTAGAATTTGACACAGTAGAAGGGCAAAGATTAGGTGGGAATTCGACGGCAAAAAGTTTCCCTGTAGCGGTTTCACTCTTAAAAATAATTATTAACGAATCAGGAATTAGTAACTTTTTTGATAAAAGAAAACTCTGAAATACCATACAAAACATGTATGATGCGCGAAAAGGGAACCAAAAGAAATCTCAAGTGTACAAATACACTAATAAATTTGAGAGGGATTAAGTTGTGAAATTGGATATATACATTGTTTAAAGTTTTACTTAAAATTAAATTATAGTCAAAATAGTTTTTAACTAATTCTAAATCCTTACCTTTGATTAGTAATTGTAAAGCGTTTTTTGTAAAAAAATATATGTGCCTATCTGGGTTGGAAGCATAAGACCAGTTGCTAATTAATTTTTTACGCGATAACTTATCTAGATTACCCGTTGTTAATATAATGTAACCACCAACTTTTAATTTTTTTGAAAGTTCAATAAATAACTCTTCGAAATTACGTGTGTGCTCAAGAACTTCAATTAAGAAGATAAAATCAAAGCTATTTTCAGATTCACTAACTATCGGGATACCCTTTTTTGTTTATCTTTCAGCAAAACCGTATTCTTTGATAAAAACATTGCGTCCTTTATCAATTAAGAATTGGCTTTGGTCTCCTAGCCCCCCAAAAGTCTAGAATTTTTAACGACCCTGAATTTTTAGAAATATTTATCATTGTTCTATACAAACCGACAAACTCTAAATTTTGAATTTTTTTGGCTTGTAAAGACTTACGAAGAAGTTGAAAGTGCGGATCCCCACCTCTACCTTAGTAATATTCCTGTCCGTAGAGTTTTTCATAATCAGTATTCGCATTCTCAACAAATTCAAATCCAAATCCACAATTAGTACATCGTCTAAATTTAAATAAATTATGCGAAAAGGTGCTAAGAATTGAACCTGAAGGTATTGTGCTTGAATTACAAATCAATCAAATGGGCATATTTGGAAGCATTAGAGCAATCTACACCAGAACTTTTTGTAACAATAAAACGCGACAAAAGGGAAAAATATAAAAAATAATTGAAATTATAGGAAACCTGCAGAAAGATATTGCTATAGTATCATCCATATGGACGTAAATTTGCATTGGTTTAATGGGTATTATAATCAAACTTTCTCAAATCAAAAAGTTGCAAATGAATATTTTGAAAATCAAGTAAAAAAGGATTTAGTTAAATTCCAATGTCATCCGTTAGTAAATTCAGTTTGGTGTAAATTGCAATATAATGTTGATAGTCCATTAGAATTAGATTTTGCTAGGAATCAGCATGAGTGGAATTATCTTCATCCATTATTTGATCCGTTTTGGTATCAAGAAACTTATCTAATCCCAAATGGTAAATTTAATATTGACCCTTACACCCATTTTCTTGAAATTGGACACAAAAAAATCAATTCTACACACCCATTAATTGACTCTCATTTACTTATGAAGCAATTTCCGGATAGAAGTTATATTGATACGCTTGTTCACCTTGGAATAATCCTTATGAAAGATGAGTATAGAAGTTTAAGAAATATTAAATTAGGTCAGCTACCACTATTAAATTTAGAAATTGATTGGAATTACTTATATCCAGCTTTGGCTTGGAAATGGATATGACCGATAATATCCATATCGATTTAGATAATTTCTTGTCTGAAGATAATGTCAAATTAATGTACTTAGAGTTTAACAAAAAAAGTATTAAATCGATTAAAATTATGGATTCTATAGTACAGCTTCAAATTAACGATAATAGTTATTCAGCTCCAGCTGCAAAAGAATATGTAGATGGTTCTCTATTAATCTTAATTAAAAAAGTTATAAAGAAATTATTAAGAATTCTACATAACAAAATCAAAATATCTTATAGAACTAAAACATTTAATAAAATATATATTATAAATCGTAAAGATGTTGATAGTTATAGAGATCTAATTTCCTTAACTAATCAAATTTCTGAAAATCCTAAGGAGATAGTGGTATTTATCGATTGGTCACCCAATCTACTTGAAGAGTTTATACTTAGCAGATTTAGAATTAAGTGCTTTAATCGACCACTGCGAGACATGCAGAATGAAATGATCAATCTTTCTGAAGAAATTATTTTTTTAGCTCATAATCTTAAATTGAAAATTAAATCTAGTACTAAAATTGGTGTTGAAAATAAATTTATAGAATTCAATAAGAATGATCTCGAGCAATATGTAGATTTTCGAAAAAAGCAAAATAAAATAATCGAGATAGTAATAAATTCAGAGTTTCCCCTTGAATTGGAAAAGAAGCCAATTGGATTTCAGGATAGGCAGGACTGGCAACCTAAGTTATTGGGTCAGTTTGTAAATAAAAATGTTAAGAATGCGTTTTTATTGAACAATCATGATAAAATTTCCTTAGATAACATTGAAGAAATCATAAATTATGGACTTAATCTAGTTTCCTTAATTGACTTAAATGACATTGAAAGTTCAATGCGGTTGGTTTTACCCGGATTGTTAACACCATTTGACCCATTGAAGTTTGAAATCCTTGTTCAGCAAGCCATATCAAATAGTAAGTGTTATCGAATAAGAAGTAATGGAACCAGTTTTGTTCATCTTCATCTGTGTCGAACAAATTTATGTGAACCAGAGTTGATTTTAAACACCAGTTTTTATCATTTTCAGGGCTTTAACCCGAGAGATAGTGTAAATAGTGTTTCCGCTGAAACGTTAAGAACCAAAAGAATATGTATGGTTTTACCTCCCTACTCAGGAGCTTCCGGTGGAATTGTGGCACTGTATAAACTTCATGATTATTTGAAAGAAAATGGTTACAAAGTTTACGTATTACCATATAACCCAACTGGGGTATTCCCTTTTTATAGCGGAATGAATATTCTTTTCCAAGAACAAGTAAATTTTGATCTAAAGGATGCAGTGTGGATATATTCTGACACGGTTTCGGCTATTCCCGTAGATGCAAATATACAAATTCAGTGGTTGATGAATAGAACAGGAAATCTACCTGCAACATCTATTGGAAATTTCCGTATCAAACCAAATTATGTCTTCAAATATTCTGATGTAATTTCTGAAGAAATCACAAATAAATTATTTATTTCAAATTTTGATTTTGATTTATTTTATCCTAGACAATATAAAAGCCGAATGGGCCCTACATTTTATTTAGGAAAAAGTTCTCGGCTAAATGTTTTCGAAATTAGCAACTATTTTCAAAAAGAGTACCAAATAATAAATAGATCCTTTCCATTTAGAAAGCAGTTACCTGATTTATTATCAGCTTCTTCAATTTTGATTTCGTTCGACACGTTAAGTGCACTTAATGTGGAAGCAAATTTGTGTGGCACTCCTACACTTATTGTTACTAGCCCTAAATCACAATTTAAAGAAGTGGATATACGTCGATTTGAACTCCCAACATCCGGAATTATTTTCGATTTAGAAGAACTGGATAAGGTTCCTAAACTAGACTTTAACTATCATGAATACTTTAAAGCCGAGGCCATAAAACTTGAACAGTCAACTCTAGGAGATTTTCTAAGTTTCTTGGAAAAATTATAGAATTCTTAGATCGAATGTTGATTCTACGTAAATAGTTTAAAGCAAATTTTCAAAATAAATCGATCTAGTTTTAATCGACAAGTTCATCCAAATATATTTTAATTATAACTAACTGTAGTACAATGGAATTATGATCATAACGAGAAGCCCTCTAAGAATTTCGTTAGGTGGCGGTGGTACAGACTTACCTTCATATTATGAAGAGTATGGTGGATTCTTAATGTCTGCATCGATAGACAAGTATGTATACGTAAATGTGATTAGACCCTTTAATTCTGGGATATATCTGAAATATTCAAAAATTGAAAACGTTAAGTTCATTAATCAAATTGAACACCCGATAATACGAGAGGTATTGGGAGAATTTAATTTGAGAACTCCGCAAATCGAAATCACAACTCTTGCAGATATACCTTCGGGTACAGGGTTAGGCTCAAGTGGAAGTTTTACAACTGCCTTAATAAAGGCACTTTATTCACACTACCAAAAGAATATTTACCCAAATGAATTAGCGGAGCTTGCGTGCAAAATAGAGATCGAAAGACTCAAGGAGCCGATTGGAAAACAAGATCAAT
>Ga0315902_10002750_pt1 | contig 26995 bp, 21 predicted proteins | sample LakEriMetagenome_9_FD_203523 | JGI IMG/M metagenome (GOLD analysis project Ga0315902, IMG submission 203523) | Freshwater fungal communities from buoy surface, Lake Erie, Ohio, United States - Buoy 12 MA117 | ecosystem: Environmental > Aquatic > Freshwater > Lake > Lake biofilm | place: USA...
TAGGACATTCCTGGGGAGGTATTTTAGCTATGGAATATGCTGTTAAGTATAAAGCAAACCTAAAGGGGCTCATAATTTCCAATATGATGGCCTCTTGTCCGGCTTATGATAAATATGCAGAAGAGGTTTTAGCTCCTCAGATGGAACCAAATGTTTTAGCTGAAATCAGAGCTTTAGAGGCAGCTAATGATTTTGGAAATCCACGATATATGGAAATCTTGATACCCAATTTTTATGAAAAACATGTTTGCCGGATTCCTGCTCAAGATTGGCCGGAGCCAATGTCCAGATCTTTAAATCAAACAAATCAATCCCTTTATGTTACCATGCAAGGACCGAGTGAGTTTGGATTATCAGGAAAATTAGAGCAATGGAACAGAATGGAGGATTTAAAACATATAAAAGTACCAACATTGGTTATTGGTGCAACGCATGACACGATGGATCCTGCCTATATGGAAAAAATGGCAAATAACATGAAAAATGGCAGTTTTCTTCTATGTCCAAAGGGTAGTCACATGTGTATGTACGATGATCAGGAACGGTATATGTATGGCCTCATTAAATTTTTAAAGGAAAGCAGTGAAGGTCAATTAAAAATCACCTTTTAATTTTTTTCACCAATGAAAAATGTTATTTATTCCTTCTTTATCGCAATGATTATAGCTCCTGTCTATGGTAATGCCCAAATCCTGAATAAATTAAAAAACAAGGTACAACAAGCCATCGAAAGAAAGATTGAACAAAAAGTAGAAGAAAAAGTAGAAAGAGAGGTAGATAAAGCAGCTGGAAAAGCAGTAGATAATGCCTGGGATGCCGTTTTTGGAGCCGATTCAGCTACCTACAATGGTTCTAGTATCGATACAGCAAAATTAAGGCAGTTAAGTTCTGTCTTTAATCAGGCCAACGTACCAACTGAAAATCAGTATAGCTTTGACATCAAAACGACGATAGAAATGAAATTTATTCCAAAATCCGGCAAATTAGAACCCCCATCGATGTTGGAAATGTATTTCAAGCAAGGCACAAAATATACAGGTTCTACCTATAAAGCCGATGCTTCCAGGAGTCAGGACGAAATGATGTTTATGATTGCTGATTATCAAAACAAGGCATTAGTTGTTTTAATGGGTGATAAAGAAAAAAAACATCGTACCGTAATGTCTTTGGATCCAGCACTATATAAACAATTCAATCAGGTGGATACTCAACAGGAACCTGTTGATTGGAATAATGTCACAGAATGGCGAGGATATAAAAAACTGGGAAAAAGAACCATCATGGGTTATTCTTGTGATGGTTATACGATTACCAATGATATTGGAAAATCAGAGGTATGGGTAACCCGTGATGAATTGTTTGGCATGGAAAACATCTTTAATGCAGGAAATATGGGCATGAAATCAAAATTTCCATCGGAAATGCCTTATGGCATGTTGGTTGAAATGCAATCTGAGGATTTAAAAACAGGAGATAAATCAATTATTACTCTTAAAGAAGTAAAAAAAGGAATCAATCAGGTATTCAAAATGAGTGATTATCCTAAAATTGGAGAGGAATAAAGAAAATACTAGAATAGGGCGATGGCAATTAATTCTGCTTTGCTATTTATCTCCAGTTTACGATAAATCTTCTGAAGGTAATATCTAACTCCGTCTATGGATAAATCGCTTTCACTGGCAATCATTTTATATGATTGTCCTTGACAAACTAATTTAACGATTTGTTTTTCTTTTACGCTCAAGATATCCTCCCCTTCAAAATTTGATTTTGCCCTAAAGCTTTTAACCATAAATGGCAATACAGAATTTGAGACATAATTCCCAAATTCCATCATGTTATCCAAACCTTTTTCAAAGTCTTCCAGTGAATCACTTTTCAGGCAAAATCCATCTGCACCCATTTTAATGGCCTCGTAAGCTTTAAAAGCAAATTCCTGATGGGTTAGCGCCAATATTTTAGCAGCTGGGAATTCCTTTTTTAAGGATTTATAAGGATCAATTTTTTCCAAATAATTTGGTAAAAGATTAGTGATAATAATATTTACAACGAAAGGGGGTCTTCTGAAAAAGGAAGTCAAATCGGAATTTTTTGAAACCACAATATACTTTTCCTTCTCCATTAAAAAGTCAGCCATTCTAGCCATCAAAATACTGTCTTCATCTATTAAAGAAACTTTATTCATGCTCTATAAATTCGTGAAGACTACAGTTTAATACTTTTTTAAAAGTACTTTCTAAGCTTCCTCTGTCTGAAAAACCAGCATCTACTGCCAATGTCGATATGGAATGCTCCTTTAAATAGTTTTGCTCGATTTTATTTAATACAAACGAAATTCTTAAAAAATTCAAATATTCCTGAAAATTTATTTCTCTATACTCATTTAAATAATAAATGATTTCCAATTCATCTATCTCAATTTCTTTGGCAAATTTCGAGAGATTAAAATTTTTATTCAAATAGGAAGTGGAGGAATTTTCCCAATCTAATATTTTTTGACTTATAATGGTAGAATCAAATAAATAACTTCTTGTTGTTTGATCAATGGCATGAATATCAGGTTTATAAAACCTCCTACTTATGGGAATACCAATAGAGATTAAAGGATATTTAAATATTTGAAATGAAATTAATAGTAAAAGTAATTGAGTAAAAATAAAAAAATAAGAATTTACGGAATTAATTTCCGCTTTAGAAAGCATAACTGAATAAAAAATTCCTATCCTGAATATTGAAAATAGTACTAATATTAACACAATATTATTCAGCCATTTATATAAATCCTTACTTGAATTATCAGTAAAACCTTTCTTTTTAAAATCTTTAAGCAATTTCCATGAATAAATAAAAAGTAATACCGATAGAAATATTTTGTAGCCAAAACTAATTTTAGAAACCCAAATAAACAGATCACCATTATTTTTTTGAAAAGGAAATAGATTTTCTTCTAAAATTACCACGGAATTTGTAAATAATTGAAAAGCAACATATAAGGTTAAAATAAAACTAATAGCAAAACAAACAACAACAAAATAAAAATTAATTTCAGAATTCTTATTCCCAGTGACCGCATTCAAATAAAAATAAAACCATACTATATGAGATTGAAAAAATAAAAAAGGCAAAACAAAATAATTATCCAAATTTAATGTAAAAAAGCAGATTGATAATGAACCTGCTGAAATAGATAAGAAGAATAATCCTAAATAAATACTGGTATTTGACACCTTTCCGTTCTTAAACAGAAGGAACATTCCTAATGAAAAGTAAATAATAAAAAATAAAATAGCAGTGTAAAAGATGTCCATTTTTTAACTTTAATACCCACAATATTAAACCTTAATATTGAATATATACATTGTGGAAACTACATATTAATGTATCAAGAAAAGAATTAACCACATTATTTTGAAATTATCTGATAACCGAAATCAGAACGCCCGATTTTTTCCAAAGTGAGGTACTCAATTCATATTTCCATTCCGAACCAGGAGGTAGGTTGTCGATATCAAAGATATTCATGCCCGCATTGCCTTCCTGTACAATCGAACGCACTAGTTTTCCTGAAAAATCAAAGATCTTTAAGGACACCGACGTATTGACCGGCAGATAATAGGGGATGTTCACCCTGTCCATAAATGGATTAGGATAAGGATTCAGCACGCTTGGTTCCGCTGGCTTTTCGGTAAAGGCGAGGTTCACCGGCAAGGTTCTTTCGCCAATGTATGCTTCTGAGCGGGTAATTCTATCTCCTATCTGGAGCATGTCCGCTATTTCTCCCCTTTGTAATGCGGTGAATGGAAGCGATAAAACCATGGATTCTGGTGTCATTTTTGATGCCCAGCTCAGTGTCAGTAATCCTTCCTCTTCAAATACACCCATCATAGACAGCAGGATACTGTCGGTCAGGGAAGATTCAAATTGTACCTTTTTTGGGTCATATTGCAACGTGAACTGCATCCCTTCCGCTGGTAATAACGGATCGGCATAAATGGTTAGAGGGTATGTTTCTCCTGCCACCAACATCTTGTTTTCTGCTTGCAGCAAATACTCTTGTTGATCACGGGTGTCTCCTAAACCTGAACCATTAGCCACTGCGTTACCATTTATGTCGCCAATTTTTATACCATAAAAATGAGCTTCAGCGGTACCATTCAGGTCGTTGATATTCACAATTTCAGGAAACTGATAAGGACTGGCCTCCTTCCTAAAGGTAAAATTAGCATCAACGAATCTCCAGCTTTTGTTTTCCTTAAATTCCTTATCGACACCCAGGATGATCTTACGCAGTTGAAGCATATCTATAATCGATATACTACCTGATTTATTGACATCGGCGGCAATAAGTTCATACGGATTCTCTATTTTCTTCGTGTTCAGCACATGCTTTTGAATCAATAGCAAATCGAAGGTAGAAACGCCATTGAGTGGATTTTTATTCAACGCTGGAAAGACGGTATAGTCTTCCCCATTGTCCAGTCCCGAAAACTTAAACAGACCGTCATTGCGGGTATTGACTATTTTATCCCCCGATAGTCCTGAAACCTGTACTTTCACCCCTTCGATGAACTGTTTATTGATCGTTTTGATAATTCCGGCCAGGGTAGCTGCACAAGGACCAAATCCGAGGGGCAACACCTCAATGCTTATCGATTCAGAAGCACTATAACAGGTTTTCGAACCAGGAAAGAAGGATTGAAACACATATTTTACTGTTACTGATGTGTCTTCCTCATGATATAAATTTTCAACAATGGCTTGGCTCCCGAAAGAGTTGACAGCATTTCCATTGAACCCTCCTTGAACCAAGCTATATGTTGCCTTCCAGCTGAATTTCGCAGAAGGATTTTCAGGCGAAGCCAAAACGCTTATCGCCAGTGGTTTATCGGCACAAATATCAGATGCATTGATGACAAGCTTTGGTGGTGCTGACTGAACATCAACCTTTATAAACTGGCTGGCACTTTGATTACACAAGGAACTGGAAGAAACTATCTTAATGGAATCGGTGAGGATAGCTGTCGATGTATTATTCCAAACTGCTTCAACCTTTCCATTTCCGCTCCCATTCTGATAAGACCATGCGTAGGGAATGTCTTTCGTGGGGAATGCTGGTTCAAAAGAGAATTTTTCACCGCTGCAAAGGGAAACCGCTGCGATCGGGTTTGTAATTTGAGGTTGACCCGATTGGACTACCACAGGTAAAATAACCTTACATGCACTATTTAAAGGTTTAAGTCCAACAGCATAAATCCCCGCATTTACCTTTTCAGGGCTTGTTATATTTTCATAAGAAACAGTAAAAGAAGAACCAAATAAATCCGTCAATTTTGTTTTCAAATCTACCGTCAGGGGTGGACAGGAAATAAAAGGAGCGACTTTAGGAACCTCTAACTCATGATTTACTGTAATTGCTTTGGATGTTTTGCAACCTTTGGCATCCACTCCTTCTATTCGATAGTTTCCCTGAATGCCTTGGGTGATATCCTCTACGGGGCTATTATTTAAGAAATAGGAGAAATTTACATTAGAAACTGGAGATTTGATCAGAGAATTGAGATTGATATAGGCATCGCAAATCTTTGCGGAATCTATTAGTTCAAAAGAAGGTCCCTTTGTCACTTTTACTTTAAAAGATCCCACGGTAGCGTCACAACCGGGAGCGCCAACGGAATAACCGTAAGACAATTCAACCTCAGGATCGGCATTTTCAATAGTTAATAATTCACTGATACTGCCAGTGCCGGTATTTCCTAAAAGACCCAGTGCACCATTCACATTTCTAAACCATTTGAAAGTGGATTCTTTTAAGGAAGGCGTAAAATTAAATACACTGCCACTACAAACTGTTAAATCTGCGGGAAGCGTTATAGATTCCTTTTCATAGACTTTTACCGTTATCGGTTTGACAATAGCACAAGTACTTGACTCAGTTTGGCCTTTTACATAATAAGTACCTGCACCAACTAATTGTGAATTTATAAGAGGTATTGTTGTGTCAGCATTGGCCCAATAGGTTAAGGATAAATTAGGGGTACTTCTTTCATTATCTATTAACTGGGATAAATCAATTTTTTTATCGGGACAAATAGGCTCCGAATTTACAGCCAACCTTAACTTTAACTGGGAGCGTATTGTAATACTCGTCTTAGTAGTACATCCCGCTTTTTCGCCCTTAATAAAGTAAGTGCCCCTGCTAACTTTTGTTGCATCTGGAATTGGAAGAGTTAAATCAGCATCCTGAAAATATTGCAATAGAATACCTGAAGTAGAACCCGCTGTAACTGAACTCTCTGTTAAATCGGTAAAGGCATTACATAAAACGGGAACCTGGTTTATTTTTAAAATGGGTTCAGGTGAAACGCTTACCGACACCGTTTTGGTAATCACATTGTTACAACCCGATAATTCTAAGGCATAATTAAGTATAATCGGCTGATTCGTTGTGTTCTTTGCAATATCCAGAATATCTCCGGTTCCTGAAATAAGACTATTCAATCTTTTCCATTTAACAGCATCCCCCCCGGAGGAAGAAACAGGTACATTGATAACAGCTCCACCACAAATGGCTGGAATGTTAGCAGGGGAAATAATCTGAGGAGCAGGATTAATAGTTACCGTAGAAATCACCGGATTACCTATACAGGTTGGATTATTTAAGATAGCAGGTGTTAACTCATAATTCACCTGAATAGGAGTAGTTCCCTCATTCATTAATTTTTCACTTAAGGTACCCACAGCTGTACCCGTTCCTATACCACCTGTCGCTCCATTATATATTGCTCTCCAACTTACCCAAATATTGGCTGAGGAAGAAAGGGCAAGGCTGAAGGATTCATCGCTACAAGCAGAAATATTAAACACTGAAATAACAGGATTCTGATACACCTTAAATGGAAAGGACAAAGGAGAAATATTTTGACAACCCGATTGAAGAGAGGTGATATTATTTAAAGTGATGTTATCATCACTGGTAATGCTTTGCAAAGAAATAACACCAGATAGTGCTGTCACTGTCCTTTGATTTGGCGTTCCGTTCAAATTATAGGAAAAACTCAACGCCTCGCTGCTGCTATAGTTTAGCTCTACCACTTCGCCGGCACAAGGTATTTTTGTTTGGCTTAAGGCGATGGTTGGTACAGGAGACACTGGAATAGGCAATGAAGAAAAGGTATTATTTATACAACCCGTTGCAACAGATTCTACGGATGAAATAGCAATGGAAGTACCCACCTGGGCATTGGGTATCGGAACAGAAAGGGTGGTAGCCGTTATATTGACACGTTGCGTGGCACCCCCTGGCAAACTATAATTAACAAACACATTTTCCGCTGAAGTCAACTGAATAGAGGTGTTTTGACCGGCACAGATAGCCACGGAAGGAGAGATGATAGTCACCTGCGGGGAAGCTTGGAGGGTAATTTGTTGGGGCATATCGACAAAACAAGACTTACCTGAATAACTGGCTCTAACTGTGTAGATACCGGACTGAGAGGCATTTACCAAACTTAGTGCATTTCCTGTACCTACGATACTGTCCCCAAAAGTATTTCCATTTAATCTTAACTGGTAACGAACGTTAGGTTCCGATCCGCTTAAAGCCAGGGAAACCGCTCCATCTTCCGGAATACATAGATTATTTAGTTGTTGAAAGGCAAAAGTATTGGGAATGGGACAAGTTGCCGAGAAAGATTGAATGACGCCTGCCTTCAATGAAAAATTTGAACTTTTAAACTGTTCATTAATAAATTCTCCACTTGAGAAAGTTAGTACATTATTACCGGAGGAATAATGATTACCCGCGCTGTTCGTCGCCTGTTGCCCTTTGACAAAAAGAAAGGAAAACATAAAAAGAAAAGTAAACGTAATATTTATTTTCATAATAAAATTTTAATTGAATTTTAAATTATTTTAATATCGATAGTAATCTGCTAAAAATAATGAAAACAAACGAAATTAATACCATATTTAACATAAAAATGTAATTATTTTATGTTAATCGGTTTATTGCATTATATTAAATGTTTAAATCATTTTTTTAAACATTTTGCAGAGTGAGTATTTAATAAATTCCGGGGAATGAAACCTTTCCATGTAACTTAGTTTGAAGCAGGATTTACAGGATTAGAGTGGATTGAAAAGGACGTCGTCGGTTTGAATGTGAAGGTTGAATTATAAATAATTACTTACTATAATGCGTCTCGCCGATGCGTTACTAATCGGCGAAACGCCTAAAATGAAAGCGGCATTTAAATAATAATCTTCCCACGTCATCGAACGACGTTATAGTTAATCCTGTAAATCCTGATTTAAAACCGAGTGAAAGGGGGTAAATATTACATTGAAACCTGTTGGGATGGATACCGTTGTTCCTTAATTAGGGGAATTTATCTTTATCTTGATAACACTGACCCGTCCTAAAAGATTCGATGATTAGGGGGATAAATCAATAAGAAAGTATGAACTTAAAATTTCAACTTTAATCTAACATAAATAATTTTTTTGATTTTCATCAAAACTCTTTTATAAATAAAAATCCACTTCGCTCTTTTTTTATTTTCGTAAACCCAAGGAATATTTTTATATTTGTTATAACCAAATTTAAATACTTCCTCAATATATTCATCGAATAACAATCTCATTTCAGGCCGATTATCAAATGTAAACCTATTATTATATCCGGCTAATATATCAGGCCGTTCAAGTTTAAAATTACTAAAGTGATAAAATATCATGTTTTCATTGCCATTAATTAAATATGATCCATTTTTAATATCAATAAACCTTTCATGTAAGTTCCAATTTGAAACATTCAATCCTAAATTCCTCAAAATTTTTAATTTAGCAAGAAAAGCAGGTGCAAAATTAACCCAAAGTTGATCTGTAGAGTATCCTCTGGAAACATCCGCAAAACTATAATTAACAAGTTTTTCACACCACCACTCATTAAACTCAATCGCCTCCTTATATCGGTTAATACAAATAAACCCCAAATTGAATATTCCATTTCGTAAAATATCATGATCTGAAGGATTAAGTTCATCATTTTGAGGTGATAAAAAATGAGGAGTTAATAAGACACTATAATCTCTAGTATTATTCAATATGTCCATAATAGAATTATAGAATTTAAGGTCAGCATCCAAATAAATAAAAGAGTTAGAATTAGGATACAAATTCATTAGGAATTTAAAATAAAACGGCTTACAAGCAGTTAATAATTCAATAGCAGTATATTTTTTTGTCATTTCTTCAAATTCTGCTATTCCAATACTTTCAACAGGAATTACTTCAATATCATCGTAAATAGATAAATCATCTGGTAAACTATCTATTAAACCAATAACAAACTTACCGTTATTATATTTTAAAAATGAATTAATCATTAACTTAGCGTGTGCTAAATATTTATTTGTAATTAATGTAAAAAAAATCATATCATTCATATATTCATCATTTTATGTTTTTTTTTTAAATCTCCAAATTCTACATCTAAATATTCCGTTAAAGCATCTTTCCAATCTCGCATCAAATTTGCATTCAATAAGTTTAGCTTATAATTTACAAGTCTTTCACTTATCGGTCTTTCAGCAAAATAAGTTTTTGCAAAATATGCAGATGAAACTTCAGTAATTTTAATATCCGTTTCTAATCCTAAATGATTTATTACCTCTTTAGCCACTTCGAGCCTTGAAGTTTGTCCACCACAAACTAAATTAAAAAGACCAAACATATTATTTTCGCATAGGTACTTAACATTGTTTGCAAAATCATACGTATAGGTGGGTGTCCCATCTTTGTCATTAACAATAAATAAATCTGTAGCTCCTGATTTTATTTGACTCAAAAGTTTATTTATGAATTTTTTATCCTTTTTAATACCCCCTCCCATCATCCAACCAGCCCTGCATATCAAATATTTATTGGCATTTTCCAAAACATTCCTTTCCGCTATATATTTTGACCTTGCATAAACACCCAAAGGATTTGGGGTGTCCCAATCATCATATATATTTTTACTCCCATCAAAAATTCCAGCTGTTGAAATATATAAAAGTGGTATATTGAGTTCATTGGCTATTGAAATGGCATAATCGACAGATATAGTATTTGTCAAATAAGCATCATCTATATTGTTTTCACAAAACTCAAGATCAGTATATGCTCCAATATGAAATAAATAATCAGGACCTTGATCAATAACAGCCTTTCTATATTCCTCCTTATTCCTAAAATCAAGAACTTCAATCCATTCATCCGATTTAAACTTATCTGTGGCAACAATATCATGACTATTTTTAAACACGTTGTAAAATGCTTCACCCAACATGCCGCCACATCCTGCCATAAAAATTTTTTTTCTCATTTGTTTTATTTGGTTTAGCCCCCTAATTATCGGACTTTTAATTACGTTAGATACATAAATAAATAAAATCCTCATAAATTTGCATCAGCGAATGTCGACCGAAGGTGACTATTTTACCGAAGTTGATGTATTGTGTGGGCCCGCCAATACTAACCTATTTAATAAAGCTAATCCGCAAGCCTCGTTCATAAAATAATCGAACAGATAAGTTATCAATCCTTAAGGCAACGAATTGAAGCACCCGACCACTTAAGGTAATTGTATCTAAATACAAAGCTATAGTTAGTGTACAAATAGCGATTCCAAGCTTTTGTGTTGTCTGCAGTGTTCTCAGTTGAACTCCAAAAGAAAGCATAATTTGTAATATCGTTAAATTGACCAGTGCTAAAACGAGTTCCCCCTGGAAGTCCTGTAAAACCACTTAAATTATCAGCCGCTGTAGATGAAGAGGTTGGACTTGTCCACAACCCAGATGTTGATTTCATTTTATTACCAGCAGATGACGCACCTAATTGTGTTATTAGAACATCCCAATCCGTGTCGGTGGGAACATGCCAACCCGTTGGACACAAATTTTTAAACGTTGTACTTCCTGAAATCTCAACTCCCTTTGCAGCATACCAATTGTACAAGTATCCATAATTTGAAAGGTTTGAAGGTCCATGAGCATAAACAGTATATGCACCATAATCTAGTCCAGAGCCAGACCATGTTTGACCAGTACCATTACCAGATGTCCCTCCTGATGCATCAAATCTGATATCTGTGCCATCATTATACTTAGTAACTTTTAAATTTTCCTTTGTCCAACATTGATTACCAATCAATACTGTGTTGTAAGTATTATTATTTATATCAGTTATTGTTGAAGTTCCACAGGTAAAATTAATACACGGAACACCTGTACAATTCTCTAAAGCAGCCTTCTTCCAGCGTACTTTTAACTCCTCCACATTAAAATTAGATTTGCGATCAAATCCATTTTCCTTCTGAGGCTCAATATTGCTTGTAACCTGACCAAAGAGAGAAACATGGAGGACAAGACAAACCATTAATGGAAATGATAATTTTTTCAAAGTAAACATTCTGGTCATGTGATTTATTAATGAATTAATGAACGTGATTTTAGAAATATTTAAAGAATGAGATATTATTTAAACCATATTATTTTGAATCCTATACCCTATTATTTTGCACCCATAACATAAAAAACTACTAATGAAACATTTATATTAAAATAATGCTTTAGAAATAATAAATATTCCTACAAAGTTTGAATGTAAATTTGAATGAAAGTGTAAAAGTAGGGTGATTCAAAACCTATGGCAGACACACCAAAATGGGAGTAACTACCTTTTTCTTCTTAATTTTATTATATTTGACATTGGATGCCACCCTAAAAATTAACATAATGAGATTCGTTACCCTGTTTTTTACTTTCTTCCTTTTTAATTTGAGCTTACCTTGTGCTAAAGCTCAAAATCTTCCTAAAATTGAACTTAACGATGCATGGATTAATGAAATAAAAGCTTTGGCGCCCGCAAAGAAGCATTTTCCAAGTGCTAAAACACATAAAGTCCTGGTTTTCTCCCTATTTACCGGCTTTGACCATTGGGTCATTCCTCATACCGAAGCCATGTTAAAAACCATTACAGAAAAAGTGGGCGGTTTTGAAATGACTTACACCAGAGATGTAAAATATTTTGACAAAAATTGGTTACAGCAATTCGATGCTATTATCCTAAATAACAATTGCAGTATTGGGGACAAACGTAATTTATTTTGGGATGTATTTAAAAATGACCCTACACTGGATACTGTTCAAGCCATGGAAAAGGCGGCCAAATTTGAAAAATATCTGTTACAATTTGTAAAACGAGGCGGTGGTATTATGTCCATGCATGGCGCTGTAACGATGCAGAATAAATCGAATGCTTTTAGTGACATGATAGGCGGTAGTTTTGATTATCATCCCAAACAACAAAAGATTGACGTAAAATTAGTTGACCCCAATCATCCTTTAGTACAGGGTTTTAATGGAAAAGGATTTTCACATATTGATGAGCCTTATTTCTTCAATAATGCTTATATGAGCAAAAATTTCAGACCGCTACTTTACATGGAAAGCGCTAATATTGAGGGAAATAAATATCCCGGTGGCGACGAAAAAAGATATATTGCCTGGATTAAAAAATACGGAAAAGGAAATATATTTTATTCATCTCCTGCTCACAATGCGCAAAGTTTCAGTAATCCGCAATTGCTTCAATTTTTCCTCGATGGCCTTCAATTTGTAGTAGGTGATGTAAAATGCGATACAAGTCCTATGGAAAATTAAACCCTGACCTACTGATTTTCAGTCATTTAACTGTTTCTTATACTCAGGCCGATTTTTCCATAAGGGCAAAAAAGGGGCGTATTCAGATTTATTCCACCAGAACTCAGGGGCGAGATCTTTCTCCATCAATCCACCTTTATAGTCCTCACCCTTTACACTTTGGTCAACACTTACCATCCATTGTTCATAATTGGAAATCATTCTTTGCGCACGCGAAGAATGTAAGGAAATAATATTTTTCGTTTCTGCCCTATCATTTTTCAAGTCATATAAGGCGTATTCCTTTTTTTCAATATTTTCCACTAATAATTTATAATCATTGTCAATTAAAGCCCCTTGATTTCTATATTTAAATGGGATTGGATCTTTCCTAAATACCTCTGCTTTTCCCTTAAAAAGAGGAAAAATGCTTTTCCCATCGATGGGTTGTACAAAAACATCGTCTGATAAGTTACAAATGGAAGCGATGGTAGGAAAAATATCCATGGTACTTGACGGAAAATGACTGACGTTTCCTCCCTTAATGGTTGCCGGCCACTTAATAATGCAAGGAACCCTTATTCCTCCTTCATAAAGACTTCCCTTAAAATCTCTTAGTCCCCCAACCCCTTCCTTACCGCCGACAGATACCCCACCATTATCACTATTAAACCAAATCAAGGTATTGTCATCCAAACCCATTTCCTTCAATTTCGAATTCAGCAGACCAATAGATTTATCCATTTCCACTATTTCTCCAAGATAATTTTGCTGCACTTCCTCCATGCCTTTTGGGAAATTTGATTTATCCTCAGGTAAGGCACTCCAGGGATCATGAGGACTTCCAAACCATATAACCACAAAAAATGGTTCATTTTTATGACCCAAAATAAAATCAAGTGCCTGATTTACAATTATATCAGATGAATTTCCAACATACTCCGCAATGTTACCCTTATGACTCATTAAAGGATTGAGATCAAAAAAATTGGACACAGATAACCACTCGGTGAATCCAAAAAATCCCGGATTCCTATTATCTTCCGCAAGGATGGGTACACCCGGGCCTTTGAGCCCGTCCAGATGCCATTTTCCAAAATGTGCTGTATTATATCCAGCCTTTTGAAGTGCCTGCGCCACGGTTTTTTCTTGTCTTCTCATGGGAAAACCATGGGCATAAACAGCGGAACGATCATTTGCCCTGCCCGTTAAAACGGAAGACCTTGTAGGAGAACAAACAGGAGCACCTGCGTAAAAACGATCCATTCTTAGACCATTTTTAGCCATTTCATTCAAATGAGGTGTCTGCAAAAATGGATGGTTATAATATCCCATTTGTCCCCAACCCTGATCATCAGACATAACAAGAATTACATTTGGCCTTTGCCTCTTTTCATTTTCTTTCAGCGACAATGATAAAAACACGAATAAAATAAGGCCAGACAGTATATGAATCCTCATGTGAATTTTTAGGAAAGATAACATTTGCCGCGCAGATTATGGAGAAAAGCAAAAGAAGTAATACGAAAAATCGTATATATTTGCCTTAAAAATGAACCAACATATTGCCCAAATGACCTTGGTGGTAGCTGATTACGATGAAGCTATTGACTTTTATACGAAAAAATTAAATTTTGATCTTATTGAAGATACGCCTCTGACTGATACCAAACGCTGGGTTGTTGTAAAACCCAAAGGGGCAAAAGAATGCGCTCTTTTGCTTGCAAAAAGTGCCAATGAAACGCAGGCAAAAAGTATTGGAAATCAAACGGGCGGAAGAGTTTTTCTATTCCTGCATACCGACCATTTTGATAGAGATTTCAATAATCTCCTGGATAATCATATAAAAATTATCAATGGTCCCAGATTGGAGGAATATGGCAAAGTAGCCGTATTTGAAGATTTGTATGGAAATCTATGGGATTTAATTGAGCCATCAAGTAAATCTGAATATGTTTATTCCACGGCCATTTTAAGGATTAAAGAAGTTGAGAAGGTCTCATTTGCTCTGGATGAGTTAAAAATATTGAGGCAACATACTCTTTTGGAGGCGGGGAATGTTTCTTTTGATCTTAAGCAATCAAAAGAGGATCCAACCGTCATTATCATTTGGGAGTGTTTTAAAAATGAATCCAGTTTTCAGGAACACCTTCAATCTGCACACTTGGCAACTTTTTTGAAAAAAGATCTTGTCATGTTGCAAAATGGTTATCAAACGGTAAATATTTTTTAAAAAAGTGTGCTTTTTTGACCGTTCGTTCGAATAATATGTATCATTCCATTTATCGAACCTATGGCAAAGCATAACTTACATCAAACATTTCACGAAATCATTGAACAGCATAAAGGCTTATTGTTCAAGGTTGCCCGAACCTATTGTGGAAATGAGGAAGACAGGCAGGATTTAATCCAGGAAATAAGGATACAAATCTGGAAATCCCTACCAAAATATGATGCTAATTTCGCTATGACCACCTGGTTGTATAGAATTTCCATTAATGTGGCCATTTCATTTTACAGGAAAAATAGTATTAGACGTCAGTACGCCATAGCTGAGACGCTCCCTCCAGTTATTGACCCAATTCCAAATGATTTACAGGAAAAATTCAATTTATTGGAAAAATTTATTGCGGAACTCAACGAAATGGATAAAGCACTCTTAATGTTGTATCTGGAGGAAAAATCCTATCTGGATATTTCTGAAATCATGGGTATATCTGTCTCCAATGTGGGAACTAAAATAGGTAGGATAAAGGAAAAACTAAAGAAGAGATTTTTAAACCATAAAGAAAATTAAAATGAACGACACAGATTTGAAATATCTATGGCAAACTGGCAATGAACAGATTGCCCTGAGTCAAAAATCGGATAAAACCAGCCTGGATAAACTCACAAAAAGAAATGTTAGTCATTTTCTTTCCTCGATGAAACCCATTAAAATATTTACCTTATTAGCGGGATTGCTTTGGGTATTGGGCATGGGGTATGTCCTTTTAAAACTGACCATTAATGCTTATGACCAGGTAAGTCTCTATTTCCTATACTCAGCATATTTTCAAGTGATGTTAACGGCTATGGCTGTAATCCTTTATATTATTCAATTAAGCACACTTTACAGCATTGATTTTAATAAACCGGTAGTTATTTTGCAAAAAACATTAATAAACCTAAAGGCCTCAACTTTAAATGTAACTAAAATTTTAATCCTTCAACTACCCTTTTGGACCACCTTTTATTGGAATGAAAGTATGTTTAAAAATGGAACTTTACCTTTATTTATACTTCAAGGTGCTGTAACCATCTCATTTACCTGTCTGGCAATATGGCTTTTTTTTAATTTAAAATATGAAAATGCGGATAAATGGTGGTTCAAACTCCTTTTACAGGGAAAAGAATGGGAACCAATAATCACATCAATCGATATATTAAATGATATGGAAGAGGGAGTATCATCGGATAAAGATTAAATCAAAAAGTCTAAGTGAAACACAACTGAAATTTAATAATTTAGGTAATTCAAACTGCTAAGTTTATCCTTTATATCTGGCTCTTTTTCCCTTAAAACTAAAAACAAATGAGACAATGAATAACCTACATTTTTAGCCACCATTTCCAATTGAATACCAGGATTATCTCTAATCAGACTTCTGGCCTTCAATTCTTTGATGGTTTGAATAAGTGCACTTGGTAAAATACTAAAATGAATATCCATATATTTATAAAAGGCCTTTTTATTCATTTGGGAGTAAACAATTAAGTCTTCTACTGAAACCGTAGCTAAATTTTCTAAAATAAAACTTCCTAAATCAAACAGGAACTTATCCTGTTCATTTTGCAAAACTACGTGATTGGATTCCTGCTCGGGCATATTCGTTTTGTAATATCTTTTAAACAAAATATAACCTACAATAAAAAGAATAATAAAACCCAATCCAAAATAAATCCAAGTCAAGAGGCTAGATTTAACTTTGAGATATTCTGTAAAATCGGAAGGATTAAAAGTAATAACACCTTGCACACTTCCAAAATAAAATATATCATTATGATTTAAAAAAGAACGTTTATTAAATTCAACATTTGGGAAATAACACTCAGTTATATCATTTATTTTTTGAAAACGATACAAGCCAGCAGATGTACTTGCCCAATAAAAACCGTTCTTATCTTTTTTGACTGTATAACACTCCAGATTAAGAAAATCCTTATCAAGCAGAACCTTCTCGTAACCTGATTTATTTGAAAAGTATAAATACAAACCAATTTTAGTTGAAAGCCAATAATTTGAACCAATTTTATTAATAGAATTTATAAGTCCATCTTGAAATAGTAGAGATTTTTGAAAAGTTTTGCCGTCATATATATAAACACCTTGAGAAGAAGAAATAAAGACCTTATCGTCTATGATTGTCATATCATTAATTTCAACCTTTTCACCTATATATTTTCTATTTTTAAAATCTATAAAACCCATGCGTGACCCAAGAAATAAATTTCCTTTATATTCTATAATTCTTGTTATGTAATTCTTTTCACCTAAAGAACTTAAATCTATTACTTCCGATTCGCCATTGTGTGGGTAATATTTTATTAAATCGCTGTTTGTAGAAAAAAGTATAGAGCTGTCTATTTTTTGATAAAATAAATCATCAGCAAATACAAAGTCGAGTAATATTCTATTTTCATTTCTAAATATACCTCGATAGGTGTTAATATATAAATCGTTATTAATAAATGATATACCTCTTGTTGAATAACCATTTTGAAGAGTTATAAATTTATTCCGATATTCAACCTTAAAAATTTGATTATTCGACGCTAGAAATTCATGCCCATTTTTATCTTTTGAATGTGAGATTAAATTAGGCGTTGAACCAGGAATAAATGGATGCCAAACAGCATTTTTTTGCCAATCACCAAAAAATTCAATATTTCTTTTGTTGAATTCTAATTGGTTCGTAAGTTTCCCTTGGTAAAAAAACAATGTTCCCTTGTTATAATTTGGGTCTATCAACCAATATTTACTGCCGTCAAATTGATAAAGACCTTTAACCGATTCAATATATATATTACCATTTTCGTCATTCGCCATTGACCTGATGACTGTTGGAAAATCTATAATCTTTACTGCAACGGTGTCTTGACCAATAAGACTGGCGATACAAAAAACACTTAAAATAATGATGTATATTTTTAAATTAATCATACAGAAAAATCATTAACATGGGAATGAAACACAAAAAAAAATTCGTTCTACAAAGTCATAAATCAAAAACATTAAAAAATGGTAAAGGATGTTTTACTTTAGCATCCTATGGAAAGTATTTTTTTAATTCCTTTAAAGATAAACTTAGAATAAAATAGGTTTTCAATGTAATACATATCCATTTTATGCCTCCAAAATGAATATAATTCCAGCGGTGAAAAAAGAATACAGAAAAATTTCCAGAAGTAAGCATTGTAATTTTTGTGTATGTGAAGTACAAAGTTTTCCAAAGTACTAAAATTGTTTAAATCAACACCACTAAACAAGTGTCTAATTTTTTTTTTCTAACCCTATTATTTTGTACCCACCATTTAAAATATTCATATTGAATACATTACTTAAAAATTAAAAGAAATAAATATTTAATACTAAAAAATGAAAATATGTCCTTCTGTATTGAAATGAAATAAAAGTAAAATAAAACATAAAAATCTACGCTAATTCACAAGACTAAAAACGTAGATGTAATGTTAATTCCTACAAGTAAAGGGTTGCCTGCTAAAAAAAAAATCGATAAACGTAACTTTATCATGAATGAGCTGATTGATTTTATCTTCTTTAAATCTGATTAACCACTAAATCACCGGGTGTAAACAAGAAACCGTTACTTAAACACGATCGTCATGTACCGTTACATGCAAGTCATAATAACCTACCGATACACCGCTTAATTCAGCGGTGAAAAAACCGTTCCTAGTTGAAGTAGCAGTACCTTATTACTATAACCATCTGTAACCTCAGTAGCAGGAGTCCAATCAGTACCAGAAGTAACAACTAGCTAAACGTTATCAGTAACTTTAATTACCTGAGTATATTTGCAGATAATGCTGTTGTACCAACTTTCACTTCAGATCTTGCAGTAGATGTTTCAAGAGCAGACGACTTCTGACTGTAAAGCTTAAATCATTTGATTTTAGGTTTTGCAAAATGAGCCAGCAATAGAATTAAATCTGCCGAACCATCCATAGTAGGTTCGTTCGTAGAATAATCTGCAAAATCATCCCAATATTTAATATGATCAGGTTGCAAATGAGCAAACTCGTCAGGTTCATTTAGTCTGATAGCCAACATTTTATCATGAATACTAGACCAAAGGGGACCATCGACCAGACTTCCTGGAACCACTTGTTTATTCAATATCCAAAATGGCATGTGTACATCTAACGGGTATTCCCCATTGGCCGGAATGCCTGTGATCATGCTGGTACCCCAGGGATTAAGTCCAAATACCCAGTTCAGATGATTCTGAAGTAGAGGTCGAAATTGAACATCGCCTGTCATTTGCTCATACAGCAATGCCTGCGTTGCCACTGCTGCGGCCAGATTATTAGAACACCAAATAAAAAGATGACCCACCTTATATGGATTCTTATCTGTCTTTTCCTGTATTTTAAGAAGATTATGTTTGTAATAATCAGCTAGTTTATTTCTGATATTTTTATCGTTAACAACTTGCCATAGAGCATAATGCCCCATATTTACATAAGGATACATTTCATAATGCGCGGCGGAATCCATTTCCATCCAGGAAGTGAAGCCAATCACATCGGCATAATGTAATGCATCGTTCAGATATTTTTTATCTCCGGTGGCCTTAAAAAGAGCTGCAGCTCCCCATTCCATGTCATCTGCCCAAGTACGCTCATTATATCTATACGGAGCACCATAGCTATTTCCCTGTTGAAAACCCTCCCTTTTTTTTCCCATTTCAAATATTTCTATCGCATCATGAAGACATTGGGCTGCAAAAGGAAGATGTCCGGGAATACCTTTAAAAATCTGATGCCCCAACGCTAAAGCTGCGGCCGACCTACCTGCCACGTTAGAAACCCCGGTGGATTCGCTTTTATATTTACCTAATCCCTGAGGTTTACCATTGGCAAAATAAGCAGGTCGGTATTTATTTTTACCCCAACCGTAATTTGCGGCGTCTTCATGAGGCATTTTAAATCCAAGGTGATCGCGATCATCGGCAACCTGGTGAATTAATTCCTCCCTGCTTGGGTGAAGCTTATGGATCCAATCCAATCCCCACTTAGCTTCATCCAGAACATCAGCTATTCCATTAGGCTGAGGGAGGCCGAGATCATTCACTTTATCTTCAAAAACGTTAGGATTCCATTGATAAGCCATTAACATTCTGGCTGTTGCATTACTGCCTGTTATTAGATATTTCAACTGATCTCCGGCATCATGCCAACCACCTGTTGCGTCAACATAGGAGGAATCGGGTCTGTTTCCATAAAAACTTTTTCCATCGAGAGGATGACATACTTCGTTGGTAAAGGGATTGAATCCACATCGTTGCGTTTGCATGAAACTGATAACAGATTCGTGAATGGGTGGATAATTTCCTATTAAAAACTTTTCTGAACGTAATGTTTGAGTGTTATTAGACAAAAAATAAGTGCCGGGAGAGATTATATCAGTAAAAATACATTCATAATAATAATCGAACGGAGCCCAATTTTCCCCTTTCAAAAGTATTGGGTTAATTTCTTTCACCTTTTTCCCATTTTCCTGAAAAATAAACCATGCATCCTTGATGGGCGTTTTTGACAAAATCAATGCCTTTTTAGGATGAGAAGCTTCATAGCCAATTAGATTAACACGAATGTGAACACCTTGTGAAATACCTTTACAGGCCAGGAATAAAAAGAGGAGGAAAATCTTTTGCGTCATAACATACAATTTACCTAGCTAAAATAATCTATTTTCTTAAGGAATAAAGGTAATTGATAAAAAGAAAAGGGAGGAATAACAAAATGGCATCCTCCCTTATCAAATAAATATAAATAAAGTAATTACTCTACAATCACCATTGTTTTCCACAAGAGACCAACCCATCTTACAGACCACTTTAGAAAGCGTCAATTAGATAGGTTGGATGAATGGCAGATAAAATAAATGATGCCTTTTAGGCAAAATTTGAAAGTAACTGGGAGTAATTGATTACCTCTTAAATCAACTAGTCTTGATTCAAAACTTTTTAGTTAATTTCATTTTTATCCTAATTTAAAGAATTTTTAAGGCAACGAACAGACATACCAGTTTCCTTTTCGCAGACGTTATATTCCCTATAAATATCACCATCGAAGTAGTATAAATAGCGTTTCCAAGCAAAGGTGGCGTCGAAGGCGGTGGCACTCCAAAAGTTAGCAGTGTACAATATATCATTGAAACCACCTGAATTTTGGCGATAACCACCTGGAAGAGCGGAAAAGCCCGTTTCATCAGTTGCATCCTGATTAGGAGAACTCCAAAAAGTAGTCCCTTTTGCTTTTAATTTACCGCCAGCAATTGTGCTCTGGGATCCATTAAGAGTTAAAATATTTCCACTATTTACAAGTTGAGAAGGATCTAAGGTTTGAATCAAAATTGTCCATTCTGCGTCTGTAGGTACGTGCCATCCGAGCGGGCAAATATTTTTAGTTGGTGAACCTCCTGAAGTGATAATTCCAGCTGCTGCATACCAATTGTATAAAAATCCATAGTTGGTGGCATTTGTTTGTGTACTTGTTTCATTATCATAAATGGTAAATGCTCCGGCACTTCTTACAGACCAGGTCTGCGACACATTACCTAAAGGTCCTCCTGATGCATCAAAATCAATAGGAGTAATGCCGTCATTATACGTGGTTACTCTCAAGTTTTCCTTTGTCCAACATTGAGTTCCAATAGCAACTGTATTGTAATTATTTCCATCTACATCCGATACTGATGTAGTAGATCCACAAGCAGTACTAGCTGGTCCAGGTGGCGGAGTGATAATACATGGAACCCCTTGACAATTCTCTAATGCCGCCTTTTTCCATCGAACTTTGATCTCTTCGAGATTAAAAGAAGTGTTTTGCTTGTTCCTTCCAACGCTTTCCAACGATTGACTGTTAATAACTTGTGCATTTAGACTTATAGATAGCCAAACACACAACAATAAGAGGATTAGTTTAAACATTTTTGGAGATAAAATCTCACGTACAAAAATCCAACATATTTTTGGAATTTGGGAAAAGCCGGGGAGAACCCTGATTTGTTCGGCACATTGATTTTCTTGTTTCATATAATTTTGTTTTAATGAAACAAGAATAGGAAGTGAGCCTCCAAAGGGCGAAAAAAAAATAATCTTATAATAGATTTCCTACCATCTTATTTTATACCCTATCAAAAAATTGAATTTTTTCATTTTAAAATATAGAAATATATAATATACAAAATATTCAATTTCAATATTTTAAATATTTTAATACTTTTATTTTATCATTTAGAGCTAACTCATTTTCCTTTAAAACCAAAAACAAATGGGATAAAGAATAACCTACATTTTTTGCAACTATTCCCATTTGAATACCTGGATTTTCAGAAATTAATCTTCTCGCCTTTAGCTCTTTTATAGTATGAATAAGTGTGCTTGGTATTATTTTGTAATGTTTATTCATATATCTATAAAAGGATTTTTTATTCATTTGTGCATAAACAATTAAATCTTCTACTGAAACTGTAGCTAAATTTTCCAAAATATAATTTCCCAAATCAAGTAGAAATTTTTCCTGTTCATTTTCTATATAATCTTCACTCATTGGTAGTTTAATGGTCTTTAATTTATTCTTTCTCATATAGAAAATAACGCCTGAGATAAAAAGAATTATCAAAGGCAATCCAAGATAGACCCAAATGGAAAGGCTTCTTTCATTTTTGAGATATTCTGGAAAATCCGTTGGATTAAAATTTACGACACCTTGCACACTTCCAAAATAGAAAATGTCTTTATGATTAAGGAAAGAACGTTTATTGAATTCTACACCAGGAAAATAGCATTCAATTTTATCCTTAATTTTTTGGAAACGGTAAAGACCCGCTGCTGTACTAGCCCAATAGAAGCCATTCTTATCTTTAACAACTATATTACATTCCAATGCTGGAAATTCTTTATTAAGTACTACTTTTTCATAATTTTTACTACCTGCCAAATACAAAAACAACCCTTTATCAGTTGACAACCAGTAATTTGCACCAATTTTTTGAATAGAATTTATTAATCCATCAATAAAAACAGGAGATTTTTGAATGGTTTTGCCGTCATATATGTAAACCCCTTTATAGGTAGATATAAAGACCTTGTCGTCAATGATTGCCAAATCATTAATTCCCAGATTCTTAATCAAAAAAACTTTCCTTTTATAATCGACAAAACCAAATCGGGTTCCAATAAAAATAATTCCTTTGTATGATATTATTTTTGATATGAAATTTAAGTCTCCCAGATAGTGTAGATTATCTATTTTTGTGGTATTGTCTATTAGACTATATTTTATAATTTCTTTGTTTGCTGTAAAAAGAATTAAACTATCTTCCTTTTGATATAACATCCCATCCGCAAATGAAATTTTAGGCAAAATTCGTTCTTCATTTCTAAAAATACCCTCATAGGTATTAATATATAAATCATCATTTATGAAGGATATGTCTCTGGTAGATAATCCATTTAAAATTGTTTTAAACTTTTTTTTTACCTCTATTTTGAATATTTGATTTTTTGAACCCAGATACTGGTTTCCACTATTATCTCTGGCATAACAAATTAATTTAGATGAGCCCTTTGGAAGAAATGGAAGCCAAACTTCATTTTTTTTCCAATCTCCAAAAAAATCAATATTCTTTTTTTTAAATTCCTGCTGATTGGATAGTTTCCCTTGATAAAAGAACAAGGTTCCTTTGTTATAGTTAGGGTTAATTAACCGATATTTGTTTCCATTAAACTGATAAAGTCCTTTTGGAGATTCGATAAAAATCTGACCCTTTTCATCATTGGCCATAGATCTTATATGAAAAGGTAAATCCATTATTTTTGTAACAATAGTATCTTGACACTTCAAATTTGTATGTAAAATAACTGCCCCTAAAATAATGGCAGATATTTTGAAATTAACTAACTTGAACATTAAAATTCATCGGTATTTTATTCAAAATAATTTAAGTAAAATTATACAATTATTTCAATTTTATGTAATTGTCAGCAATAAAACAGATGTTATGCTAAAATTAATCATTTTCGAAGAATTTTCTCCATTTTTCGACCTTTTGCTAACTCATCTACTAATTTATCCAGAAATCTTACTTTTTGGGTCAGCGGATTTTCAATTTCTTCTATCCGGCACCCGCAAATCATGCCTGTGATAAGTTGCGCATTGTCATGAAGGATAGCCTGCTGAAAAAAATCGGCAAAAGTAACTTTATCATTAATGAGCTGATTAATTTTATCTTCATTAAAGCCAGTTAACCAATAAATCACCTGGTGTAACTCCTCTTTGCTTCTTCCTTTTTTCTCCACTTTATTCACATAATGAGGATAAACAGAGGCAAAAGTCATACTGGCTATTCTCGCATTATGATCCATCATATTTCCCATGATTTTTAAATCTATATTCAAATTTAATATAAGTCCTAATAATATGCCTATATTTCCAATTCTTAAATAAAAATGGATAACAAAGTCAGATTATTTCAGTGAAGAATAGGAGCAAACAGCAAGAACGGCCAAAGCATTAGCCCACCCGATAAGAATAGCCATTTTATAATTCCTAAAATTTCAATGTTTATGCTATCATGGCGATATGGCAATAAAACTTCACATTGTAAAATCTACCCTGTCCCAACATCTTAAAGAGCTTAAAATTGTATTCACAAAGAAAACTGGCTTAAAGTGAAAAAACTATTAGACCTCCTTTTTGATGACGAAACCTTAAATGATAGCTGTCAATATTAAATTTATATTAATCTCCATCGTAAAACAGTACCTCTTCTATTGAACTCGTATATTTACGAACTCAATAATATTTCTACTTTACCATTACTTATGAAGCCAAAATTAAAATTTTTAGATAGATATCTTACATTGTGGATCTTCCTCGCCATGCTAACTGGTATAGCTTTAGGATATTTCTTTCCAAATATTAAGTCTGTTTTTGACCGTCTTTCCGTAGGTTCAACGAATATTCCTTTGGCTCTTGGACTCATTTTAATGATGTACCCACCTTTAGCAAAAGTTGATTATTCTCTTTTACCGAACGCTTTCAACGATAAAAAGGTAATGACCCTGTCCTTAATCCTTAATTGGATAGTTGGTCCCATACTAATGTTCATTTTAGCCGTTGTTTTTTTAAGAGACCAACCCGATTATATGGTGGGACTCATTCTCATAGGTCTGGCCCGTTGCATTGCTATGGTTATTGTGTGGAATGATCTGGCAGGTGGAAACCGGGAATATGGTGCATTACTTATTGCCTTAAACAGTGTTTTTCAAGTCATTACCTATAGTTTTTACGCCTGGTTTTTTATCAATGTACTACCTCAAAAATTAGGCATTGGCGACTTCAATATTAGCGTGCCAATGGGAGAAGTTGCCCAGAGTGTTGCCATATACTTAGGTATTCCTTTTTTAGCGGGCTTTTTAAGTAGAAAAATATTTGTGCAATCCAAAGGTATCACCTGGTACAATACCAAATTTATTCCACGTATTTCTCCTATCACCTTATATGCTTTACTTTTCACTATCGTGTTGATGTTCAGTTTAAAAGGAGATAAAATTTTAGAACTGCCCATGGATGTCTTAAGAGTGGGCTTACCTCTGGTTATTTATTTTATTTTAATGTTTTTTGTCAGTTTTTTCATTAATAAAGCATGGAAAGTTCCTTATGACAAGAATGCGTCCATATCTTTTACTGCCACTGGAAATAATTTTGAATTAGCCATTGCTGTGGCTATTTCTGTATTTGGCATCCATTCGGCCCAAGCTTTTGTAGGGGTTATAGGTCCATTGATTGAAGTTCCCGTATTAATTTTATTGGTGAAAGCAAGTTTATATCTTAAAACTAAATATGAGTCATAATGTATCCAAATCTAATTAACGTCATAGCCTCCTTTTCGTCACAATCTATTTCCGATGAACGAAAAGAAGTATTACTTCCATTGGTTAACTATATTCAAGAGAAGGTAAATGCGGGTGAGAGTATTCGTTTACATTTTATTTGTACCCATAATTCCAGAAGAAGTCATTTATCGCAGATTTGGGCGCAGACTATGGCCTATTATATCGGCTTGAAAAATGTGTCTTGTTACTCCGGAGGAACAGAAGCAACGGCTATTTTCACTAAAGTATTGAAAACATTAACATCGCAGGGCTTTCAGGTATTAAAATTATCAGAAAATGAGAATCCTGTAGTTGCGGTAAAATTCGCTGATAATGAAAATCCTATCCTTTGTTTTTCCAAAACATACGATCATCCATTTAATCCCTCCACCCAATTCGGAGCGGTAATGACTTGTAGTAATGCGGACGAAGGATGTCCCATTGTAGTGGGTTCGGAGGCGCGATTCCCCATCAAATATGATGATCCGAAAGCGTATGACGGAACCCCTTTACAGACAGAAAAATACGCAGAAAGAAGTTTGGACATCGCCAGGGAGATGTGGTGGGTATTTTCGCAGATAAAATAAGGCTGGAAAACCGGAAGCGTTAATGGGACAACGTCGAATTATTTATCCAATGTTTGATGGAAATTATGCGCACAACAGCCACTGGTTTTGAATCAGGATTTTAGGTATTAAATAAAATGTTTTTCACCATGTACGAAATTATATCTTAACTTTGAAAGAAACAGAAATTAAAAATATCCAGCTTTATTAGTGGCATTATTAAAACATGTGATTAATTCCATTTTAAACATTTTTTGATATTAAGAACATTTCATACCATACTATTATGAACGATTCCGATGCTAATCTGAACCAAATTAGAGAAACAATACAAACTTTTCAGAAATCCTTGCAGTCCCGTTTGCCTGCATTAGAATCTGAAATAAATGCTATTATTACTAATAAAGAGCAAAACAAAAAAAACATTGAATATAGTTTAGACGTCTTGATTTCTTTGACAGATATGAGCATCGGCAATGAGTTATTTATAAAATTGTTAGATAATTACAAAACTATTGATGCCGAAAGAGCTTCTTTTTACTGGGAAGAATATGACAAAAAGGAAGAGTAATTTAAA
>Ga0315902_10002751_pt1 | contig 26986 bp, 24 predicted proteins | sample LakEriMetagenome_9_FD_203523 | JGI IMG/M metagenome (GOLD analysis project Ga0315902, IMG submission 203523) | Freshwater fungal communities from buoy surface, Lake Erie, Ohio, United States - Buoy 12 MA117 | ecosystem: Environmental > Aquatic > Freshwater > Lake > Lake biofilm | place: USA...
GGGAAGAAGTTGGGCCTCCGCAGCCAATGAAGGCTTGGCTACTTCGCCTTCACCGCCTTCAGCAGGGCGTCCCTCACCTTCGGGTTTTGCTGCACCTTCTTCAACAGCCGCACCAGCGGGTTGCTCGAAGATGGTTTGCTGAGCTTTAGCTGCCGCTCGCTCGGCTTCTGGTCGTTGGGCTGCACGCTCTATGGTCTCCTGTTTAGACGGAAGCTGAACCTCGCCAAACAAGCCGTCACCAGCGCTTTCTGCGGAGATCGCAGCACTGGCGTAGTCGTTCAAGAACTCGGTGATGCTCTTGGCGCTTCTGAGGTTTTGGTCAAGGAATGTCAGGATGGTCTTGGCTTCATTGCTAAGACCGCCCTCAAACATCTCTGCTTGGTTGATGAAGTCCTGAACCTTGGTGCCGGTTGCACGCAGCGCAGACAGCGTTTCAACAGCGCCGGTCAGGTCTGCAATGATGTCGTAGTCAGCGGGGATAGAACCGCTCTTGATACCCTCCATCAGGCGAGACATATTTCCTGACGCCCGCATCAGGGCAGTACCGACATTCTTCAGGTCAGCATCAGGAGACTCAAGTAAACGAGACAGCGTGTCTGTCTTGCCATAGGCCTTGTACAGAACTGCGTTCTTTACACGCCGCAAACCGCTCTGAGACAGACTGCCATCAGCAGCCAGCATCCCGCTCAACTCTTCCTTTGTGTAACCCTTTAGGGCATCCCGGACGGTGCCCATGTTCTTGGTCGTCAAAGGGATGTCGCCCGTGTCCGTGATGTCCAACTCATTGAGGTTGGTCATGCGCTCCGAATCAAGAGCAGCACGCTCCATGTCGGACATCTCCAATCCAGCAACGATGTTGGATTGGATGGCGAGTTTTCTGGTCTCCTCAGGCTTGGCGGAATCTGCTGGCAGCTTTCTGATCAAGACCGGCTTCTTCATCCCGCTCACCTGGGCAGGATCAAGGCCAAGACGCTCAGCGTTGTTGATCAGGTTTTGTTTATACGCCTGACCTGCTTCGGTGTTGTAGGCGAGATTGATGCCCTCAAAGCGTCCGTTTCCACCAACGATCACATAGTCGCTGGTCAGTGTCGGTGCGCCGTAGTCCATCGTCTGACTTGTGTCTGACAGACGGTCAAAGTCGGGGTTGTTGGCAATCGACTTGACCTGCGCGTTTGATGCTGCCCGTTGACGATCACGGGGCTGAGCTTGGCCTTCAACCAGTGATGCTGAAACAGAGTCAGCCTCAATGACCTCCCAGTTGGCGGGGCGCTTCTCTCCGTCAGGCAGGATCAGTCGCGTCTGCGATCCTTGAAGCGCACCTTCTTTTGGCGGCGCAGGAGGAACAGGCGGCGCAGGCAGAGCAAGAACCGGAGCTACTGCAGGCGGTGCTGCTTCTGCTCCTCCAGCAGGTTGTCCAACATCCTCGACAGGAGGAACCATTCCTGCTGGTTCAGGGGCTCCAAGTCTCGGGGTGGCGGCTCCTGTATCGGGCTCGCCAGCCACTTGAACGCCCGCTCCACTTGGTTCGGTGATAGCCGTTCCAACATCTTTCTCTCCTTGAGGAGCCGGAAGGGCAATCTTCTGCCCTTTGTATGGCAATAGAGGTGTTTCAACGGGCTTAGCCTGCTCTTGAACTACTGCTGCTTGTTGCGCTTGCTGCGCTGCAACATAGGCACGATCATTCCCGATCTCTTGACTCAGCCGGTTGGCGAAGTCCATATCGCTCTCGCCACGGCGTTGACCGGGCAGGAGAGCTTCATTCCTTGCTGCAGCACGCTCACCCACACGACCCACGGCACCAATAGGCGCAAGCAGGCCAGCTTGGTAGGCTACATTGCCATACTCAGCCAGAGCATCTGGGGTGGTCAGGGCAAGACCAGCCTGAGAACGCTCAAGCATGGTCTGGATAACTTCGGTCGGGACTTCGGTGGCGATGCTAATCGCAGCACCTTTGCCCAACACAGTGGGCAGGCTCTCACGAGCTAAACGCTCTGCGCCTTCAACTGACCCGCGTTTCAACAGTTCTTCGACCTGCGGGCCTAGAACCTTGCCAGCAAACGTCCTGCCCAAGGGGATCAGGGATGCGGCAACATCAAGACCAGCCTGGGGAACGGCAGCCAAGCCTGCCGATGTCCTGCTGATGTCAATAGGTTGTCCGCGCTCTTGCTGCTCTTGAGCTTGACGCTGGATGTTCCCGCCAAACTGCTGGAGCAAAGACGGTGCAATTGCACCGAGGATGCCGCCACCGATACCGCCAACTGCTGTACCGATCCCCGGAACAATAGAGCCAAGACCAGCACCAGCCATAGCGCCAAGACGGGCGCTACCCAGCGTTGCCAGGACGTTGGGAGCCTGCTCAGCAATAGCCAGAGGCACCTGCCTAGCCACCTCACCAGCAGCGGGCAGCAGGCCGCGTTTAGCAGCCTCTGAGACCTTCTCTAAGCTGACTTGATCGGCGTAGGGAGATTGCTTCTGCCGCTCCAGAGCAGCCAGGGCAGCTTCTTCAGGAGATCCTGTAAACGCACCAATGGCAGTGCGGCTAGAGCCGAGCAGACTCTCTAGCCCCTTGCCAAATGCAGCGCCAAGGCCCTCTTTCTTGGGGGGCTCAGGCGCTTGGGCCGTCAGTTGCCTTTGAACCGCTTGCCATACCTGTAGATCTGACAGTTCCGTAGGCGAGTCAACGCTAAACGTGCCCTGCCCAGGGACGGTAATCTGGTACTGTGGCATGTTTAATCCTTACGGGCCAACGCGCTTAACTGTAACTCCTGGCGGCACTTGTGCGGGGGCTGACTCACCTTCGATCCCGTGCAGACGTTCAATCTCCCTCATTTGGCGGAGAAACTCTGCTTTTTTCGTTGGGTCTTTTTCGTTTACATACATCATGCGAGCCATCTTGTAATTGGAGTCTGACTCAAGCAGCTTTTGGCGCGCCAAATTGTTTCGATCTTCTGTACCCTTGCCCAAACTCATGATTTGATCCATGGTTGACAGGTATTGTTCTGCCGCCTTTGGATCAATTCCCTTAAGCCTCATGTACTCTGCAAAGATACGCTCTGATTGTCCTGGCTTATTTGCCGCCGACTGGCGGATGCGCTCTAGTCTTTCGTTTTGAGCACGGTTCAAATCACCTTCGAGGGCCTGCATGTCTTGTCCGCGCATACTTGCTTGGGCTTGCAGGGTATTGGATGCAAGTTGCGCTTTGATTTGCCTATCAGCACGATCAAGTTCAGATAGTTTGCCCAATGCTTCAACATACTTCTCTTGATCACCAACTTTACGCGCTTCATTGGCGTCATTGATTGCGTCAATTTTGGCGGCGCGAATAGTATTTTCTTGTGCAAACAACTTTTGACGCTGTTGCTCACCTTGTTGGTACGACAAATAACTTTGAGCAGAAGATCCTCTGCCGCCTCGACCAGCCAACCAAGACATGATGCCTCGTTCTTGCGCAGAGGCGTCCTCCTTGGCTTTGAGTTCAGCCATAACTCTCGCCTCTTCTTGCAAGGCGGCAAGAGCACCAATACCCGCAGCAGGACGCTCACGACGCATACGCTGCAGTTCTTCCAGCGCTGCACGATTTTGCTCGGTAGCAGATCCAGGAAGCGCCTTTTCTGCTTGCCGCATTGCCCCTTCAAGGGTTGGTTGAGCAGGCATTGCTGCAGCAATACCCGTAGGTGCTGATTGAGTGGTTTGTGGGGCTACTTGAGGTCTTGGTTGCGGGCGAGGCTGGGGTCTGGACTGAGGTACGGGAGGTGAAGGTTGTTGAACGACGGGCTGTGCCGCAGGTTGTGCCGCCCTCACGGGCTCTCGATACTGCGCAGCCTGAGGTGCGCCAGCACTTTCAAGAAACTCCAACTGACGACGGCGCTCTTCATCTTCGCGTCTGCGTTTAGCTTCTGCTACGCGCAGAGCATCCAAGGCGACATCTTCTGAAACATACGAACCAAATTCGTCACCAGCAAAGCCAACCACGCCGCCTTCAGCCATTGCCTGCATGTTCGGCGCGGGCAGGCCCTCAATACCAGCAGGCTTGCGCTGCATGGCTTGTTGAAGCATCTGCTGCATCTGCTGCTGCTGCATGTTGCGCATGACGGACGGCATAGCGGCCTGGAAGTCTTGCTGAGCCTGCGGCATACCTTGCGTAATGCCTTGAGGAGCCATCTTCTGTTTAGCTGCCTCTGCCACCTGAGCAGCGACGGTTGGCGTATTGTCAGGCGTCACCATCTGCGCTGTTTGCAGCAGAGCGGCAAGGGATGGATCAATAGAGGATTGCGTTGCTGCGTACATATCTATTCCTCAAGCAAGACCAAGGGCCTTCATTAAAGTCTGAATATCTGACAGACCGCCTTTGACTTGATCCATCGTAGATTGGTTGCCAGTCGTAGACACCGTTTGAACAGGCAAGCCTTGCAGCATTTCCTTCTGGAACCGAAGTTTGACGTATGGATCAAGTAGCTCAGTCTCGTACTGCTTCTGCAGAGCGGTGATGCCTTCTTGCTCAATGCCGCGCTGTTGAGTACCAGCACCTGCCATCATGTCTGCAAGCGTCTTGGCTTGACCTTGCTCGGTATTAAACTGCCCCATAGCCTTGTCGTAGGCGTTGGCGTATCCAGTACCGATAGCCTTGTTCTGCTCGGCCAGCAAGTTCCTCTGCGTCTCAGCGTCCATGATGGCCTGCCGAGAACCACCGAATGCACCGGCTTGAGCCAGCTTGCCAGCCGTGCCCATCTGCGTGATCTGGGATTGCCGACGTAATTCCTCCAACTGAGGAGTCAGCACCGCATTCAGGTACGGGTTCATGTACTGAGAGGCGATGCCGGTGGGGCCAGTTGCTTGCCCGGTCACGCCGCTTGCCGTCATACTGGGAAGCTGATACGCGCCCTGTGCTGTAAACGATTGCCCAAGTTGTCCAGGGAAGTTCAATCCCTGCAGGCCCTGAAAGACTTTGCTCTGCAGGGGAGCAGTTCCGGCAACGAGCGGGCCTTGGTAGGCTTGGTAAGGAGTATTGGTTAGCGCAACAGTCTTGCTGAGCATGTCCCCCACATACGGACCTGCCCATTCAGAGATATTGGTCTCTGTTGAGGTGCCAAGCGTATTGGCAGTGCCTCCAGTGGCGGTGCCCGTAGAGCCACCGGCAGTAAACGCTACAGCACCACCACCTGCATAACCAGCAATCCCGCCCGGTGTAAATTTCTCCGGGTTGATCTGACGGCCTTGCTTCTTTGTGCCAGTCCTGGCCTGACGGACGCGGTCCATCATCTTGTACAGAACCTTGGCTCCAGCGTCAGAGTTGCCATTCCCAAGATGGGAGACCACATCCGCAGGGATCACGAACTCACCGTGGCTAAGTTTGGCAGGTTGCACCCCGTCAATGTTACTCGGGATCTTGTCCTCCATGCCATCGGTTTCGCCACGCAAATAGCGAGGAGGCATGGCTCGACCACCACGGGCAAGCCCCATTAAGCCACCGTGTGCTGCCTGCACCTGCTCCCGCCCTTCCTCCTCAAACGGGATTGGGCTTCTTGGCATCGGCTCTGGCATAGGCTGTGGCATGCGATCCGGCATAAACTGAGGTACAGGTTGCGCAATACCGCTTGGCGTTACAGGGAAACCAACTGGAGCGGCCTGTGTTTTATCTTCTTGTATCACACGCTTGAAGTCTGTTAGATCACCAGCACCAGCGATGTTTGTGTCAAATCCAAAACCAGACAATTGTTCTTGTATTGCTGGCTTAAAGTTACTCAAACCATCAAGCTGCTGGGTGCCGTAGCTATCAAATTGCATTTGCGGCGCAGCAGCAATACCTGTACCTTCCGCTTGCTGTTGTGCTTGCACAGGCTGCCGATTAAGATCCAAAGCATTACCTGTTTTTTGCGTTGAAGATGTTGCGCCCGATTGTGATGCAACAGAAGGCTGCAAAGACGTTACTTGGTCTTCTGGAAGAAGATATTGCTGCCCTTTTGTAAAATCATTATTTAAATTTACAAAATATGGGTTTGCCATGACGTCTTCAGCGTCTTCCCAACCCAAATTTGCAAATTCGTTAATACCGGGTATCGACAATAATTGCTTGTTGTAGTCAAGAACCTGCTGCTCCATTCCCTTGGGAGCAAATCCTTGGGTAGCAAGTTTGACTTCTTTACCGAGCTTGTTAATCTCTGAAGTAAAGTTTTTAGTCCAGTCTAGTAGTTCATCTGAAGATGCGCCAAACCCAAGCAAGTAAGGATCAAGAATTACAAAGTCAGACCCAGAGTTTTTAATCTCGTCCAACAGTTGCTCGTTAGTTGCTTTGCCTTGGAAAAAAGCGTATGGAGTTACAACAATGCCCGCTCTTTTGCCATCACTTTGAACACTTTGTACGCGTTTTTGAAGCTCTTCTCCGACCGGGCTGTGAGGATTCCAAAATATCTCGTCAGAAACAACCGCATCGTTGCCTCTTTGCACAAAGATGTTTGACGATTTAGCTAGTTGATCTACGGGGTCGAAATAGTGCCCAGGACCAAAACCCCAGCCGCCCTCATCCCCAAAATTGGATACTCTGATTTGAGGCTGCTCGTCTTTTGTTGTGTGCTCTAACCGATCCTGTTCTTTAAACTTGGGCCGCTCCGCACGACCACCACTAGCAAGACTTGCCAGACCGCCACGCGCCAAGGCACCGCCGACTCCAGATTTAGTTGGATCGTCAACTACGGTTGTATCTGCTGCGCCCCCAGAACCTCCTGAAGCACCAGTGCCGCTGGCAGCAGGGGGTGGCCCATAAGAGGAAGTGAAATATTGCCGCCCCATCACCGGAGAAGCGCTCTGCGCGTAAGGTGTATACGCAGGCTGGGCAATAGGAGTTCGCGTGAACTGCTTGCCCATGTCAATAGAGCCTTTCCACCCCCTGGTTTTTGGCTCGTTCAAGGAGGGAATCAGAAGACCAAGGATGCCTGCAGCGGCGGCATATTCATTTGCGCCAGCGGTGCCACCTGTAATTTTGTCAAAGACACTTTTGTATGGCTTAAGAAAACCCCAGATGTCTGGCGTTGCGGTTGTGTCTCCGCCGTAAAGTCCAGTGAGGGCATCTTCGGAAATGTACTCTTCAGCCATGATCAAGCCTTTCTAGACTTCAGTTTTTCACGAGCGCCTTGGCGCTTCTCTTCGCGCTCTTGCTTAAGCGCCGTGGTCAGTTGCAACAGATCCGCTTCTTCTGTTTGCATCAGTTCTTGAATAAACGCAGCCAACTCTGGCGTCATCCCCGGTACTTTAGCCAATTGTGCCGTAGGAGATGGCGCGGGGCTAGGGGCCGGAGGTTTAACCGCAGGCGCAGGGGCCGGTGCCGGAGCGGGAGCAGGCGTTGGCGCGGCTGAAGGAGGCGTGGATGTGCCACTTGTTACTTCAGTCTTGCTTGCTGTTGGTTGTTTAACTGCCTCGGTAGGTGCAGGCGCGGGAGAGGGCGCGGGAGGTGTTCCAGTCGGCGGCTCTTCTGGGGGCTCTTCGCCATCAGTCGTTACCGTTGCAGGCGCAGGCGCAGGAGTTGGCGCGGCGGGTGCTGGCGTAGGTGCGGGAGCAGGAGGCTGCGTCGTTGTTGTCGTTGATGGTGGCGGAGCCGGCGGAGTTGGCGCTTGAGCCGGTGCCGGTGCTGGGGCAGGTGCGGGCGCAGGGGCGGGAGCCGGAGCAGGCGCTGGTGCGGGTGCGGGAGCTTGAACAGGAGCAGGTGCCGGAGCGGGTGCTGGAGCAGGGGCTTGAGCCGGAGCGGGGGCGGGCGCAGGTGCGGGAGCAGGAGCCTCTGTCTTTGTGGTGGTTTCTGCCGGTGCTGGGGCAGGGGCGGGGCTCGGTGCCGGAGCTTCTGTTTTACCCGTTTCTTCCGCAGGTGCTGGAGCAGCTACTTCTGTAGTAACTTGGGCTGGCGCTGGGGCCGGAGCAGGAGCTGGAGCAGGTGCCGGAGCAGGTGCGGCAATCTCTGTGGTTGCTGGGGCCGGTGCCTGTGTTGTAGCAGGAGCAGGCGCAGGGGCCTGTGTTGTGGCAGGGGCAGGAGCAGCCACAGTAGTAGTTACAGGGGCGGGAGCCGCGACTGCTGTAGTTGCTGGCGCTGGGGCAGCAACAGTAGTGGTTGCTGGTGCGGGAGCGGGGGCAGGAACCTCGGTCTTGATTGTTTTCTCAACCGGTGCCTGGGCGGGTGCCGCAGGAGTCACATCTGCAAGCGTCAGCGTCTCACCTGTGACCGGGTTAGTCGCTATCGGTGTGGTTAGATCTGGTGCTGGCGCAGGGCTCGGCGCGGCAGGCAGCACATCACGCAAAGTCAGCGTTTCACCAGTAACAGGATCAACACCAATAGGCGTGTTTAGATCTGCCTGCGAAGGAGCTTGCGTAATGTCTGCTGGGAGTACGTCACCAAGCGTTAATGTTTCACGAGTCACAGGATCGACTGCAACCGGCGTGGACAAATCTGCACTTGGAGCTGGAGCATTTACCTCTCCAATATCCCCATACACAGCTTGATTTAGAATTGTCTGCAGATCTTGTTGCGTTGCAGGGGCAGTGGCAAGAGCAGTTTGCGCTGGCGCAATATCAATGACTTCAGAGGGTGCAGGGGCAGCGGTTGATGTTGTAACAGCAGGTGCGCTCACCACATCAAGCGGATATGCAGCTTCTTGTTCTTGAATCTGGTTAAACAGATCTCGTAGAGCATCAAGTTTTGTTTCTTGCTGTAGCGTCTGAGTGGCTGGAGCTTCAGATACCGTGCTCGGTGCTTGTGCGGCCGTTGCTGACGGTACAGGCGCAGCAAAGCCCAAGTCACCATACGTGACAATGGAGCCGTCTTCATCAATGAATGCCACCATCTCAGGCGTGATGCCTGTGGTGTCAGATGGAACGGATGGCGCAGGAGCAGGCGGAGCAGGTGGCTCATACACACCAGACAGCGCTTCTTCCAACTGCTGTTGCGCAGTCGGCCTGACGCCCTCTTCGTAGCCAAGTTGTACTTCTTCGCCAAGCGGAGTGGGCCCAGGTGTAGGGCCAGTAATTTCCAGTGGTGCTGCTGGCGGAGCAGGAGGAGAGTACGTTAGCTGTTGAGGCAAGCCCTCAGTTGGAACAATCTGCGTTTGAGGCGTTGATCCAAGGAACTCTAGCGACTCAATCGGGGTTGGCTCTGCTGGAGTTGAAACTGTGCGCAGTCCAGGCGTGCCGTAAAACGTACCTATTGCGCTTGTGCCCCCAAACGCTGCGGTAGTGGCAATAATTGTTTCGCCAAGAGCTTTACCAAAATCAGTAGCCTGACTGGGTATACCAAAATCAGCAAATTTATCTACAGCAAATTGCCCAGCAGTTGTGAGATTCTCAGTAAACTGCTCGCCGCCGTATGCTTTTAGTTTTGTTGCCAACCAATCTGTAAGAGCATCTTTGCTCCCAGTCATTGGCATTTCTTTGAAGAGTACCTTTAAAAAAGGTACGCCTAGTGCTTCTCCGCCAGCCTCAACGCCCGCCATAAACGCGGCTCGCTTAGCGTTATCTTCACTACTAAGTCCAGCTTCCTTACCTTGCATCCACGCAAGGTTTCCTGTATTTGCTGCTGCATTAGCTACAGTAGCCCACGGACCACCCAGCGCATAAGAAGCAACTGTATTTACAGTAGACGCTACACCAGAGGCAAATGCTCTTTGTGCGTCATTTGGCAGCGCAGCCAGTTGTGCCTTTTGATAATCGTAAAGTTCTTTTTGAACATCGCGCACTTGAGCATCAGAACTTGGCGGCGTTCCCAGCATAGCCGTCAATTCATCAACACTGGTTGGTTCCTCAAAGCGCTCAGGCGCAGTGCCAAACGCAGAGCCAATAACTTCTGCCGCACGAAGCCCGGTGCCAGCAAGTTGAGAAAGACCAGTTCTAATACCTGTGTTGGTTGCTTGATTAATGTTTTGACGAACATCAAGCAGGTTTTGCCCAATATCTGCAAGCGTTGTGGTTGGCTTGTAGTCGGGAGAAAGCGCTGTCCCCTGCATCCCCGTTGCAGCGGCGGAGAAGTCAACATCAGGGTTTACAAACTGTTCTGTTACGCCTGCTCTAGCTTGAGGCTCTTGTCGCAATGGCACTTGACCAAGTTGCGCAGCTTGTGCTGCTGTAGTTCCAGCGGCGATGCGACCAAGAGATTCTGATGGCGCAATCTGAACCTGCGGTACAGAAATGCGCGTTAGGCTTGCAAGGAAAGCATCTTCGCTGGGGTACAGCTTGCCATCAGGGGCCAAGTACCCAGGTGCAGTGCCTGCCTTGTACTCGTTGCCACCCCATGTAAACCGGCTGTATCCACCTTGCTGCGCCCGCTTGGCGGCGTCATCCAGCGTCGGGGAATCAGATGCGTTGAGCGTAGTGAGCGCAGAAACTTCACGCATGAAGTCCGCATCTATCGCGGCTTGCACATCCTTTTCTGTCGGTTCAGATGTGTAAACAGGCGGAGCTTGTCTCAGTACATCTTGATAGATTGCTTCTTCAACATCTTGCGTTGTGGCAGATGGAAGCTGAGCCGTTGGAAACATGGCCTCAATCTGCTTGATGATGGCGTCATCTGCAGTGCCGTACCGCGCTATAAGCCGAGCGGTCTCGTCGCCTGTGTCTGTCTTGCTGTAGTACTGGTTGTACCTATTCATCTCCTGGCCGAAGCCTTGGAGAGCGCCTGCTATTGCAGATGGGTTGCCATTTTCAACAGCAGAAATAACCCGCGCCGCTTGAGATGCCAAGGCAACGTCAGGGCTGTTGATGAAGTTGTTGGCACCGGCAAGAACAGAAGCCCAGTCTTTGTTCTCTACGCCTTGTGCAATACGGATTGCCGCATTAATGTCTTTGGTCGGCAGGCCAGTAAGCTCACTGGCAAACTGTGCTGCTCCTGACGCTGCGCCACCAGTCAATGCGCTGGTCAGTACATTGCCAAAGTCTCCGGTGATTATCGCGGATGGTAGTGCTCGTGCGCCTGCGGTGATCGCACCAGTAGCGGCATCAGCCAGTGCTTGACTGCCCGTACTTGCCAGAACATCAGCCCCAACTGACTGTGCAAACGGCTGGGCAAACTGTCCAATACCAGCGGTAATGCCGCCAGTCAGTGCCCCCTTGCCAAAACCAGACCCAAAACTTTCACCTTGCGCCGCAGATCCCAGTCCACCAAGGGTGCCTGAAATAAGGGCCTGCGATGCAATCTGCCCAGCAACTTGGCTACCCAATGCGGAACCGAGAGATGCAGAAAGACCGCCTGTAAAGGGCATCGCCATGATGCCCAACACTTGAATTAGGCCAGGATCAATATCACTGCTTGAGCCCCACCTTGGAACAATGACCGGCGTTCCGTCTGGCCTTACAACAACTTCGTAATCCGTCCACCCTTTACCAGCGGCTGAGTACGCAAGCCCGTAGCGACCGTCACCTGCTTCCGTCAAATATTCCTGAGGCGCGGCAAACTCTTTCCCACCACTAGAACCAAAGCCTCCAAGGCGACCTAACGTCTGGTCACCATAAGTCAACTGCCCACGATTACCTTTGTAGAGTTCTTCTATGTATTCACCGGATTCGCCGCCTATGTTTTGACCGCGCATCTCCTCATACGGCGTCTGCTTGATGCCAATCTTTGACAGATCGCTGATGCCATAGTTGCTCAGAATCTGAGCAAGTTCATCGGCACGGTTAATACCTTTAATTGTTGGATCAAGTCCATAGCTTTGCCACTGCTGTGAAATTTGCTGAGCAAGAGGTTGCCAATCTATTGGTGCAGGAGCAACAGACTGCTGACCACCAACAATCTGTTGCAACTCGTCAATGGTTGCCGCGTCTTCTACTTCGTACTCAGTTTGGAGGCGAGGAATCATTACGTCAAATCCCAGAAGGACAAACTACCAATCGCACTGTGCGTACCTGACAGCGACCGGACGGCCAATGTGTAAATGTCAGATGTCCCGGCAATGGTTGCGCCAAGCTGCAAGTCCCAGTTGTAATCACTGCCCCCAGCCACAATACCGCTGGCTTGGTTGCTAGACAGAACAAACTGCTGCTGCACTATGGTCCCGCCTGTGTACGAGGTGGCCGAAAGATCTTGTTCCACGTTGCTGGAATCCGATGCCGCCCAAGATGCTCCGGTCAGCGTGGGGTTCTTGACCAGCACAATCTCAAAAGTTGTGGCCGACGCCGCCGTGGGTAACACTGAGTATCCGTCAGGAATCACGATAGCGCCAGTCCTGCCTGAGGCAAGGCGCAGGGAAACCAACGGAACAAAACTTGTGGATATGGCTGCGTTAGCCGTGGTCATCCGCGCCACGTTCAAGGCAACCTTCTTCTCGTAGCCGCCTTCAGAAATCACCGTGGAGCAGATCTGCTTAAGCGTGCTGGCGCTTGCCGCCACCCCGGTATTGGTGATCTCGTAGCGCACCGGCAACATGGCCGTGGTCATGTAGACCGAGGACAGATTGTTGGCGTTCTGGAACGTATGGCAGACGATGTATCCGCCGTCAATCACAAAGCCAACTCGGACAGAACCTACGCCCAACCACTCAAAGTCTTCCCAGAGGATCTGCGCCTTGGTTAGATCAAGGACGTACCCTGAGTCTCCAGTGCCGTCGAGCTTGTCGCCGTTCCAACTAGATTGAGGCACCACCGTGTCCACCGCAGCACCGGAGGTGTATGTGCGCCTGACAATATTAACGGTCGTGCCGTCTCTCTCAAGGAAGACGCCGTTCTGTTCGTTGAAGTACCCCACCCGCGTGCGGACGTTAGCTTTGGCCGTGTCCATCACAAAAGTGTTAAGCGACAGCAAGCCTTTTCCAGGCTGGTACGAGAACGAGCGATATGACTGCCGAACTACCGAGCTGCCAGAGCTTGTCGTGACGTTTAACAGGACTGTGCTGGCGTTGGCGTCATAAGTCACCGAACCGCCTGTAGCGGTGGTCTCGTCAAACAGATCGTTCTTGACGTAACGGTTCTGGGAGTCAAACAGCGTGTAAGGGCCGCTGGTGCGTAAACGCCCAAACGCATCGACATTAGTCCCGCCGATAGATACCGGAACAGCACTGCCAGTAGTAGTCACGATCTGCTCCAGCAGGTTGTCTAGTTGATTGAAATACAGACGCAGAATATTGACAAGGTTGTCAAGATACCCCTTGTCGTAATCCGGTGTAGGCTTTGGCAGCGGCGGCGCTTTGAAGCGCTTGATAATGGTGGACCAGATAGTCATGACACGCCCCAATACGCGCACTCTAATTGTTTGCGTGCCGCTATTGCCGCCTCTAAAGTAGGACATACTTTAGAGTAGTGTGTTTTGTTGTTGGCGGTTATTTGTGCTCTAAATTTTTTGCCAAAAACTGACACGCCAATATGCCCCGTTTTGTTTGTTGGGCGCAAACGAACATTTCTATTTTGTGTTTTTACGCCCGCCCAACGGCAATTTTCTGGCGTGTAGTTTCCATAAGTATCGATGCGATCCAGTGTTTCGTCACCATTAGGCTCGCCCATGTCCGCAACAAAGTTAACATATTCATGCCATCGATTACAGACAGTGACACCTTTTGCACCGTATCTTTGATAGTCTTTGTCCTGATTGTTGTAACAACGGCGCATCATAGCCCGCCAAGTATTGTAAGAAGCCCTGCCTGTGCCGCCGTGTTTCGTAATTCGCTCTTTCAAGTAGCAGCCACACGATGTTGTGTTGCCTGTAACCAATGAACCGGATGGTACATCTAACTCTGTTCCGCAGTCACAGCGGCAACGCCATAAAACTTTTTTTAACCGGTTTCTTCCGGCTTGCGCAATAACAACAAGTTTTCCAAAACGCTGTTCAGTTCTATCAATTAAACGACCAGTCATGGCAAGGCTCCTTAGCAGAAGCCCCCATTGTACTTTGGCATCCGTGTTCATGTCAACGACACTAACTTTTGCGGCCATCTAAACGCACATCAATTCTTGGAGAGCCCAACTGCCATTGCACTCCAATTTGATCCGATGAAGCCTTGATGGACATCTGCCGCCCACGCACGCGAATGTTGACTTGGCCGGTGTACTGATCAATCGGCACCGTGGTGCTACGTATTACAGGGTATGAGTTCTCGCCAGCCACCGACATATCTGACGTTACCGAAGCAACCGGCACCACACCTCGGGTATAACCTGAACCAGAGTTCTGCAAAGGTAGCAGCGTCAGATTCATGGTTGGGCTTTCAATTGTAGATCCCGTAAAGTTCACATCAGGGATCACCCGCCAGACAAAACCTAAGTTGTGCCCGTCATCAATGTCAAACTCTGAAGATGTGATGAAGGCTTCGATTGGGAGCGTTGTGACTGTGGAGTTATCGTCTACCCCAGTTTCTTGGTAAAGCAAGCGCCTGTTGTAGTCTGCTGACATTGGTACATCACTAGAAACACTCGTATCAATCCACGCAGTACGCCCAAGATTGCCGTAATACCAAGCCTTTTCTACGTAGTTGTAGATAGCGTAACGGTCTACAGCCGTAGAATTTGCAGAGCAGTAAAACCACCAAATTTCATTGAACTGCTCATTTGTTGACGCAAACACTTGTTGCGACTGATTGACATTGAAGTCACTAAAAATGTACTGTCTTAGATCGCAAACTAGGGTTTCCACCCGACCGTCATAGCGATAGAACTTACCGTTACCCATCCAGTAAGTCACACCAGCGGCAGTAGCCCAAGCTCTATCGCTAACAATAGATGTGTTGTCTGACAGAAGCTGCGTACCCCAGACAACCGGAGGGCCAAGGTACTGCAATGAGTACAGAGCTGTATCTGTCCAAACCAAAAACTCTTGACGGACCTGTGCAATTGCTTCGATCCTTGAGCCGTGAGACAAGCGCACACTGCCCGCTTGGTTAGTTGCCGCAGGTGTCCAGTTAACCGCGCTTTCTTGGTCAGACCAGCGGATGAGCATGGTGTCCTGCGTACTGGACCCGTAGTCGTTACAGCCAAACGCCAGAACAAAACGAGAGGTGTCAGATACTGACAAAAGATGCTGCACCGTTGGAACATCAGACGCGCCAGCCAATGAACTAAGCGCCACCCCACGAGTTGTTAACCCGCCTGTCTGGTCCCAGTAGTACATCGGACCGTCTAATGGGCCGTAAATTAAATCTTCACCAAAATTGTCGTGGTTCCAGATGCGGATAGAGGTAGTGCTTGTGGCTCCAACACCCCAGCCTCCAAGACCCCAGCCCCCTCCACCCCAGCCGGAAAGCACAGTCTGGATTTCGTCACCGACATTTATTTCATATGCAGCTACAACACTAGCACCACCATTGCCGGTATCTGCTGCACTTGACAATACGGGCAGGCCAGTTGTCGGGCTCTTGGCTTCGATTGTGTAAGTGTTGCTACCTGTGACAGTAACTTGATAGTTTTGCTCAAGCACCGCCTCAGTAATGTTCCCACCCAGACCACCAGGGCTGGTTACACCACTGAACGTGACAAAGTCTCCAGTAATACAACCGTGAGCGTTATCAGTGACGGTGATGGTCGAGCTAAACGGCGCAATCGTAACAGCCGAAAACGTTACTGCCCCTGCAGGAGTGGTCTCCCTCAAAGGAGTTACATCGTTGTATGCACCACCACCAGCAAGAGCAATGTAGTACTTAAGGTTGGTGCCTACCCCAACATACTTAACGTTGCTAAGTGATGACCATGCCCATAATGCACGGCAAACCCCAAGAAACTGATCGTTAATAATCTGTTGCCAGCCACCAATTTTTTCAGGCTGACCCGAGCGAAAACGGATCTTGTCGCACGAAAACCACCCGCCCTCCGTGGAGTAACGGGTTCCTTCGCGGTTTACACCGGGTTTTAGCTGTAGTTTCTTGAGTGGCATATTTACCCCAGGAAGAGCAAGCGCTCATCTTTACGCCTGCGCACCAGCCCAGGCAGTTCCTTGCCGCCGCCCTTCGTCCACATCATAAACGCGTCAGCCGCACCTTCAAAATCACCCCGGTTGTTCTTCATGCGGATGGTGCTGCGCTGGTAGTTGCCTAGCCCAGCGTTGAACGCAAAAGAGACCACAGCGTCAAATGCACCTTGACGACCAACCAGATTAGGAGACAGTCGAAGAGCACCACGTTCAAACGATGCAACACCTTCGCTGAAGAGCTTTTCAATCTCATCCTTGCTCCAGACTCGGTTTTCCTCTGGTTTGAGAGGGAACTCACTCCGGATCATGGGAATGTCGTCCCGCGTTGTCCCAAAAGGACGCACCATAGGCAACCTGATCTGCTCTTGGTACAGCACATGGCCGTAACCAATCGTCCAAATATGGGCAGGGCAAAGGTACGGCCTCGTCCGATACCCTTCATATCGGTGCATAAGATCCGCGCCCTTTGCGCTCAGTTTCACTTCTTACTCCAGCTACGAGTACCAAACCAGAAGCCTATGATCCCACCCAGCATCGCCATCTCGTCATCAGAGAAGATCACGGTAGTGATGCGGATCAGGTCATCAACGCTCTTAACCAACCCAGGCTGGTTAAACGCATACCAAGCGATGGCTGCGTTGATGGCAACAAGTTCAAGGATGAAGATGTAGGTGACCGTAGGACGTACAGTGCCAACATAATTAGCAACCCACTTGCTGGCCTTTTCCAGAACCTTTTCGTCATGCCTAAGCGCCGCCTCAGTCATCTGAGCTTCGGTCTGCATGGCGATTTGATCAGTCCTGATTTCTTCCATTCGAGCCTGAGCAGCAAAGCCTTGAGCTGCTAGCTGCAACTCTCGCTCAGTCTGAACGCGGGCAAGAGCCAACTCATGCTTCTGGTCTGCGCGGTTCTGGAAGTAGTCTAGTAGCTTGGGAAGACCGCTGATAAGCAGGCCCCCAAGGGTTGAGAGCAGAGACAGCATTACACGCTCCTCGTGGTGATCGTGTCATCACCCTTTGACACAGTAACGTGACCATCATTCACATCAACGCGCATCGGGGGTTCTTTTTGATCAAGGCGGTTAATCAGTTCCTTGATGATGGTGATCTCAGGTTTTTCCTCCTTTTTCACCTCATTGACGATACCAGAAACCATCTGGATCAAAGCCATAGTCGCTGTTGCTACTAGGCCGATCACGGCAGGTAGAGCATTGGCATCCAAAAAAGCAGATGCGCCTACACCTACAAGCACCAGCAGAAAAATCCACAGAAGGGCTTCTTTTCCAATCGCTTTGCTTGCCACTTCACGGGCAGTGGCTTGAGCCTCCAGTCGATCAAGCTCAACCTTGGCTTGAACCTTCAAAAGTTTGATCGGATCTGGTTCCATGTTTACACCAAAACGACAGACATAATCAGTTTGCCCAAACAAGCGCAGGAAGTTCCGGTTCCACATCAGAAAAACCAGCAGGCATCGGTCGAGTACCAGCCTTTACCTCATCCAGCATTTCGTAGAGCTTGGCCCAAGTCTCAGCGCGAACATCACGGCAGTAAGTCCCTTCAGCATCAAATTTTGACACTGCGCAACCGGCGTAGCCACTTGCAGACTTGATGTCGTCGTAACCTCTGGTACGAGCAAAGGCGTCTAAACGGGCCTGGGTGGCTGCAACGATATCAGCTAGTAACGCCTGTTCTTGCTGCGCTACCTCAGCAGGGGTTGCAGATCGCACCGCCCACGCCTGTGTCCATACCCCAGATATTAGTTCCGGCGTGGTCTCCTCAACCACTTGGCCCACCGAGGCCGTGGGCGGGCTGGCCGGGGCGACAGCATAGATTCCAACCTCGTTAAGCTGCGCTGTGGTTGGCGACATGGGCAAACTGACGTTTTGGTTGTCAATTTGAAACTGACCGATGGAGTACGGGTATGCAACAACGGCCCCGGTTTGAATGAGTGCGTACATCAGAAATTGCTCCCGAAGAAAAGACTATTGCCGCCAATAAAGTTCCAACCAGTATTACTTCCGCCATCCACATTGCCGTCATTCAATCCAGCAATCCATGTTGCGCCACCGGTAGCGTTCGATTTGGAGATGTTGCAGTAAGAGACTGTAATAGTTCCAGATGACTTAGACAAAGTTGCTTGCCCAGTTGATGTAGCTGTTATGACAGTTAAATTCCCCGCAGTGCCAGACACATTAAAGTTAGTCACTGTTTGCGTAGTACCAGATGTAAAGTTAAAAGTCCTTGGACTTCCAGATACATCTATAGTTGTAAAAGTATTACTGCCAGCAATTGTTAACGCACCTGCGCCGCTATTTCTAAGAGTTGGGTATGTAACTCCGCCGCCAGTAAACGTTTTAGATGACGCTGAGTACATACTGATTGAACCGCCGCTACCAGAAACAGTTTTTGCGGCACTGTTATCAAAGTTCCCCCCAACTGCTAATTGATAAACGCTGAGATCTAAGGACGTTGCGCCTGCTCCAATAGTGGCATCACCTGTGACTTGGATTGATGAACTCAAAGTTCCTGCACCAGCAGCAAACGTAATGCTGGAACATAAAATTCCAAAAGTATTGCTCAAACTTATTGTGTATGCACCTGAAGACCGTAAAGTAAAACTATTACTAGTATTGCCGTTGTATCTTCCAAGAGTAACTGGATTGATGCTTACAGATCCGTATATATCTATATTTGATGCCGTTCCTGTACCCATTGTCAGAATAAAATCTTGTGCTGTAACGGTTAAATTTGCACAAACAGCACTAGATACAGTTACTGTATAGTTTGCCCCAGAATCTGAGTTGTTATCAAAAATTACATTATCTGCAGATGTTGGCGCAGATGCACCAGAAGCGCCGCCAGAAGACGTAGCCCAGTTAGTAGTGCTTGATGTATTCCAAGTCCCACTTCCGCCTACCCAATAACGATCTGCCATGATGCTTTACGCCTGATTACTGCCAATGGCAAAGTAATTTGTGCCGTCGTACCAAAAATTTATGATGGCCTTTTTGTTGTTTGCGCCCGCCCAAACTGAGCCGAGCCAAATTAGCGTACCCGGCCAGTTAATGGTCTGCGCAGTACTTGTGCCATCAGAGTCAATTAAGAGCTGAAGGTGACAAGGGCCGGGGGGCGCAGTGAAAGTGTATGTAATTGTGCCTGTGGGCTCTGTTTGTTTTTGGTTTTGGGCCGTCGTCCAGTCAACTGTTATTGCTCCAGTGGTAGTAGCAATTGTGGTTTGGCTGTTAAATGTTGCATTCTTAATACCGGTCAGGTTACTGTTACCTAACGCCGGATTGGTCAAGGTCTTATTAGTCAGCGTCTGGGTATCTGTTGTACCGACAACACTACCTGATGGCAGTGCTTTACCACCGTCTTGAATGATCTTGCCGGTGACGCCGTTAAAAGTTGCAATGTTGCCGCTAACACTGCTACCCGGACCAGTTACATCACCAGTTCCACTTGCTGGCGTATAAGCCTCCCACGCAGACCCGCCAGCATTTATACGAATAGATTGTCCCGCCGTGGCGGTAAGAGCCGTCAACGTGTTAAGCGTGTTTGCTACGGGAATAGAAAGCGCTGCAAATGTAGCTAGCCCAGTGCCGCCATTTGTTACCGGCAATGTCCCAGTGACGTTTGTTGTCAAGGAACAGTACGTCGTGGAGGTTGAGCCAGTACCACCAGAAGCAATCGGCAGAGCTGCGCCCAGCGTCAAAGAACCAAAATAGTTCTGCGCAGCTACAACGTCTGTACCATCACAGCGCAGCGTCATCCGAGCACCGTTGGGCACAGAAATCCCAGAGCCAGAAGGTGTCTTGACCGTCTGCGCAAATCCTGTGTTGTTGGCAACAAAGTACAACTTGCTGACCGCTGGGCAGATGACCTGATATGAAGCCCCCGGCGTTCCACCCAGCACGAGGAACATGGCCCGAGCTTCGTCTGCAGCACCATTGGCATTAGACAGCGTGTAGTTTGCTGCCGTCATCGTGATGCTGGCAGTCCCCGCAATGGAGGTGTCTACCAACGCCGTCAGGCCCGTGTTGACCTGAGTACCCCACGTACCAGAGTACTCCCCGGTAGCAGGCTGAACCAGCCGAAGACTTGTGGTGTATGAAGCCATGATTTAGTGCCAGTTCGGAGACTGGGTGTTAGTAATCTGCGCCCATGCAGGGGCTTGCGTATCGGGCACTACCGCCCACCCCGGCGTTTGACTTGTTCCCGCAGCGCTCCAGCCAGGAGTTTGTGAGTCAACCAAAAGCTGCCAAGCGGGCGTCTGTGCAGTATCAATCAGCACCCAGCCGTCTATCGTGACAACCGTGATGTTGCCAATTAGACCAAGCGCCTGAACCCCAGATACAAGAACGGTGACATTTGTGCCTCCAACAATCTGGAACGCACTTGCTTGGAAGGCGTCTGACTGGAAGGCAGTAGTCACTTAGTCCACCACTGTGACGGGTTTTATCAAGGTTGCGTGCGTGTCGAGCGCGGCTTCCTTGTAGTTTTGCAGGGCAAACTGTACGTGGTCTGGGTGCCGAGCGCCCAGTTCCGGCGAGAACGAGTATCCCCAAGTGGCGTCAAAATTGCAAGAGTACCCCGCCGGGTTCCACTTCTTGTCAGTGTGCGGTGCATTTGCATCACGCCACGCCTGCTTCAGGTAGTAGTAGAACATCTCCGAGACCGGGGGCCACTGATGCGTGAAGTCCCCGTAAGCCCGGTTTGAAGCCCAGTGCGGCGTAATGACTGTGGCTTTCGCCCCCTCCTTCATGACCCGGAATGCCTCGTTCATGAAGTGGACACGTTGCGGCGCAGTCAGATGCTCAAGGAAATGGCTGGCGTGGATCTCCTCCACAGTGCCGTCTTCCCAAGGCCAAGGATCGACACCGATGTTCAAAACGACATCAACACCTTCCATTTGGTATTGATCAACACCGATGAAGCCTTCACGCTTCTTGCCGCCACACCCGAGATCGAGCTTTGTCATTTAGTTTCCCGCAGATACTCTTCTATTTTGCCAATACGTTGTTCATAAAACCCCAAGGCAATATTGCACGGACTACACAATAGTCCACGAACCTTGCCAGACTTATGGCAATGATCCACTGCAAAATATTTATTGCCATGTGTCTTTGGCTCTTGAGTTTTGCAAAGTTTGCATTTACCGTCTTGGCTGGCAAGCATTCTGTCGTACTCTGCAACGTCAATACCATATACCTTTTGATATTGCCGATTACGCTCATACGCAACATAGTAATCTTTTCTTGCTTCGTAAACTTCTTTCTTGCGTTTTGCAATCTTTTCCTTATTGCGCTCTTGGTATGCCTTTTTTCTTGCAGTGTCCTTAGCCTTTTGCTCAGGCGTCCTTCGCTGCCATCTTGTTAGCTTACCAGACGTAGTCTGCGATTCCGCCTCGTTGCCCGGTGAGATCATAGTGGCCTACTTTTATTGAACAGTCAATTGCGCATCGGTATCCGTATTGTCGAGCGTTTTGCCAAAAAAACAAATCCTGAGTGGCAACGCCGTTATCAGTCTGCGTCACAAACCAAGGTTTACGCAGGCGCTCGTCCTTAAACATATCCAGTCGCCAGACGTTGAAACCCATCCCGGTTCCACAGCATTCAACCAATCCACCAGCAGGATCAGGACGCTGTGGACGGAAGTTGGTCACGGGGTCTTTGGGATCACCCCAAATCTGAGCACAACCGCCTGGGCCTTGGGTGAAGTAAAGACCACCGATACAAGCGTATTCCGGGTGGTTTTCCATCTGCATCAGGAGCTTTACAACTCCATCAGGAGGCGGAATGTTGTCGTGCTCCAGCGTGATGATGTACTTCCACTTGCTCAGGTCTGGGTGAGCCAGGATGCTCTCAATAGCAGACGAGAACGCCTTGCCAACCTCCATGCCTACAGCCCACAGACGGGTGAACTTGGCATTCGGAGGCGCGTACATATTCATCCACGAAGCCACCGCCCGCGTGGGGATCTGCCCAAAGCACGGCACGATCTGGATACAAGACAGGTCTTTGTAAGACTTCTCTGCCGTCAGGCGAGAAACGGTCTTTTCCAGATCAGCGTTATGTGCGCCGCCGTCGTAGGAGGAGATGATCTGTGGCTGCATCAAGGCATCCCAACAATCACAGTAGCCACGTAAGAAGCCCCGCCTGTTACATCCGCCTCACGGACGCACAAGCCAATATTCGGCACGGGTACGCTCAAAACAATGTAAGTGATACCGTCCACTTCAATCCTTTGGCAACTGTCAAAGTCGTTGATGTCCATTATTAAACCGTGCTGTTGATGAACATCACCGCAGGAGCGCGGAAGTTGTTGGAGTCTGACCCGCGAAGCTGACTAAACGCAACTGAGTTTGGCATGCCGCTGGTTGTGGCGGTATATACGCCTTGGCCCTGCGTCCACTGCTGCGTAGTGTTGTGTGACTGCCCAAAGAAACCCACAAAGTTGCTTGCCACGTTAGATACAAGCATCTGAGAGATTGAAGCGTTGGCTCCAGCCGTGCTTGTGCGAGACAGGTGACCGATGTAAACCTCACTTTCGGGGACTGTCAAATTCCAGGGGAACGTCAACAGCCGCATGCCAGAGAACAACGAGTAGCTGCCAGCAGTGCCAGAGAATGTAAAGCCCGTGCTAAAAGAAGTGCTGGCGCTAAGAGACAGCGTGCTGCCGTTCTGGGTGTAGAACCCCATCCAGTAGCTGACTGTTACTGAGCCTGTGGAGTTGTTAGCGTTTGAATAGGCAATGGGTACGCCAACACGATCTTGCACATAGTACGGGCTGTGCTCTGGCTCAAAGTACAGCGTACCTTGCCCCTGCTGACCTGCAACCATCATCAGGTCCGCATATGGAGCCCAACCGTCGTATGTTGCATTTGGGATGATTGAGGCAGTCATGGTGCTGCCATTAAGGCCAAAACTCACGCCGTTGGAGTTGCTGAAGACTACCGTACCCGAGGTAATAGTAGAACCGCCTGCGGCAATATTTGGACCCGTTTGGTTAGTTACCCCGCCCCCTGCGCCAGCAGAGATGATGATGGTGTTGGAGTTCCCGCTCAGCGTAATGTTGTTGCCACCCTGAAGATACAGCGGGGAAGTCGTTGTGAGAGTCGTGGCTGTGGTGCCAGCCGTGTTGGTCCCCTCAAGCTCCCACGCCATGAAGTTGGCGTCTACGTTATTCAGAGAGAGCGCAACCCCATTGGTGTTTACCGCCAACGTGCCCGTCAAATTTGTCAGCGCAAGCGTGGTTCCTGTACCCGCCCGACCCGAGGTCAGATCATTTACGTAAGTCGTGATGTACGCAGGCACTGCCATTGAGAGGCCGTTTGTGCCCTGTGTGGCGACGATGGCTGTACCCGCCGTGGTCGTGCTGGTAAAGCCAGTAGCTGCGTAGTCCGTCTTTACGGACGCGGTCATCTGGTTGGTGCTGAGCCCGAAGGTGACACCGTTGCTGTTGGCAAACTGGATCGTCCCGGTGTTCTGGGTGTACGTACCAGAACCTTGCAGCGCCGCACCGCCACCACCGCCAGCAGCGTTGCCGCTCAAAGACAGCGCTACGCCGTTTGTACCTACGTTCAGCGTGCCGGTGATGTTTGTCAGGGCAAGCGTTGTGCCTGTACCCGCCCGACCGGAAGTCAGGTCGTTGACGAAGGTTGTGATGTACTGGGGCACCGCCATCGAAAGGCCGTTCGTACCTTGCGTGGCAACAATCGCGGTTCCTGCGGTTGTGGTGCTTGTGAACCCTGTACCTGCAATCGCCCCGGAGGCTTGTGTCTGCGTTGTCTGAGCAGCAAACGTGGTGATGTAGGCTGGCACGGCCATAGAAAGGCCGTTGGTGCCCAGCGCTGCAGTGATTGCTGTTCCCGCCGTTGTGGTTGAAGTAAATCCCGTGCCAGCCCGCCCAGAGGTCAAATCATTGACGAAGGTGGTGATGTAGGCCGGGACAGCCATGCTCAGGCCATTGGTGCCCAAAGCTGCGGTTACAGCGGTGCCTGCCGTTGTGGTCGAGGTGAAGCCGGTCCCGGCAATAGCGCCAGAGGCTTGGGTCTGAACAGACTGTGTGGCTGTCGTCAGGAATGCCGGGACAGCCATTGAAAGGCCGTTGGTTCCTTGGGTGGCAACAATCGCTGTACCAGCCGTTGTGGCGCTTGTAAAGCCAGTCCCGGCGCGGCCTGAAGTCAGGTCGTTGACAAAGGTGGTGATGAACGCAGGGACGGCCATGCTTAGGCCGTTTGTCCCCATCGTGGCCGTAACAGCGGTCCCCGCTGTCGTCGTGGAGGTGAATCCCGTACCGGCTATTGCACCTGACGCTTGAGTCTGTACCGTCTGCGCGACGGTGTTGGCCCCGCTGATGATGATCGTCGCTGCACCCGCTGCAGTCGCCGCGCTCAAGGTGACGTTGTTGCCACCTTGAAGGACGATGTTCGTCCCCGTAAACGATGAAGCCCCTGCCGTATTGCCAGAGATCGTCTGGCCTTGAACGTGAGCAGAGTTCCAGTCGCTAGGGCGAACGACAGAGGTCGCGGTTCCATCCGCAACCGTCTGCGTATAGGCGTGGTACAGCGCCGTCATTACGCAATGCGGATCAGCGCATCAGAGGCCGTAGCAGCAGGCATCTGCACCGTGAACGTGCCGTTGGTCGAAGTCTTGTCAGACCCGAAATCCAGCACCGCGATGGCTTTGTTGCTCTTGCTGCTGTTGTAGATCAGTGCCCCACGGGCTGTGATCGTCGCAGACGTAAACGAGATGTCGTTGAAGTCCACAAACGCAGTCGTTCCCGACGTACTGATCGCCGCTCCGGTCAAAGTACCACCGCCTGCAGCGTAGGTGCCACTTGCAGCTACTTCATTGGTTGAGGAGTACACAGTGGTCGTTGCGTCCAGCGTAGCAGCGCTGGTGTACAGAGCCAGCTTGATCACATCGGTATCAAGATCCTGAACGCCCCCAAGAGCATCAGCCTTGAAGGAAGTGACCATACATTGCGTGATAGGCATGATGCCTCCTTATATAACTTTGGTTCTTAGTTGCCCACTACGGTAGGCGTCTTGACGATTCTTGCCGTCACCCAGGTTCTTTAGCAGGGTCAGGGATTGCACGTACTGCTTGTCCATCTCAGCCACGATGTCAGGCTCTTGCTTCATGAACCGCGCCGCCTCAACCATCACCGCGTTAAACAGCACGGAGTCAAAGTTGTCACCCAGCCAAGACGTACCCGCTGAGACGATGCTCACTGGGTAATAGAAGTAGTGAAGCTCTGCCGTCAGACCAGCACTGGGCGTCGGGCCAAGGATCAGCGTCAACTCAGTCAGGTTGGATGAGTCCGGGCCAAACAGCGCGTAGTACTTGGGCGTGCCCGTCGTGTTGGGATTGGGGAACGCGGAGCGGATGAAGTTGACATCCTTGTCCAGCAAGTACTCGTAGTTGCCTTGGGCATCGATCACTGCAAGGCTGAAGACAGACAGAAAGTCTGTCGGCGCTGAGAGGTACTGATTGCCAGAGGTCAGAGTGCCCGTGACGTTCTTGCGAAGCGCAGGAAGCTGCACCGAGTTGTAGATGCGCTGCTCAGCCAACTCCGTCATCGTGGCGAAGTCAGCCGCCGAGAAAGTGTTCTCGGTGTAATCCTCTACAGCAGTCTGCAACTCGGTGTAGTTCACGCCATCGGCCCTCTAGCCATCGTGCCTTTGGTGGCAGCGCCAGTCCCACGGATCTTGATCCCGGAGGTCTTGGCGGGGGGTGCGGGTTCTTTGGAGAAGTTACCCACAACCATGCAAGTGTCCCGAGGGTTCTCGGCCCCCTGCGGATATGCCTGCTTAGCAGGCGGCAGCTTTGTAATCTTGCCCATGATGTCAGCCCGTCTTTTGGTTCATGGCGCGGGAAAGATTCTTCCCGTACTTCATGCGGTCGTCCGTGGTCGGACCACCCTTTTTGAAGCCCTGGGCGTTCTTGCCGTGCGCCTTGTTAGGGGGCAGCTTGGCGTGTTGTTCCAGCGTCATTTTCTTCATGTCAACTCCTTACGTGGTCACTACGGTGACTGTACCTACTAAACCCTGCGGTGCCAAGTCGTTCGGCGTCAGGGCTGCGTCAAAACCTCTGGACCCGCCAACCGGGTTCCAGTTCCACTGAATCACGCGACTGCCCTCACCAAACGAGCCCGTCGCAGTCAAACCAGAAAAGTACCAAGTGTTTGTGTCAGGACGCGGATCACGCAACGCCTGCGGATCTGAGACGGGGTACATCCCAAGCTGCAACTGCGGCTGATCTGGAGTCCAGCATTGAGGGCACGCTTTAATCGCAGTTCGCTTTGTCTTTACCGTAAGGTTCTTGAGTTTCTTCAGGTCAAAACGAAACCCGCAGACATCGCAGAAGCCAAATGCCCTTGCGCCGTTTGCAAAGCGATTGCTCATGAGATGAACATTTCGCGTGGTACAAATCTTACGGACGCCTTCTCACGGTCCTCAGTACTCGCCAGATCCCAATCTTGGTCGTACTGCGCCTTCAACACCTGCATACGCTCTATAGCGCCGGGGATCTTCATGGACAGGTAGTAGGCAAGCCCTGAGACCAACGCATTGAGGAAGCGGAAGGGGATGTCCTGCGTGTACGTACCGCCCGTACCAGCGTCCTGAATCCGGCGCAGTCGCCAGTAAACAAACGTGTAGGTCTGCGAGTTGTCGGGCGTGGGCCAGACAGTGATGGTTGGAGCAGGCTGCTGGCGGTTGATCCACACCTGAATTGGCCTTGCCTGCTGCAGCTTGTTCGGGATAGATGCGTAGGTGGAGACCGAGATGCGCGTGATGGTCAGGTCGGCCTGGGTAGATGCAGAGCCCGCGCCCGTGCGGATCACATGCTCAATCAAGTCCACCGTGTCGGCGGGGAGGGTGTACGTGGCTGTGCCAGGAGTCAGGACTTGTTGGCCCTGCTCAATGGTCCACATATTGATGCCACGGTTCGCCCAGTCTGCGAACAGCAGGTTCAGGGATCGACGGGCAGTCTTCAGGTCGTAGCCCGTGCGCAACTCAGCACCACAACGCTCAAAGGCTTCTTCAACAGCCTCGTTGAGGTCAAGATTAAACGTAGTGGTGCCGGAGGTTGCCATGATTTACTTTGCTGTCAGCGCGGAACGCTTG
>Ga0315902_10002753_pt1 | contig 26973 bp, 24 predicted proteins | sample LakEriMetagenome_9_FD_203523 | JGI IMG/M metagenome (GOLD analysis project Ga0315902, IMG submission 203523) | Freshwater fungal communities from buoy surface, Lake Erie, Ohio, United States - Buoy 12 MA117 | ecosystem: Environmental > Aquatic > Freshwater > Lake > Lake biofilm | place: USA...
CGCCGCTTCCACTCGGCTACTTTCCCGACCTTCGTTTCAGCACTCATTAAATGGGATCCCTTCGCTCAGTTCCGAAGAAATCCAGACTTTAATCGGCCTGTCTACAATGGTTCTGGTGGACGCTTACATTTCGAAGAGTTTTGGCCTGCGGGCCTACTGGAATGGTGTCAAACTAGACTTCAGCCGGCCAGGAAAGCCCACTGACAACGCGTTTATTGAATCATTCAATGGCAAGTCAAGAGTAGAGTGCTTGAACGAGCACTGGTTCATGTCACTGAACGAGGTACAACGCGTCTTTGATCTTTGGAGAGATGATTACAATCGGCATCGGCCCTATTGTTTCTTCGGCAACCGGTCGCCGCCTGAGTTCGCGATTTCTTCAGCCGGGGCTCGCCCCGGCTGAAGACCTGTTTACCCTAACCTTGGGACTCGACCAAACTTGGAGAGAGGCTCAAACCCACTGCATACCCTCATAACAGCTGGAGCAAAAACGGGGGTATTCCAATGGTCCCACCAACAGCGTGCCATCCAATAATTCCCCTGCTCATCGTATTTGACAGTTCGCCAACTAACGAACGCGAGTCCACTTGTAATGCGGCAAGCTTGACCTGACATCGGAATTCTTACCTCAAGACGTTTTCTGAAGAACTTATACCATCCGCTCCAAGAACATTATCTAAGTGCTCAAAATGCAACTGAAATTATTTAAACAGTATTTTCACGCTCTCCTTTGGAATCACCTAGCGTCTCGGAAGAAATCCCAATTCGCAAGCCGTTTCAATCTACTGAACCGTTTCTTCCTAGGCATGCCAATTAAATGCGAGTATCAGCCCGACAATGAAACTTTCATGTTAATTGACACCGAAGGCAGAAAACTGAGCATTGTTAATCCAAACATGATTCGTCGGTACCATTCAGGTATCTTACACCGCCTCCAAATCTTGGGAGACGAATATATGACAGACAGTTGCGAACTCGCCCGAGATGACATCGTAATAGATATCGGAGCGAACATTGGCGAGTACTCAAAATATATCTACGAACGATTCAATGTCTCGGTAGTAGCTATTGACGCAGAAGATGCCGTACTTGGGGCTCTAAAGACAAACTTGCTAGGCACAAGCTCACTAATCCTACACTCCGCGCTATGGAGTCACGACGGGAACTTGACCTTATATCACGCATCCAAAACTAACGACACCACTCTAATCGAACCGAAAGAATTTGATTACACCTCGACGGTAGACGTGTTAACGCTCGACAACCTGCTGCACTCCACGGCTGCACAAGCCTTTATCGGAAGCAGGCCTATTAAATTAGTTAAGCTTGAAGCCGAAGGCGCGGAGCCAGAGATTATTAAAGGTGGACCAAATATCCTAACACGGACTAAATACGTAGCTGTGGATTGTGGCCCAGAGCGGGGTATCAAGTCCGAGCCAACTCTCGTTGAAGTGGTTCGCGCAATGAATGCCTTAAATTTCGAAATAATTAAATTCAATGCAAACAGAACCGTTTTGCTTTTTCGAAATCGTGGATTTTAGATGATTGCGAGAATAACATGGATTCCCTTAAAAGGCACCTGCGGGGCACTTTGGAAAGGCATAGGGCACGAGAGGATCGTCAGGTTGTGCGGCATGTCGACGCATGCGAACTCTCGAACTTGCCCGTAGCGGCTTCTCGCCCGGGTATAATTTCCCAGTCGACGCCTAATCGCCCTTCCCGCTTTGGTGTCTTATGGCGGAAGGCACCAACGGAGAACCTAGATGGCCAAATTTTCCTGCAAAACCTTATCCTGAAGAACTCAAACTTAACAAGTCTCCTAATTGGATACATGCGATGTCGCTAATTAACCTTTGGCGGAACATTTACAGGCACCCACTTAGCGGTCGCGCTAAATGGCATGCTGCTAAACGGTTGATTTCCTGGCAGATATCGAGTCGCTTTGCTCCTGGCAAAATTTTAGTGGATTGGATCGGTGACTCAAAATTTATCTGCAAAAACGGGGAGGCCGGCCTCACGGGCAACATTTACAACGGCCTAGGCGACTTTGAGGATATGGCATTCCTCGCTCATTTTCTCCGCCCTGAGGACTGCTTTTTTGACATCGGTGCAAATTCAGGGGCATACACATTATTGGCATCAAAGGTATTAGGCGCCAGAACATGCAGCTTCGAACCAGTGCCTAGTACGTTTGACCGTTTAAGAATGAACTGCATTATCAACCAACTTGGCACCTTGGTAAGATTAGAGAATTGTGCCTTGGGAGCCAATGAGGGCGAGGTTGATTTTACGGTAGAGAAAGACTGTATGAATCATGCTTTGACCCATTCGACGTCCTCAAGCGTCAAGGTAAAGGTAAGGAAGGCTGACGATTTCGTACAGGAAGCACCTTCACTGCTCAAAATTGATGTAGAAGGATTCGAGTATTCCGTGCTTCAAGGTGCCGCAAAGGTACTGCAGACTCGCCGCCTAGAGGCGATTATTATTGAGCTCAATGGGTCTGGCGCTCGATTTAATATTCTTGATTCAGAGGTGGCAGCGATTCTGAAAAGTCACGGCTTCTCTCCAGCGAAATACGACCCTTGGACGAGAAAACTGGAGAAACCGCCAGAAGCTTTGAGCGACAGGGGAAACCGCCTCTTCGTCCGAGCCTTCGAATCTGCGGCCGACCGCTGTCGAAACGCGGCTCCAATAGAGGTACTAGGCCTCAAGATTTGAATAGTATAATGCGTCGGTTATTCTTAAACTCTCGTGGTTCAAAGAACTTAGATCCAAGTTAATGTTGCGGCAATAGTACAGGATTCGCGTTCGGCCGTTCGGGATCTTAGTTACCGGAGCCAGCTGGCACCTCGCGGCCCAGCCGAGGCATTTCTTGAGGAAATGCCTTGCCTTTTTGATGTCATGGTAAGTTATAAGTGCTACGAAGTTCCCGCTAAGAGCCCAAGTTGTCTTCAAGTCAGATTGTTTGGCCTTCTCAAAGCGAGTCTTTTTCCCTTCGCTTAAGTTGCTTTGAAAACGATGATCGTTAACGCTTCGAACAACAGAGCAAGCCGCAAGTGGTTTTCCGGTCAGGGGATTGCCGTGGGTTTTACACCGCACCGCTTGCTATCGTTCCGCGGAGCACGAGCCTGAATTCGAGTTTCAAACCTCATGAAATCCAAGTGTCACCAGGTGAGTTCGGTAGCCAGGTCGGCCTGAGCACAGGCCAACTGAGATTCCGGACAGACCGGCTCACCTCGCCAGTAACTAAGCAGGATTTCGACCGATCGTCCCTCAGGTGCGTCGTTGAGATCGACCACTTCCTAGGAATCGTTCCATCCAAGTAACAATCCATAGTGTGCGCTGAGTTAGTTCATGAACCGAATCTTACCGAAACACGTTTTATCTGGGTTACCCACTAAAGCCCCTGGAAAATCCGAATATTAAATTTAAGAACTGCGCCTTGATTACCAATTCTTTGAACGCGTTGCGACGTAGACTTGAACTAGCTTGGGCGAATCTCCTTGCGAGGTCGAATCTTGGCCCCGTTGTTATTTTCGAAAGCGACGACTGGGGTACCATTCGCTTGCGCGACCGACAAGCCTTCGATGCCATGCAAAGCAATGGGCTTGAGCTATCTCGCTCACCTTACAACACCTTCGATTGCCTGGAACGAAGAGAGGATCTAGAGTCATTAATTGACACATTATCACTTTACCGTAACCGAAATGGCGAGCACCCGAGCTTTACTCTCAATACAGTTCTTTGTAACCCAATTTTTGAAAAGATCGCAGGAACCGGATTTGAGGAATACCATAGCGAAAGCCTCTTCGAGTCGTACCAAAGGTATTACGGACAGGACTTGTCACAAATCTGGAAGGACGGGATTCTTCGCCAATTAATTCACCCCCAGTTCCACGCAAGGGAACACCTTAACGTATATCTGTGGATGAGAGACCTTGCCCGGGGACTAGAACCTACTAGATTTGCATTTAGACATGGTTTTTTTTCCTTAAGAACCAAAACAAGTTCGCCGGTTCAAAGGCATTACGTGGCTGCATTTTCACCGGATTGCTCCGACCATTTTGAGGCAATCTGTTGCGCGGCAAAAGATGGTTTAAATCGTTTCGAGGCCGCTTTTGGATTCCGAAGCAAGACGTTTATTGGGTGCAATTACGTTTGGCCCGTCGAGCTTGAACCTATTCTCTTTGAATCTGGCATAGTTCATCTTCAAACAAGGCTCAAACGGTTCGCCCCAAATTTTAATCAGCGGGGCAAACGCACGGTAATGCGGCACTTTACAGGTCAACGAAATCCCTATGGACAAAGTTTCGGTGTGCGAAACGTGCTTTTCGAGCCCTATCTTGACCCTGCTAAGGACTGGGTTACATCCGCGCTAAGGCAAATTGAGCATTCGTTTTTTTTTAAGGCTCCTGCAATCGTTTGCACGCACCGAATTAATTATTGCAGCCATATCAACAGGGAACTACCGAAGAGGGCACTCTATTTACTTAGCGAGTTATTGCGCCAGATCACCCGTCGGTGGCCTGACATACGCTTCCTTACCTCAGCCAGTTTGGCAGATACGCTTCAGCAGCATATGAAATCTACGCCCCGGGGATGAGGGAATTTCACGGTGCCAGTGGTTGGTGTATTGGGAATAGGGCTCTTCTGAAACAATCGTTGGCTGAAGCTCCGCGTGCTATGTCAAGCTTGCCATAGTAGAACAGGATTCGTAGTCGGTAGTTGCCGAATTGGCGGAAGCCACGTGCTGCAGACGTTATCGATGGAACTCGGCTGTTGAGACCTTTGCTGACGGTAACCTCCTCCCCAAATCTTGGTCCACGCCAAAGGTTAGGGATTTTGTTAAGTTGGCCTTTGAGGGAGGTCGGATCAGATGGGTAAGAAACGGTATACGGCAGAGCAGATTGCGTTGGCTTTGCGGCAGTCGGAGTCAGGGACTTCGGTGGCTGAAATTGTGCGGAAGCTTGGGATATCTGAGCAGACGTTTTACCGCTGGAAGCGGAAGTTTGCTGGATTGGGAGTCGCGGAAGTTCGACGCTTGAAGCAGGTAGAGGAAGAAAACCGGAAGCTGAAGCAGCTGGTGGCCGAACTCAGCCTGGACAAGAAGATGCTCCAGGATGTTTTGTAAAAAACTTTAAGGCCCGCTCGGCGGCTTGCGCCAGCCGAGGAATATCAGGTCGGATACGGAGTGAGCCAAAGGCGTGTTTGTGCTGTCTTTGGATTTCCGCGTTCGACGGACTGGTACGGGAGCACGCGCGACCAGCGGGCTCAACTCCGCATCCGACTGCGGGACAAAAACCCGCAGTCGTCCCCATTACGGTTATCAGCGTTTGTATGTCTTGCTTCGTCGGGAAAGATGGCTGGTCATTCACAAACTGGTTTACCGGCTGTATTGCGAGGAAGGGCTGGGAATTCAGCGAAAACGCCCCCGCCGCGGGAAGAGCTGCCAAGTCCGGCAAGCACGCTCGCCGAGCGTCGGGCCGAATGAAAGCTGGAGCATGGATTTCCTTTCGGATCAACTCTGCTCCGGAAAGCGGTACCGAGTGTTGACGTTAGTCGATGACTTTAGCCGTGAGAGCTTGGCGATTCGTGCAGGACAACGGCTGACTGGTGATGACGTAATTCAAACGGTCGATGTGGTCGTCAGGTCCCGCGGAGCCAAGCCGGCGAGTATTCGCGTGGACAACGGACCGGAGTTTATTTCGAAGAGTCTAGACCTGTGGGCGTACTGGAATGGTGTCAAACTAGACTTCAGCCGGCCAGGAAAGCCCACGGACAACGCGTTTATTGAATCATTCAATGGCAAGTTCAGAGCAGAGTGCTTGAACGAGCACTGGTTCATGTCACTGGACGAGGCACAACGCGTCTTTGATCTTTGGAGAGAGGATTACAATCGGCATCGACCCCATAGTTCCTTGGGCAACCGGTCGCCGATTGAGTTCGCGATTTTTTCAGCCGGGGCGAGCCCCGGCTGAAAACCTTGTTACCCTAACCTTCGGATTGGACCAAACTTGGGGAGAGGCTCAACCCAAACCGTACTCTCATAACAGGTGGATCAAAAATGGGGGCATTCCATTTGACTTCTTCCATCGACCGGCGGCGCGGCCCTTGCTCGACGGCTCGGCTCATAATCGAGTGAACAGTATCACAATCGAGCTTGAGCAACTCTGCTGCTCGCTTGACCGAACTGCAGGCAGTGAGAACCTTAATCGCAAACGCTTCGAACAAAAGTGTGAACTGCGAGTGCATTCCAGTCCAAGAGACCGCCGTGGTCTTCACTGCGCACTGCTTGCAATTACACCGCGAGACACGAGCCCGAATACGGGTTTCAAACTGCATCAAATCCAGATGTCGCTAGAAGCGCTCCGCAGCCGAGTCCGCCTGCGAACAACCTTGCTGACAGTCCGGCCAGACCAGTTGCCGCCCCGATGACGGACTGGATCTCGACCAGTCGCCTCATTGGGTCGACCTCGACCACTTCCCAAGAGTCGTTCAGTCCCAGTAACAAGCCGTAGTGTCAGTTGGGTTCATTTATGAACCCAATCTTACCGAAACTCGCGTTTCTCTGGGGTGCCCCCTAAAATCCAGGTAAGAACCGGAAAAACTTGAGAAGTCGCGTTCAATCTATACATCGTGTGGAAGCAAACGGACTTGGATTTCGCCGCCGAGAAAAGTCAATGAACATCGCATTCCCACATTCGCCCGGCAAAGGGGGCCCAGGTAGTTTCCAAACCCGACTGGAGGCTGAGCTAGAGAAGCGGCAATGGACCATCTCCTATGGCCCACAACCGGGGCTTAATCCCGATCTTGTGTTGGTAGTTGGAGCAACTCGTCGACTGGCGTGGCTGAGGCGACTGAAAAGGCAAGGTATTCCCATTGTGCAGCGGCTTGATGGACTGTCTTGGATGCATCGTCAGGCCTATCCTGGGCTTCGGACTTGGATGTTGAACGAATGCCGAAATCTAATGGCAAAGTACACCCACGCATATCTTGCTGATTGGGTAATTTACCAAAGCGAATTCGTTCGTGCCTGGTGGCAACAGGCATCGTGGAGAAATCCGTCTCATTCCGAAGTTCTCTACAACGGAGTAGACCTGGACAGATTCTCAGCAAATGTCCATCTTGGTCGGGCTAAGCCGCGGCATCTGATTTGCCTTGAGGGAACTCTCGACTATTCACCCTATGCAATGGAATTGTTAAACTACCTTTCTAATCGGCTTCACGAATTGGACTTAAAAATCAAGTTGTACGGATCCTTTTCGTGCGAATCGTCCAGGGCGATGCTGTCGAAGGATATCGTGCACTGCGGGGACCTGCCACGAAGTCACGTACCAGGAGTATTACAGGATGCGATCCTCCTGAGCCTAGATGTATTGCCAGCCTGTCCAAACACTGTCGCCGAGGCTCTTTCTTCAGGAGTACCAGTCATAGGTTTTAACACGGGGGCGATGCAGGAACTCGTCGTACAAAAGGCTGGCGAGCTAGCAGATTATGAAGGAAATCCTTGGAAACTCGAGAAGCCTAATTTCGCAAATATGTGGGACGCTCTTGTACGTGTATGGAGCGGATATCCCGAATACTGTATTGAAGCACGAAGGCACGCCGAGCAAAATTATGACGTCAGAATGATGACGAAACGATATGTGGCAATATTTGAGGCGGCGGTAGATAATCGATGAAGCCGAGTGTTGACTTTATAACAAATCTTGCGCCTCATTATCGGGACGCTCTCTGGCAAGAACTCTTGAAGTCACCTGAGTATCAAGTGCACTTTCTTTTCGGCAAAGAAGCCGATAGCTCAATTCGACAGATCGACTTCAGCAGAAACGACTGGAATTCGCTCCGATGTCAAACCAAAGAAGTCAGAAATCGTTATCTCCTTGGCATACTGGTATGGCAATCTGGGGCAGTATCGCACGCATGGTCCAGTTCGGCTAAAGCATTTGTTATATTAGACCACTTATACATTTTATCAAACTGGGTAATCTGCGCGATCGCGCGCATTAGAGGACGTAAGGTTGCCTTTTGGGGGCATGGAATCTATGGCAACGAGAGCCGCTGGAAACGATTCGCGAGGCTGTTCTATTTGAGACGAGCAGACCTACTTTTCGTTTACGGAATTCACGCCAAGGAGCTTCTGGTGTCTGCCGGATTCAATGCGGGGGATATCCGTGTTGTTTACAACTCCCTGGATCATCGCCACCATCTGAACCTGCGCGACCGCCTGATTGACCCTCAGTTCTATTCAAAGTCAGGCTTCTTTGCTGATCCGTCTCGTCCAACCTTGATTTTTGTCGGCCGACTGACAGCTCAAAAAAAACTTTCTTTAGTAATTGACGCGGTGAGAGAGCTTCAAGAGTCCAGACACCCCGTAAACTGCATATTTGTTGGCGCGGGCCCTGAACGTGAACGACTCGAAAAGGAATCCGCGGATCTCCCTGCCATCGTGCATTTTTTCGGAGCGTGCTACGACGAACATTTGCTCGGCAAATTGATTGCAAACGCGGATCTCTGCCTTTCGCCCGGCGAGGTGGGATTGACCGCGATTCACTGCCTTAGCTTTGGCACACCGATATGTACTCACGGAACTCTATCGGAACAGATGCCCGAGGCCGAGGCAATCCAATCGGGGATAACTGGCGCGTTTTTCGATAAAGAACTCGGTAATATCGCAGAGGTTATCGTTGAGTGGCTTGACTCTAAACCGGACCGGCAAGCGGTTCGACAAGCTTGCTACAGACAGATCGACACCCTTTACAATCCGACGAACCAATATCGGATTTTTACCGAAGGCCTTCGCTTCCTTCTATCTCAAGCCCTCGAAAGCTAAACAAGATCATTCGCAACTAGCACCTTCGGCAAGGCCTTCGTGCATTGATCTTGCCCAATCGATACGAAATTATCCTCTCTTCAGGCAAATAGCCAACCATGCCTCAAAGTACGTCCTCTCGCATAATGCTAACCGGAGTTGCCGGATTCATCGGCCGCACAATGGCAAGTCAAATGCTACGGCATGGCAATACCATCGCAGGCATAGATACCTGTTCCCCAGAGAATTCCGGCCTTCAAGGAGTCGGTGAGTATCGCCAGTTGCCTCTGCCCTCTCAAAACTTCGGCGAGTTCCTTGCTGAGTTTCAGCCGAATTTCCTAGTTCATTGTGCCGGACGCTCATCTGTTCCGCTATCGATGACCGACCCCAGCGGTGACTTTGAGCAAGGCCCCCAGGTAACCCTGAGTATCTTAGACCAAGTGATGCGAAACTCGCCGAAGACCAAACTACTCTTCTGCAGCAGTGCGGCTGTCTATGGCGAACCAACTGAGCTCCCAATCTCCGAAGCCACTCCAATCCGCCCAATATCGCCCTACGGATTCCACAAGAGAATCTCTGAAATGCTCTGCGAGCAGTATTTTACTTGCTTTGGAGTTCAGTCGGCCACGATGAGAATTTTCTCTGCATACGGACCTGGCTTACGACGCCAAGTGGTCTATGAAATCTGTCAACAGAGCCTGAACCATTACATATCACTTCAAGGAACAGGCGAAGAGACCAGAGACTTTATTCATGTACAGGATATTGCACGAGCCGCATTAAAAATAATCGAACGAGCTGATTTCGAATGCGAAGTATTCAACGTCGCATCAGGTCGTGAAACAAGTATACGTGAACTTGCGCTATTGGCCTCTAAATTGGTGGAACCGTGTCCAAAAATAGACTTTCGATCACAGCGTCTACCGGGAATGCCTCAACGTTGGGTAGCCGACATCAGCAGACTCAAATCTCTCGGTTTTGAGCCCACAATCGAGATTGGTCACGGAATTAAGAGCGTTGTTGACTGGTGTAGGCTTGAGTCGCCAAATTAGGGAGCATACGAGGTAAGCCACAGCCGAATGTATTCCGCTGAATGACTTTCGGCCAATGAGGCCCGCAAGCATAATTCCACAGTAACTAAGCCGAACGTTTCCTAGAATCAAGTTCTACTGCGGATAGCCTTCAATGGCCATTTGTGCTAACGGATTGTGTATTTTCATTAACGTGGGACAACTTCGACTGCCGTTCTTTAGGCGAGATATAGCTTAGGCAAAACGTACTAATGTGCGAAATGACTCACCACAGGGTGGTAAGCGGAAGCCCAAAATCAATAACCTCCACTCCTGAAGCCGGCTGCAAAACCACTTGCTTCGCATTCGTTCAAAAACACTACCGCATCGCACAACCACAAATGAAAATAGCGTTATTACTAAACTTTGAGCCGTCATGGATGGGCGGAGTGATATACCTATTGAATATCACCCGCACGCTAAGCTTTCTACCAGTACAATTGCGCCCAAAATTAACTGTCTTCACACGCCGTGAGCTCATTCCATTGGCATCGCAGTTTTCTGATTCTCATACACAAATTGTTTCACACGAATTCCCCCGTGCTCATTCGGCATACCCGCTTTCCTGGATTAAGAGGCGAAATTGCTTTATTTCTCCGATCCTCGATCAAGGTTTTGACTTGGCCTATCCAGTGCAAGACTTCCCCGTGCGCACAAACTCCAAGACACGGCTGGTAGCTTGGTATGCCGACCTCCAGCATAAACACTACCCCAACTTTTTCTCTTTTCGGAAAAGAGCCGAGCGTGAATTCCGAATTCGTCAAATGTTAAAGCATGCGGACGGACTTGTGTTGTCTAGCCAAGCGGTACATGATGATTTCAAGACATATTATCGACTTCCTAAGAAGCTGCCGATCCATCTTTTTCGTTTCGCCACCGTCCTTGATGAACAACTTCCATGTGACACGAGCTCCCTGTTGCAAAAGTACAATCTTCCTGATGATTATTTTTTTGTTGCCAACCAATTCCATAGGCACAAAAACCACGAGACGTTGCTAAGCGCTTTAGCAAAACTGACTGCTTGCGGCGCGAAAATCGACATTGCGATGACTGGACGACTACCGCCTGATCCAACAGACCCGTATTTGAGACGAGTTAATGAGATCATAACAACTGGGAGAATCGCACACCGCGTGCACATTCTCGGGACCATTCCTAGAGGAGATCAATTAGCTCTAATGCGGAACTCAATTGCAGTTATTCAACCTAGCCTTTTTGAGGGTTGGAGCACGGTAATTGAAGACGCCTTGGCCTTGGGTGTTCCAGTAATCGCTTCGGACATTCCAGTCAATCGCGAACAGCTCGGCCTCGATGGTTGCTATTTCAACCCACTCGATACCGAAAGCTTAGCTGAATTACTTGAGGCCTTCACTAAACAACCTCCTCTTAGAAGGCAGTCGGACTATCCAAAACGAGTTCTTCGTTCGGCGAGTCAGTTTTTGAGCATAGCCGAGAGCCTGACCACCCATTGATGTTCCAAATGGCATATCAGCTGATTTCGACAGATCTTCAATGCATGGCCTAAGTCAATAAGACCGCCAAACTACTAGCCAAAGCCAGCATAGTTTTTGCGAACAACCCACGACCAGAACCTGCCTGTAAAAATATCCTTTTATTGCGAGGACGGCATTTGGCTCTAGTTGAAAACGATCACCGCAAGCTTGTAATCCTCAACCAAGCCGTCAATTACCTCACTATCGGGCTGGCCAACGCCTTCTGTCACCGATTTGACTCGGTGACCTTACTGACCGGGAATCTCCACGTTCAAGGCGAGCCACCCAACCCGAAAATCAAGGTCCACTACATTTGCCAATGGCATGAGCGACCAGCTTGGCGGAAGGCTGTATCCTATGTTTTTGGTTTACTGCAAATCTGGTTCCTGCTCTGGACAAAGTACCGCAAACACGAGGTGCTCTTTGTCTCGGTTCCACCAATGGGCTACTTGCTGAACCTGGTGGTTCGAAATCGGTTTAGCATGGTCATTTGGGACCTTTACCCCGATACCCTGAAAATAGCAGGCATGAGCGAAAGGCACCCGATTTATCGAACTTGGTCCTGGCTCAACCGACGCTCTTTCCGAAGCGCCTTCCGGATGTACACGATCAGCGAGACCCTGGCAGATGCAATCAGTGCTTATGTTCCCCGTGAGCGTCTGATAGTTCATCCGATTTGGGCCGTTTTTCCAGACAATTCCAGGATTCCTCCTCAAGAAAACCTCTTTATCAAAGAGCACGATTTAGACGGCAAATTCATTGTCCAGTATTCTGGGAACATCGGGCTGACTCACAATGTGGAGTTCCTGATTGAATTGGCAGATAAGTTACAAAGCGAACCTGACGTTCTCTTTCAGATCATCGGTCGAGGGCCGAGGTTACCGAGGATCACCCAATTGGTCGCCGAACGAAAGCTTGTCAATGTACAACTTCTTCCGTTCCAAAGCGACGAGATGTTTCCGCATTCCCTTTCGGCTGCAAACCTGGGCGTGGTCATTCTGGATGAAAAGGTCAGCCGCGGCAGCGTCCCAAGCAAAGCGTTTAACTTGATGGGCCTTGGGATCCCATCACTTTACATTGCCGGTCCAGACAGCCAGCTTGCCCAATATGCAAGCGAATTTGGCCATGCCCGCTGCTATGCTGCGGGGGAACTGGAGCAAGCCGCCGATTTCATTCGCCAATTCGCCCGGAACACGAGCCTGCAAAACGAAATGTCATTGGCTGCAACCCGGGCCGCAGAGAATTTCCGCCCCCGAAATGCTGAGCGGTTTGTCGAAAGCTACTTCGATGCCCCTTAGCCTCAACCCGGTTTCGCAGCTGTTTGGCGATCACATCAAGAACATCGGAGGTTGGAGTTCCAAGAGGCGGCTGGTGGTCTTTGCCGTGGACGATTACGGCAATGTTCGTCTCGACTCCGCCGAGGCCGGTCGCCGGATATCGGCTGCGGGCGTCCCGCTTACTCACTACATGGACCGGCTTGATACACTCGAAACCTCCAGTGATCTTGAGAGTCTTTTTGAGGTCTTGGACCGTTTTCGAGACCAAGCCGGAAGCCCCCCTGTCTTCACGGCCTATACCCTCACTGCCAACCCCGACTTTGCAGAGTTGCGGTCCGGATGCGGTGACTATCGCTTTTTGAACTTGAAAGAGACATTCGACGATGCGAGCTCTCGGCAACCTGCAAATTACGCTGGCACTTGGAGTCTGTGGAGTGAAGGGATCGCTCGAGGACTGATTTTCCCCCAATTCCATGGCAGAGAACACTATAACCTTGAGGTACTGCGGCATAAGCTCGGTCGAAAATCGCGTGACTTGCTGATTAACCTGGCAAATGATTCACTGGTTGGGCTCACATCTGAGGATAACCTTCCTGGCCTGCACTACACGCGATCCTTCGCCTGGAACGCAGACACCGATTTTCGGTTGCAGGCCGAAACTCTGAAAAGTGGCCTTGAGCTCTTTGAACAGCTCTTTGGGTTCCGCTCGCTGACCTTTGCGCCGCCGGCCTTGACGCTCCACCCGTCTCTTCATCCGGTATTGATTGAGGAAGGCGTCCGGGCGATTGACCGAAATCGAGTTGAGAATGCCGGCGGCCGGGGAATGACCCGAAACAAGCTGGGGCAGAAGACCCGGTCAAACCTTATCACACTGGTCCGAAATGTAGTCTTTGAGCCGACGACTTCCCCTGCCACGGCGGTTGCCCGAGCGCTGCAGCAAATTCAGGCCGCGTTCTTCTGGAACAAGCCTGCCATCATCAGTTCCCATCGGGTCAACTTTTGCGGGCAGATCGACGAGTCCAACCGAAAACAGGGGCTGGAGGCTCTTCAGTCCCTAATCCAGGAGATTCTCGCCCGCTGGCCGGACGTTAAGTTTCTCACGGCAGAAGAATTGACCCGGCTCATCTTGGCGACATCATGATGTTCCTGCGACGCATCCTTTATCTCGGCTACTATTTCAAGCAATTGAACTGGACCTTGTTGCGCAAATTCATGCGCCACACGTCGCGACAGTACGGCGTATCGGTTTTCGGGCAATGGTGGCAAATCATCACCTGTTCCTTGCGATATAACATCTCTCTTTTGGAGTTTTACCAGTTCGGGTTTATCCACCAGCCTTCTCATGCCCGGGCAACTTGGGCCGGCACCGGCACGATGTACGAGTTTCAGCGAATTGCCAATCCCCCCTCTGCGCGGACGCTATTAAGCGACAAACGGACATTCTATAACGCTTATAAGCAGTACTTCCGCCATCAACTGTTCACGCTGCAGGAGTTTGAGGCCTCTCCCTCGCGAGTCAATGAACTGTTACGCGATCATCCGGTCCTTGTTTGCAAGGCCGCAAGCGGCAATTGCGGTCGTCAAGTGGCGTTTTTCAACACTGCCGGCCAAACCGCCGACCAATTCTGGAATTTCGTAAGTGCGGGCAAGTTTGATCTTGTTGAGACCTTTGCCCTTCAGCATCCGGCTTTAAACGCTCTCTCTCCTTCCGCTGTGAATACCGTTCGAATATTCACCTGTTTGGATGATAAAAACGACGTCCGGATCTTGGGTTGTCGCTTGAGAATATCGGTGAACTGCAAGGTTGATAACCTTGCAGCGGGTAACTTGGCCGCACCCATTGATGAACAGACCGGGGTGGTTTCCGGACCCGGAGTCTATTCCGACATCACCAGGCCCGATGAATCGCGCCATCCGGTAACTGGCGTGTCAATCGTCGGCTTTCAAATCCCATTTTGGCCTGAGACCCTGGATTTGGTCCGGCAAGCGGCAAAATTACATCCTCAAAATCGGTCGATTGGCTGGGACATTGTGATTACCCCAGAGGGACCTGGACTGATCGAAGGAAACCATGATTGGTGTAAACTGGTCTGGCAACTTCCGGTTAAACGTGGTCTCAAACAATTGCTGCCGCAAACCAAATGATCCGGCTCCTACTTTACATCAAGCATCGATTTCCGTTTCTTTGGCGATGGATTGAGTACTGGAATGGCCTGGTTTTCAAATTCCGATTCAGACGCAGAATGCTGGCGGAGGCTGAGAAGGCGATAGCCTCCGAAAATCTTCCTGGTTTTCGGTTCGAGATTCTTGACCTTTCCAGTTCCAAACTGCTTGCTAACTTATTGTGGGAACAACCACCCGAGAGGCTAACCCACTTCAAGCCACATGGCTTCGACTTGAAATCGATCGAACGGCAAACCCTTAACCCGGCCTTCCTGATGTTTGGCGTCTTCTCCAATGGAGCCCTCGTCGGCTACTTTTTCCTGCGTTGCTTCGCGAATCGTCGCTGTTTTGTGGGACGAATGATCGATCATCAGCACGACCGACTGGGAATCGGGCGAGCGATGAATCGAATCATGTATCACACTGCCTGGAACTCCGGATTCAGGGTTTTTACCACAGTGTCGAAGGACAACGACTTGGTAATTCGTTCACACTCCCGCAATCCTGCCGCGAAGGTTTTAAAGGAACTGCCAAACAAATATCTCTTGATTGAATTTCTCCCGGACAAAACTTCTTTCAATTAATGACGCGAACGCGAGTCCCTCGGCTTCCTTAGCATGGCCGGGCCAGCAAGTCGCGAACCCATTCATCAGTTCGAATACGGCAATCACCATTAAGTTAGCGAAACACCTTTGAGTCGAAAAGTCTTATTAATTGGTGGCGGAGGACATTGCAAAGATGTCATCTGGCTTCTAAGAGAGTCGATCAAGCCTGAGTTTCTCGGAATTATCGACGGCAGGTTACCCGTTGGCGCCACTGTATGCGGTGTTCCAGTCTTGGGGGATGATTTGGGATTGGAACGGTTTTCCCAGGTTGAGGTCATCATTGCCATCGGAAGTAGCCGACGACGATTTGAGGTTTGGAAGGCCATCTGCCATAAGTTTCCTCACTTCCGCTTTCCTTCGGTCATTCACCCCTCGGTTAAATTGGCACCGGGAGTTAGAGTTGGGGAGGGCACTTTGATTACCGCCGGTTCAACGATCGCGAACGATGTGATAATCGGCAATCAAGTCGTGGTTAACCTGCAAAGCATAATCGGCCATGACTCAACGATTGGTGATTCCGCAACGCTTGCGCCGGGCACCGTCATCGCCGGGGGAGTCACCGTCGGCGAAGGATTCGAGTTCGGCCCTAATTCGACTGTCGGCTCTGGGCTTCAACTTGGCGCATGGGGTGCCTGCGGACCGGGCGCGGGCATCATGGCTAACTCACCAGAGCGAACCTTGATGCTGGGCAATCCTGCCCGTCCCATTCGCACCTTAGATCTTCCAACTGTTTAGATGCCAATGAGACCCAATCTTCGTCCGACCATTTTGGATGCGCTTCATCAAGTCGCCAACGAGCAGGGCGTCTCGCTCCCGCGCGTGTTGAGTAACGAACTTGTTCTGCTGGAATGCGGACTCGATTCCATCGGTTACGCCATTCTGGTTGTCGAATTGGAACAGCGCTTGGGATTCGACCCTTTTCTATTGGTAAAAGAGCCCATCTACCCCACAACCCTTGGGGAGTTCATTTGCTTTTACGAGCAGAATCAGCCACAGGCGGATTAGACTTACAACTATTGGGTGAGACAAGGTACGGAAGAGCCCCCGTGCACCACATTCGACGCCTCGCCCAAGATGGCCTTTAAGAGAATCGTTATGCAGTTTCAGGCCTTCGCTTGACTGTTTTTGTCAGTGGTCATTACGTTTTATCTTCTAAATACTGTCCGAGAGGTCGAAAAAGCGATGGTCGCCTATGTTATTGTTGCGCGCCAATCACAACAGTTTGATCGTAACTCCCCAAGACCAGGCCTCGATAGCCGACTTGTTTCCCTTCAGAACAAGTGCAGAGCCATATCTCGGCAGACGCTTGGTATTGGCTGGAACAACGGCAGCGATATTCAAATGGCTCCTGCTTCTTGATGGGGTGGCCGCAGCATTGACAGTGCTTCCGAGCAATTTGGCGATTGACTGGGAGGCCGACGGGTTAGGCGAGTATTGCCTCACTGATCAGCTCAACTTTAGGCCAGCCGGCGCAGCGAAGGTGCTGATTGATACCCAAATAGCCAGTCCGCTTCCCCCTCTACCAGGCTTCCACGCTCAGGACACACCGGGGAGACGGACGACTGATACCGAATGGCTGATCGCCTCCTCGGGAACCACCGGGGCCTCAAAGTTTGTGTCACACTCGTGCAGTTCGCTATGCGCCCCATTTAAAGGACGCACTGCGGCAGGCAGGCTCCGCTGGGGTATGCTTTATGATCCGGCGCGATTCGCCGGAGTTCAGGTGCTGCTGCAGGCCATTTTGTGTGGGGACATTCTGCTTGCGCCCAGACAGAATTGGGGGCTGCCGAGAAAAGTCGAGTGGTTCGTTCAGCAATCGTGTAACGCCCTGAGTGCCACTCCCAGCCTCTGGCGTCAGATTCTCGCCTGCCCGGCTAGCCGTCAATTGCCTCTTGCGCAGATCACCCTCGGCGGTGAGATTTGCGACGCGGCCATTCTGGAAGCGTTGCGAAAAGGTTTTCCGGCAGCCCGGATCACGCAGATCTACGCCGCTACAGAAGTCGGTGTTGTCTTTTCCGTCCACGACGGCCAACCCGGGTTTCCGGCTTTATGGCTGGAGGCTGGGACAAAAAACTGCAAGCTGCGAGTGGCCCCAGATGACACCCTCGAAGTTACTCGAAGTGGCCCAAGTGAGAACGAGGACTGGTTAAACACGGGTGATATCGTCGAACAAGTTGGTGATCGGGTCTATTTCAAAGGCCGAAAAAGTGGTCTGATCAATATCGGCGGCAATAAGGTTTATCCAGAGGAAGTGGAGGCAGCAGTTGCCTCGGTCGAAGGTGTTGAAAGCGTTCTGGTTTGCGCCCGGACCAGTTCGATGATGGGAAGTCTACTGGAGGCCCATATCGTACCAACCGGTTCAGCCACGCCCAATCTGGCTGAGCGAGTCCGGTTGCATTGCCAAGAGGTTTTGCCTCGCTTCAAGCAGCCCGCGTTCATCAAAATCGTTACCGAATTGCCAACCAATGCCAATGGAAAACGGGTCAGAATGGAATCGAGATGACTAACGGACCTCAGGTGATCATTGTAACGGGTGCGAGTCGTGGTCTCGGGTTGGCAATCTGCGAAACACTGCTTGCCTCAACCAGTTTCACCGTGTTGGGAGCTTCCCGGACCGAATCTGATCGGTTTCGCGAGTTAGCGGCTGCCAATCCGAACCGTCTACATTACCGCTTCCTCGATTTGGCCAACCATTCAAGCTTGTCCGCTTTTGCTCGCAGCGTGGTTGCCGAGTTCAGTGCTCCCTTCGGGCTGGTCAACAACGGTGCGATTGCCCGGGATGGCCTCCTTGCGACTCAGCACGAAACCGAGATCCAAGAGTTGGTTGCCACGAATGTCACCGGCCCGCTTCTCCTGACAAAATATGTCACCCGAACCATGCTCGCAGCCAAGTCGGGACGTGTGGTCAATATCGCCAGCATTTCTGCCGATCGGGGTTTCAGCGGACTCGCAGCTTACGGTGCCACGAAGAGTTCTATGGTGGGTTTCACTCGCAACCTCGCCCGGGAACTCGGGCGCGCAGGGATTACGGTCAATTGCGTCTCTCCCGGTTATATGCCAACCGATATGTCAGCCGGCCTGGCAAACGAGGATCTCGAGAGGATTCGGCGACGCTCGCCGCTCAACCGTCTCGTGTCTTGCGAAGAGGTTGCAGCCGTCGTCGCCTTTCTACTTGGACCTGGTGGTAGCGGACTGACCGGTGCAGTCATCCCAGTTGACGCAGGGGCGTCAATTTGATGGTCGGTTGAACGAACTGCTGAACAACCCGTTCAGCGGCTATGCCCCACTTCACGCAGTCCACAAAATTCCAAATTCCGCTTCATTTAGAGACATGACCAACCCAACAATTCGCGACTCTGTGCTGCAGGCGGTATCTGAGGTCCTCGGTACTCCGAACGGCACCATCCTCTTACATGAGCCCTACTTTCCCGAGCAAGCCTGGACTTACGTGAAAGAGTGCCTTGACACCCGCTGGGTTTCATCGGCCGGCAAATACGTCAGCGAATTTGAGAATCGTTTGGCCGAGATGACCGGATCCAAGCGTGCAGTAGCGGTCGTTAATGGGACTGCGGCACTTCAGGTCAGCCTGATCTTGGCGGGAGTCAACCGCGACGACGAAGTCATCTGTCCCGCTCTCACCTTCGTCGCCACGGCCAACGCCATCAGTCATTCCGGAGCTATCCCCCATTTTGTCGACGTGTGTGAAAGCCGCCTCGCGATTTCGCCACTCGCCCTTGAGAACCGCCTGCAGGAGATTGCCAGGAGGGAAGGCGACCGAGTCATTAATCGCATGACAGGTCGGCGCATCGGAGCGGTTTGCGTCATGCACTGTTTTGGACATCCGGCCGATTTGGACTCGCTGGCCGAGGTTTGTGAACGATATGGCCTCCCTTTGGTCGAGGACGCTGCCGAGTCGCTCGGTTCCTATTACAAGGGACAGCACACCGGCCGGCATGGTCAATTGGCAGCCGTCAGTTTTAATGGCAATAAAATCGTGACCACGGGCGGCGGTGGGGCGATCCTAACTGATCGTGATGATCTTGCGGACCGGGCGAAACACTTGACCACTACCGGAAAGTTGCCTCACGCTTGGCAGTTCAATCACGATGCAGTCGCTTGGAATTATCGCTTGCCGAACCTGAACGCGGCCCTCGGACTCGCCCAACTTGAAGTGATGGACAAGCTGCTCGTTGCCAAGCGTGAACTAGCCGTGCGTTACGAGCGGGCCTTTGCCGGGCTTGGCTGTGGCAAGTTCCTCAAGGAACCTGCGGATAGCCAAAGCAATTACTGGCTCAACGCCTTGGTTCTCAATCCCGAGTTTGCGGGCAATCAGGAGGAACTCCTCGAAGCACTCAATCAGAAGGGATTCCAGTCCCGTCCACTTTGGACGCCGATGCATCACTTGCCGATGTATCGCGGCTGTCCTCAAGGCGAGTTATCTGTTACTGACTCTTTGTTTCGCCGCGTCATCAATGTTCCGAGCTCGGCTACTCTTCTTCTCAAATGAAATGCAAGGCGGCAGTCGTCCCTGCTGGGAGAGACGGCCTTGGCCGCCTTTCAACCGGATCCTGTCATCCCCTTCCAAAGGTATTACTGAATGACAATGCTTGAGTTGATCGGACGCAGCCAACCGCTGTTTCAGCAAGACCTCGTAAAGCATGGCGGGGAACTGGATGAACTTGTCCGAAATGGACGGTTCTTGGTCGTCGGCGGCGCTGGCTCCATTGGTGGAGCAGTGGTTAAGGAGCTATTTCGGCGCAATGCGAAAGTCATTCACATTGTTGACATATCCGAGAACAACCTCGCCGAACTGGTGCGCGACATCCGCAGTTCACTCGGCTACAACGACGGCGAGTTTCACGCTTACTGTTTCGATGTGCTCGGGCGTGAGTTTCCGGCGTTCGCACAGGCGGCTCTGAAGCAGGGCACCCCCTATGACTATGTGCTCAACTTTTCCGCCCTCAAGCATGTGCGGAGTGAAAAAGACCCGTTCACCCTGATGCGGCTGATCGATGTCAACGTCTTTCTGACCAAGCAACTGTTGGAATTCGCCAAAGCCGGCGGAGCCAGGAAGTTCTTTTGCGTCAGCACCGACAAGGCGGCCAATCCGGTGAACATGATGGGCGCCTCCAAGCGAATCATGGAAATGTTTTTGCTTGGCGAAGAGAGCCAAACCGCGGTCTCGACCGCTCGGTTTGCGAATGTCGCCTTTTCCGACGGCTCGCTGCCGTTTGCCTGGACCCAGCGGATTCAAAAGCGGCAACCGATTTCCGCCCCCAACGACATTCGCCGCTACTTTGTCACCGCTCAGGAAGGAGCTTTACTCTGCCTGTTCTCCATCCTGCAGGGACACGATCGCGAGATCTACTTCCCGAAACTGAGTGCCAACCTCCACTTGATCACCTTCTCCTCGATGGCTGAAAAATACCTGCACTCCATCGGCTTTGAGCCGGTCGAATGCAGCAGTGAAGACGAAGCCCGCAGCCGGGTGGATGAACTCATTCCCCAGCGGAAATGGCCGGTTTACTTTTTCCAGACGGATACCACTGGCGAGAAAGATTTCGAAGAGTTTTATACCGATTCCGAGCATGTCGACTGGAACCGCTACGAGGAACTGGGAGTGGTAATGAACGATGCGGTAGCCGACGCCGGGACCTTGCGGCAGTTCGCCGAAAGAATTGAAGCCCTCCGGTCTCGCTGCCAATGGACCAAAGGGGAATTGTTGGAGGCGTTTGGACTGCTGCTCCCAGACTTTGCTCATAAAGAAACGGGGAAATACTTGGACAATCGCATGTAGAAGCCGGAACCACTAGATGACGGCCGCGTTCTTTATTCCTACTCAGCCGGGTCTTTGCGCAAGCCCCCGGTTCCGCAGCTCAAGTAGGCCAGGGGTCTGGCTCCATTTTCGGCGCCATCCCACTGCATCCCTGTCGCACACTCAGCCACCGAAATTGGTGCCTGACCCCCTCCGCCCCGAAAACGCACTTCCCGCTAACCGGTTTCGCTGGTTCTCCAAATTCCTCTCAGCCGGGTCTTGGCGCTAGCCCCCGGTTCGGCAGCTCAAACAAGGCTACCAACTTAAATCGCTCGGTGGGCTGGCGCCGCGGCAACATCAACTCGAATGGTTAGGTATCCGCGCGGTCTTAACCCACCCTACAACGAATCAAAACACAAACTATGCTGAAAAGATTATTCGACATCTTGGTCTCCGGCTTTTTTCTGCTGGTGCTGTCGCCGATTCTGCTGGTCGTGATCGTGATTCTCAAACTGACCGGCGAGCGTGAGGCGTTTTACTTTCAGGATCGAGTGGGGTACCAAGGCAAAATTATCAAATTGACCAAGTTTGTTACGATGGTGAAAAACTCTCCGAACATGGGAACAGGAGACGTCACCGTCGCCAACGATCCTCGCGTGCTTCCTGTAGGGCGAGTTCTCCGGAAGACCAAACTAAATGAGTTTCCTCAGTTTTGGGATGTGTTCGTTGGCAAGCTCTCATTAGTGGGCTGGAGGCCTTTGACCCCGAAGGGATTTGCCGATTACCCGGAAGAGATGAAACCTGAGATTGTCAAAGTCAAGCCGGGAATCACCGGAATCGGCTCTTTGGTGTTTCGGGACGAAGAGGCGATCATTGGGCGAGCCGCAGAGCTTGGACGTGACGTGCTTACTTGTTACCGAGAGGACATCCTCCCGTTCAAGGGCGCGCTCGAGGTCTGGTACGTCAAGAACGGCAGTTTCTTAATCGACTTGAAACTTCTAATAGGCACCGCGATTGCAGTGCTTCGGCCAGGTTGGACCGAATATCGTTCATGGTTTCAAGGCCTCCCAGAACCAGAGTCCGCGATTATTCGCGAATGCCTCGGCTATCCAATCCGAAACTAAATCTGCTGTTCAAAACGTTCTGGACGAACCAAGCCCAAAGCAGTTGGAACCGCAAATCCGTGGGCAACTACTCGCACGTAATCAATCGGGTGTAACGATTTCTCCGTTAAAAGCGGACCATCCCTGCTTTTATTGCACCCTGTAAGCGATTCTTAATCCGTTGCCGACCTCACGAGTTGGCGGGCTCAACCGGGGCGAGGTTATACTGGAAGCAGGCCCCAAGCCGGATCAATCCGGCAATTCTTCGACAATCCAGTTACCGCTTTCACCTAATCAGAACTACATGGCTACCGTAAACGAAGTTTTGCAAGACGACCGACCTAACGAATCGGACCGTTCGCGAGCGACCGATTGGCGGGTTTTGGCGCCTTACCTCGTCGCGATTGCGACTCAGGTCCCGATGATGCTGCTCTACTTCCGGCGGCTCTGGGATCGGCCGCATTACCAAGTCTTCCCCTTGGCCTTGATTGCTTTGGGCGTCTTTACCTATTTGCGTTGGCCGAAGGGAGCGAAACGGAAATTTCAAAGCAGTCTTTTGGCTACGTTACTTCTCCTCGGCGGATTGGCTCTGGGGCTTTTGGGTTACGTCTTTGTTGAACCTTGGTTTGGTGCTGCCAGTGCTGCTTGCTTCGCGGCCAGCTTGTATGCCCGCACGGTGGAGGACGAAACTAATGCAACGCTGCTATCGCTCTCGCTGCTGGCCTTCTTCTGTGTTCGCCCTCCGTTCGATGCTGACCAAAGTTTGATCACTTGGTTGCAGACCGTCAGCGCTAAATTCACCAGTGAATTGCTCGATTTGGTCGGTTATGCCCACTATATGCCGGGGACGGTGTTCATCGCCCCGGGCGGGAAGAGTTTCGAAGTCGAACAGGCTTGTAGCGGAGTGCAATCGTTCTTCAGCCTCCTGTTCGTCGCAATTCTGTTGGTCGTTATGCAACGGCGGAACTGGTTCCGAGGTGGACTGCTGATTTTGAGCGCGGCGTTCTGGGCAATCTTCATGAACACCGTCCGGATTCTGGCGATTCCCTTTGCGGACTGGTTGTTTCAACTCGATCTATCCACTGGCGCTCCCCACGAAATTCTGGGGTACGTTACGTTGCTGCTTGGAATCCTGATGCTTCTGAGCACTGATCAACTTTTGATGTTCGTGTTCGGCCCGGTCGAGGCCTTTGGTGAAGAGCGAAAGAGCACCTTCCGCGGGTTTACCAAGTTCTGGAACAAAGTGATCAGTGGTCAAGCAAAAGCTGAAGACAAGACGCAACGCCGGCAAATGAGCAACTCGTCACGTCTGTTGACTTGGGCCGCCGCTGGTGTCCTCGCTATAGGCGTGTTTTGGAATCTGTTCGACGTTTATAAGTCCTTTAACAATAGCGACTTAAGATTGCGGTTTTTCGACGGTAATGTGTTGGTGCCGCTGGCCGAAAAAGACTTGCCGACCGAATTGGGGACATGGAAACTCGCTGACCAGGGCTATACGGTGATGAACCGGGAACGTGGTAGCGACTTTGGGCAGATTTCAGATTCCTGGACTTATGCCACCGGAAGAAACCGGGTCATTTTCTCGTTCGATCAAGCCTTCCCTGGCTGGCACGACTTGACGATTTGTTATCGCAATATGGGCTGGAAGGAACCAAAGGACGTTCGTTTCACCAAACTGCCCGATGAAGAAAGCAAGGCCCGTTCCAAAGACTGGAATTACGTCATCTGCGACTTCACTAAGGAAACGGGTGAGACGGGGTTCCTTGTGTTCAGCCTCTTCGATGCCTTCGGCGAGCCATACGACTGCCCCAAGCGTTTCGACTACTGGGCGGCGCTGCCGGACCGAATTATCGCACGTATGAACCATCGGGTTCGGAGCAGCCTCTTCCGCGGAGAGACGTATCAGACTCAGGCCTTCATTTCGACTTACGGCTCAATTGACGATCAAACCAAAGAAGACGTGATTGAGAAGTTCCTCGAAGTTCGCGAACTCATGCGGGATCGCTTTCTGGAACACCGCAGGAGCGAGGGAACCAAATCAGTGGCTGAGGCGGCTCGAACTGACGAATAGGCCCCGCCACTTCCGGCTTCGTAACAATTGCAAAATTCAACACGCCCGTCTCATGTCTGACAAGCATTTCGCTGCTGCTAACTGAACAAACCTACACTTCGCCTTGAACCCAGTCAGTACAACTGCAACTCGCAAATCAAGCGGGAATCGAATCCTGCGTCAGGCGCTTATTGCGAGTTTTTACTGTGGCTTAGGTCTGAGCCTAATCGGACTGGTCGTTTTCTTCGCAGGCGGTCAATTTCTCTGGGAAAAGACGCTCAAAGCTTTAATTGCTCCTGTTGGCTTGATTTGGCTTGGATTACTTGCGCAAACCGCAATTTTCTTGCGGTATGGCCAGTGGCGTTCCGCAGTCTCCAGCCTTTTGCTTTGGCTCTTCCTGACGCTGGCCGGAAATCAATTGGTTACTTATTGGATGGTCGCGACGCTAGAGAAGCCATTTTTGGATACCAGAATCGATTCTCTTGGAGAATTTGATGCTGTCTTGATCTTGGGTGGGAGCACTGGCATGACCCCAGCTGGAGAAGTGCAGGGGGGTGAGAGGGTTTTCGCGGGATACCGTCTGTTCAATTCGGGCAAGGTGAAGAAGTTGTTGGTAAGCGGGAGGCAAAACGCACTCGCTTCTGATTCCGACCTGCACCCTGCAGAGGAAGCTCGTTTGCAGCTGCTCCAATCCGGGGTACCCGAGTCAGCGATTGTAGTGTTAGGTGGATTGAATACTTCCGAGGAAATCGCCTGCTTAAAAGATTGGCTGAACGCCAATGCCACTCTTGGAATTCGAATTGGGGTCCTGAGTGACGCGAGTCATCTTGAGCGAGCGTTATCCCTCTGCACGTCACAGGGAATTCAGGGAGTCGGCATTCCCTCAGGTTTTGCTACCAATCCATTTGTTCCCAACCCAAGCATTATCATTCCATCTTCCTCAAATCTCTCTAAAACTGAGGCTTTCATTTACGAGATTCTGGGACGTTGGCTGGGACGTTGATTCCAATTATTCCATGGAAGTTTCCCTGTTGCCCCGGCCTCTTGAAGTGTGAGTTACCGGTTTACGAAGCTCGTCTATTCATTTCCATTTGATTTCGGATTTAATTCATGGCCAAGTATCTTGTCACCGGCTGCGCCGGCTTTATTGCGGCGAAGACCGCGGAGTTTTTGCTGGAAGCCGGGCACGAAGTGGTCGGGGTCGATAACCTCAATGACTACTACGATGTAACTCTGAAGGAACACCGCTTGGCCGGACTGCTGCCGCGGCCGGGGTTTACCTTTGAGAAGCTCGATATCGAGGATGGGGCAGGGGTCAGTCGGCTGTTTGCCCAGCATCAGTTTGAGGCGGTGCTTAATCTCGCGGCGCGCGCCGGGGTGCGGTACAGCATGGAAAACCCGCATGTCTACCTGACGACCAATGCGATGGGGAGCCTGAACCTGCTGGAAGGGATGCGCGAGCAGGGGTGCAAGAAGTTTGTCCTGGCGTCGACCAGCTCGCTCTACGCGGGCCAGCCGATGCCGTTTGTCGAGACGCTCCCGGTGAATACGCCGATCTCGCCATATGCAGCTTCGAAGAAGGCGGCCGAGGTGATGGCTTACTCGTATCACCACCTCTACGGGTTCGATGTCTCGGTGGTACGGTACTTTACGGTCTACGGCCCAGCGGGACGGCCCGATATGAGCATCTTCCGCTTTATCAAGTGGATCGATCAGGAAACGCCGCTGGAAGTGTTTGGCGACGGCAGCCAGGCACGAGACTTCACTTACGTCGACGACATTGCCCGCGGAACGATCGCGGCGATCAAGCCGCTGGGGTATGAGATCATCAACCTCGGAGGTGGAAAGAACCCGGTCTCACTGCATACGATCATCGGAAGGCTGGAAGAGCTCCTTGGCAAGAAGGCGGTGATCGATAACAAGGCGTTCCACATTGCCGACATCAAGGAAACCTGGGCCGACATCGGCAAGGCGGATCGGCTGCTGGGGTGGAAGCCGACGGTCGGGCTGGAGGAAGGGCTGCGAAAGAGTGTGGAGTGGTACAAGGACAATCTGGAGTGGGCCGGGAAGGTGAAGCTGTAGGAGAAGAAGGGAACCGCTAATCCCCGCTGATAAGAAGAGAAAATAAGAAAGATCGACAAGGCCGGGTGTGTCACCCGGCCTTTTTTCGTGCGCGCACAGAACGCTGCCTGGGCGGAAGAAGGTCAAACGCTGAGAACACAGAGGGACGCTGAGGTGAGCCGAGGAAGAGAAGAGCCAATGAGGTGGTAGCGGTAAAAGAACCAATTCGCCGGGGGTTCAATCCTCGAGAGTTTGGAATACGAGCCATTAATCCGCGGCTCGTGCTTTGTCTCAACAAATTTTTTGGGTAAGACGGTCTTCTAGTTCTTCAATAAAGCCCTGCACCGACGGACTGGAAGTCCATCGTACCGTTTGACTCAACCCTGATTTTTGGCTTTGCCAAACCATTTGTGGATCAGAGAACGATTGGGCTGGCTGGGTGCTGCGTGGTTAGTCTTGCAGCACGCCCCAGGATTCACAAACACCGCCAAAAGGCTGGGCGATCTCCGTCAATCTCGCCTGCATCTCAACCACGAACTCATAAGTCAGCTTGCTGTTCAAGGTGACCAACAGATAGCCGTCTT
>Ga0315902_10002754_pt1 | contig 26964 bp, 22 predicted proteins | sample LakEriMetagenome_9_FD_203523 | JGI IMG/M metagenome (GOLD analysis project Ga0315902, IMG submission 203523) | Freshwater fungal communities from buoy surface, Lake Erie, Ohio, United States - Buoy 12 MA117 | ecosystem: Environmental > Aquatic > Freshwater > Lake > Lake biofilm | place: USA...
GCCCGCCGCCCCGGAAGCGGTCAGAATGCGGGCGGGTGTCAGCGGGTGTGGATATATGAGTCATGGATGTTTTGGATTTTGTTAAGAGAGAGCCCGGTGAATCAATCTTCCGGGTGGCATTGCATTAAAGGGAAATTTCTTTCGCGCCCGCCGCACCGGAGACGGTCAGACTTGGGATCGGCGTCGCGGGGAGAGAGGGGGTCTTTGCGCCAAGCAAAGCACAGACAGAGAGGAAACCAAAACACATGTGAAAGAATACAGTGCAAAAGAAGAAACTCTGAGAAGGAGCCCAGCGGGTAAGAATCCCGCACGGCAGAGCATGGAGCCATGCAGCCGTAAACAAGTCATGCGTAGTCAGCCGCGAGGCTGGCACGAAGCGTTGACAGTGAGCCGTTTCGACAAGCTCAAGGCCCTGAGCCCGCCGAAGGGCACTGAAGCCGCGGGATTGAGCCACGAAAGCACCAATGCAGGAGTCTTCGCCGTATACCCAGCGGGGACCGTGCGGGAGGTGACGAGAAAGGCCAGTCGCCGCCCGTCCTGCCGGGGTCCGAGACCGTGGCAAAGGTGCATGAAAAGGGAACCCTGTGAACTTGGGAATCGGAGCGGAGCGGAGATAGCCAGCCACATTTCTCCCAAACAACTGCTGGCAAAACTCCTGTTCTCGAACGGCCAAAGAAAACATACCCCACACGCTTTCGGCAAGAAACGAAACGTGCCAACCGAAATTGCTGGCGGAGGTGCGGCTGGAATTGCGGGATTACTGCAAGGAAAGTTTCTCCAGCACCGTGCGATTGTATTCCTCCAGCAGGCGCATCGCTTCGAAACATTTCTGCGCTTCGTCTGCCCGCTTCTTTGCCTTACCTGCGCGGTCGGCCATCTGCCCTAGTTCCTTGGCCTGAGTCATGGATGCCAGAGCCGCGGCCTGGGCCTCGTCAAAGGTTCGCTTCAGTAGCAGCGCCTCCTTGACGGCAGCCTCCATGCGTGCGGATTGCCTTTCGAATTGCTCCTTTAGTTTGGCGTCGGACGGGTTCATCATCAGTTGTTTCTTTAACTCCTCGGTCGCCTTCTTCAACGCATTGGCCTGCGTGTTAGCCTCTTCGAATACTTTCTTGGCGTCATCGGCCTTCTTTTTGACCTCGGCTGATTTCTTGTTGGCCGCCTCCGCTTCCGCCTTGAGCATTGCAATTTTCGGCGTCAGTTCGGCCTCTTCCTTCCCGGCAGCGTCCAGTCCCGCTTTGGCATTCTCCAGAAGGGTCTTCGCAGCCTTCCAAGCGGCCACGGCTTGATCGCGGTCTTGAGCAAGATTGGGAATGACTTGCAATTTCGGATTGGTCTTGCGAAACGCGTCCGCACCGTTGGCGGACACCTTCGATTCAGTAACGATGATCGTTTTCAGCGAAACGATTTTCTTGAGATGCTCCAGCCCGGCGTCACCGACCGCGGTTCCGTAGAGATTGAGAAACTCCAAGTTTTTGAGACCGTCGAGATTGCTCAAACCGGCGTCTGTCACCGCAGTCTTGTCGAGAAACAGGCGCTTGAGCGTGGCGACCTTACCCACATGCTCCAAGCCGGCGTCGCCGATCTTGGTCTCATTCAAACGGATTACTTGCACGTCGTTGAGCAACACGAGATCCTTCAGGTCGGCATCGGCAGCGGTGCTCCCTTGCAGATCGACTTCCAAAGCGTCGCTGCCCTGAGAGATTTTTCGCACGGTACCACCGAGTTTCTCGATGCGCGCGATGGCGTCGTCCGCCCCTTTGGTCGATGGTTGAGCGTGCGCCGAGGAGCCGGCAAGCATGACGCAAATGAGGAGGAGCGATCGAAACATTTCAACTCGCGGGTGAATGATCCAAACGCCGATTGCGGCTTGGCGTGAATCGGCTTTTTCCAATCACGCCAAGGCGCAAGCAGCAACTTCTATTACAGAACCTCCTTGATGGGCTTGGCTTTCGGCTCCACGATCGGCATCGGACGGTTGCCGGGTCCGTCGAATTCGAGGTGGGTGTTAATGCCCAGGGCCATGCACAGGGTCGTCATGTAATCGCCGAGCGTGATGGGGCGGTCGGTGATTACCCCCTTGTCGTCGGTCCGTCCGATCACTTGTCCTGTCTTCAAGCCGCCGCCGGCCCACAAGATCGACCAACCCGTGGCATTGTGTTCGCCGGCGTTGCCCGAAGATCGGCCGAACTCACCCATGCACACGACAAGCGTGTCTTCGAGCATCCCGCGTTGCTTCAAATCCCGAATCAAGCCAGCGACGCCGCGATCGAACCAGGGAGCACGCATCACCATGTTGGCGGCGCAGTCCTGGTGGTCATCCCAACCACGGTGATTGACTTCAACGAACGAGACGCCGGCCTCTACGAGCCGACGGGCCAGCATGCACGATTGCCCGAATCGATGCGGGCCATACATTTCCCGCGTCCTGGCCGATTCGTGTTCGAGATTGAAGGCCCGACCGCGAGGAGATTGCATCAACTGCACGGCCCGAGCCGTCGCCGATTGATGCGCCAACACCTGCGGCAGCGGATACTCGCGGGCAAACCGCTCTTCGCCACGATTGAGCAGATCGAGTCCGGCACGCAGCCCCTCGTCCACGGGGCGAAGATTCTCCACACCTCCTGCGGGCTCCCTCACCGCGAGAGGCGCATAACGTGCCCCAAGGTAGCCCGGTACGGGTCGGTATTGTTGCCCACCGTCCAGGCGGAGGTCCATGCCGGCGTCGATGGTCACGTAGCCCGGCATCTGGCTTTCGGGCGGGGAAAGCTGTGAGGCGGCGATGGAACCAATGCAGGGATGCTCCAGTCCGGTGACCCTGCGAAAACCGGTGTGCAAGTTGTACTTCGCTTCGAAGTGGTTTGATTCGCCGGTGCTCATCGACCGAAACAGAATGATGTCCTCCATGCATTGAGCAATCTGCGGAAATTGCTGCGCGATGTGGATCCCGGGAACCGAGGTCGGCGCCGGACGAAATTCGCCGAACGGAGCCGGTTTCGGATCGAACGAGTGCTGTTGGCTAATCCCGCCGTCGGTCCAGAGGAGGATGCACGATTTGCCTCGAGGCCGACGGATCTCCGCCGCCTGGGCCAACGATCCAAACCAGGGGATCGAGAAGCTCGAAAGAGCTCCGACAGAGGCCAGCTTCAGGAAATCGCGTCGTGGAAGATAGTTCGTTGGGTTCATCGTCAGTGTTGGGTTCATCGTCAGTTTCTCCTTCAGTCTCAAGTTCCAAGGGTTAAATCAGGGTAACATCAATGGTTAATTCACAAGCAACCTGCAACTTATCGAACCAGCAGATATTCGCTTCGGTTGACCAGGGACCACAAAACCCGCATGTAATCGTTCGGCGATTTTTCCAGGAAGGCTTTGGTTTCGCTTCGCTCCAGATCGGTCGGCCGGCGGGAGAGGGTCGAAAGATAGAGCCATTCGACAATCTGATCGGGAGAGGCCTTCGGCGTGGGCCTGCGGAAGGCATCGAGCACGTCGCTTCCCTTGAGCAGTCGTGGGTGGTTGAGCATTGCCAATCGTTGCGGGATGCCGTGGACGTATTCGGTGGCGTCTCCCTTATCGATACAAAAAGTCCGGACGAATTCCTGTTCAGGGCCGCCGACCGAAAAGGACTCCCCTTTGGTATTCTCGCCTTTCGCATCGAGAACGCGAAGGTCCAGCTCGTCTCCACCGTAAACCTGCCTCAGCGAAGCGTAGAAGACCTCGGCACGCATCAGCCGCATCGGCCCCCGGCCATAAGCGGCGGTGAGAGCCCTGACCGCGGGCTCCTTCATCCCCTCCGGGATTCGGCTCGACCGCTGATAGGTTTCCGAATTGCAGATGCAGCGAAGCAGATGCTTGACGTCGAAGCCCGAATCGCCGAATTCGTTGGCGAGCATTGCGATCAATCCGGGATGGCTCGGGGGATTGAGATCGCGGAAATCGTCCACGGGCTGCACGATGCCGCGGGCGATGAAGTAAAACCACATGCGATTGGCGAACGCTTTGGAAAAGTAGGGATTCTCCTTTTTCGTCAACCAGGCAGCGAAGTGAGGGCGAAGCGACTCCGCTTTGTCGGTGCGAAATTCCGGGCCCTTGAGGAAGCCCGCTTGAACCGTCATGCCGATGTTCTTGAACGCCGTATCAGGAATTACGATCTGGGCGGGGGCAGGGCTCGGTTTGAACCCCTGCTCCTTGAGTTTTTTGCTCAATTCCATGGATTCCTTGGTCCGATCGGTCTCTTCGAAGCCGAAGGGGAATTCCACCACTTTGCGGAAATTCTCCTCACCGTACATCCGCTGGAAAAAGGCGGACATCGCCCAGAATTCCTTTTGCGACAGGTCTCGGTAGGGATCATCGTGGCACTCGGCACAACGCAGTTGAACGCCCATGAAGATCGACCCGATCAATTTCGCCGTACCATGAGGGAGCGGCAGGCCGTTGGGCGTTCCGTTCAGTTGAAAAAAGTTGAGATCGCCGGGATCGGCGGAGGTGCCCTGGGCCGTCAAAATGTCGCTGACGATCCGGTCCCAACCATCGCCTTTGGCGACTCGTTCGCCCATCCGAACACCGAGCCGCTGTGCATGGCCCCCAATGTTGGTGCCGTTGTTGAAGTTGGCGGGTAGTACGGGTGGCAGCATCCAGTCTTGCCAGGTGTAACCGAAATGGGAGGCGAAATCCTTGGACTCCAGCAAGCTGTCGATCAGCTTGGCGCGTTTGTCTGGATCTTGGTTGTCGAGGAATTTGGCGGCTTTCTCGGCGGTCGGCACTCGTCCGGCCAGGTCGAGATAGATGCGCCGCAGAAATTCCGCATCGCCGATCGTCGGCATCGGCTTGAGCTTGGCTTCTTCGAGGCCACGCTGAACGTGCTGATCGATGGCCGTCGCGACCTGGCGAACCTCGTGTTTGCTGCCTGGCTTGAGGATTGGGTCCGCATTCTTGCGGCGATCGGCAACGGCGGGAAGACCCGATTGGATCCAGTTCTTCAAGTGCTCCTTCTCGGCGGCGGAAAGCTTGCGCTCGTTCGGCGGCATCTCGTCGCTCGCGATCTGATTCCATGCCTCACTTCCCTTCAGATCGCCCGACTTCCATGCTGGCCCGGTCTTGCCGCCCTTGAGCCCCGCGGCAATCGTCCGCATTTCAAGCCCGCCCTTCTGACGCAATCCACCGTGGCAGCCCAGGCAATTCTTGGTCAGGATCGGCAGCACATCGCGTTCGAAAAGCGATTCACCAGCGACGACCGGCTTCGCAAGGAAGGAAACCAGAATGATCACTGCCAGGAAATTGCATTCGCGCCCGCCGCACCGGAAGCGGTCAGAACGCGGACGGGCGTCAGCGGGTGTGGAGATGTGAGTCATGGATGAAAATCCGGAGTGAATTTGTTCATGGAGAGCCCAGTGAATCAATCTACCGGGTGGCATTGAGTTAGCATGAATTTGTTTTCGCGCCCGCCGCACCGGAAAGCGTCAGGGCGGGGATCGGCGGCGGGGAGAGAGGGGGTCTGGTCGCCCCCCGGGCTTACCGTATCAAGAGGATACCGGGACTAGGAGGTTCACCCTGGCAATCAACGTTCGCCACTTTGTGGCAACAAATTCGATGCAGTCGATGAACCATGTCATGAAATTGCCCGGCTGACGATCAATCGCAAGACGCCCATCATCGAAACACATCGGGGCATTGGGAATCTCGTTTCAAGTTGCAGGTTCCAAGTCAGCGAAGCTCACTTGAGTTTCGCCGGCAGGAGGATCTTTGTGTTGGTCTTGAGCGCGGCTGCGGCAGCCGGAGACGCCTTTTCCAAGCTTCCCAAAGAAACCGCGCCAACCGCCTGCGCCAGCGCCTTTGCGGCCTCGTCGGAAATCTCCTTCACTCCGTCGAGCTTGAGTTCGCCCTCGTGGCCGGCCAGGGCTTTTGCCGCTTCGGCAGATAGCGACTGCACGCCGGAGAGATCGAGCCTGCCCTTTTGGGTCGCGAGCGCCTTCGCCACGTCATCGGGAAGCGCGGTCAGCTTCGCGAGTTTCAGATCTTTGTGCCGGATGGCGAGTTTCGCCGCTAGCGGAACGTGCGTGAGCGAGGTCAGTCCCGGAAACTGCATGTTCTTTAGCGCGGCATCGCTGCTGTCCGCCGCGAAAACACCAGCCGCCTCGTCGGATAGGAACGCGACCTTATCGAGCTCCCGGTGGGGGCCCTGCCGTTTGACGAGCGCGGTGGCGAATTCCGCCTTGGTGATTTTCGTCAATGCCCAGACCTGCCACGAGGCCGGGCCGCTCCCCATGGCCAGTTCGACTTCGGGAGAAACCTCCTTCAAGCTGTACAAGACCACGAGCAGCGTGGGCGCGTGGGCCAGGGACCGGGCGGCCTCGGGCGACAGTTTCTCCAACACATTGAACCCTAGGTGGGACGTGCGGTGTTTTGCGAGGGCCGCCGCCGCATCGGCGGAAAGGTCCAGCAAGGCCGTGAAGTAAGTCAATTCCCACCCGTGGGCCAAGGACTCGGCAACGTCAGCCGGCAGTTCCTTCAGGCCTATTCCCAGAACATGGTGCTTCTTCTCGCCGGCTCGCGGCCCCAGCGCATCCGCGATGTCCTTTGTGATCGAGGTTACCGAGTTTAGCGACAGACGCTCCTGCTCGCCCAGCTTCCGGGCAAGAGGCGTCGAGGTCAGCCTCGCCAGCGCCCCCAACGTGATTCCCCCGACGTGCTTCGCAAGAGCCGCGGCGGTATCGTCCGAGACCTCGGTTGCGCCCAACACAAGCATGCCGGCATGTGGCGCGAATGCTGCCGCCAAGTCCGCTGTGATTTCCTTCACGCCCGCCAGATTCACGTTGCCCTTGTAATCTGCCAATGCCTTCGCGGCCTCGACCGACACCTGCGTGATGCCCTGAAGGATCAGCGAACCGTGCTCGCGCTTTGCAAGCCCCGCGGCCACGTCAGGAGCAAGGGTCTTAAGTCCGGGAAGGTTGAGTTCGCCACCGTAGGGCGAAAGCGCCGCGGCTGCCGCCGGAGAGAGGCTGGAAAGGACTTCAAAGCTCAGCGCCCCCTTGAACCCGGCAAGCACTGCCGCCGCTTCGGGCGAAAGCTCCGTGACACCCAATCTCAACGCGTTGGGCCGCTTCAGAAGTTCCGTGGCTTGTTCGACGGTCAAGGTCTTTGCTCTCGCTGGATCGGGATTTTGGGCGTTGGTTTGAACGGGCAAGATCCCGCCGAGGAGGGCCGCCACGGACAGGGCGCTGATGAGTCGGGTCGTCATGAAGTTTGGCATTTGGCTTGTTGGTTTTTCAATCAGGAGGCTGCCTTGGCTACTTCGGCAATGAGATCCCTGCGTTTTTCCGGAGCGCCGCCGCACTGGCTTCCGAAATTTTCGTCAGGCCCGGCAATGAAATCCTGCCCTTGGCTTCCGCCAACGCCCTGGCCGCCTCGTCGGAAAGTTCCTGTGTGCCGAGGGCCGTTTCGGCCTCGCGCTGGGCAAGCGCCTTCGCCGCCTCGACCGACAGCGATTTCAGGCCCAGGCTCAGCGGCCCCTCGTGGGTGGCAAGAACCCGCACCACGGCGTCCGATGCCACTTCCAGTTTCGACAGCGCCAGCTTGCCCTTTCGACGACGTGCTTCCTGGGCCGCTCCTCGCGGCGCGCGAGGATCAGGGAGCGTTCCCTCCGCAAGCACTTCCGCCAGAGCCACCGAGTTCAGCGACTTGAGCGACGGAAGCGGCACCACGGACAGTTTTGTGCGCCTGCAGTCCATCGCGAGCGCGTCCGCGGCCTCATCCGAAATCGTCTCCAACTGATTCAGGTCCAGGAAATCCGAATTATTCGACATCAATGTCGCTGCAAACGGCACGCAGTCGAGCTTCTTGAGCCCGTGGATTATGAAGGTGTGACGCTTGGAAAACATCTCCAGGGCCTCGTTGGACACGTCCGACAGGGCATACATGTGTACATGGAAGAATTGGTTGAGCGCCTTGGCGGCACGGTCCGAGAGTTTGGTCACCTTCCAGCATCGTAGGGCTGCGCGGGCAGACAACGCCTCGGCAACCTCGTCCGGTATCGTTTCCAATTCGTGAAAAACCCAATGCCCACCCACAGTTCGCCCACGCTCGCCAAGGGCCTTCGCTGCCTCCACTGACAACTGTTTCAACCCCAAAGACATTCCGGTGCCTTTCGGAGCCTTCGGGCTCAAAAAGAGCGCCTTTGCCACCTCGTCGGAGATCGCGGCGAGGCTCTGAAGACGCAGTTCGATCTGGCTGCCCAGCTTCTCAGCCAGTGGAATCGAGGCGAGGCTCGTCAGCCCGTTCAGGCGGAGAGCGGCCTTGCTGTTTGCCAGCGCCGCGGCGGCCTCCGCTGATAGCTCCTTCACGCCATCGAGCGCCAGACTGCCCGGTTGCTTCCCGTTCTTCAGAACCACATGGCCGTCGTAGTCCGCCAGCACCCGTGCAACTTCGGGCGATAGCGTCGCAAGCCCGTTCAACGACAGCCTGGTGCCTTCGTAGCCCGCCAGCGCCCGCGCCACGCCCGGCGAAAGCCCGGCGATCTTCGGAAAGGAAAGACCTGCCTTGTGGCTGGCGAGAGCCTTGAGCGCTTCCACCGAAGGATTTTCGACGGCGGTGAATTCAAGTTCCATCTTTTGACTGACGAGAGCCGCTGCAACTTCCGGCGTGAGTTCCGCCAGCTTGCCAAACCGCATGGAATCGCCCTTCGGCTTCAGGTTCTGGACCTGCTCGACAGTCAGTGTCGTGATCTTCCCCGGATCAACCTCCTCAGCTCCGCCCGCCGCGACCAGAAGGCCGGTAAAAAGCAGGGCAGGTATCAGGATTGCGGACATTCGTCGTCTGTTCATGGTGTGGGTGTTATTTGGGTCGGGGAATTTTTCGGGCTTAATGCGCCCCCGCCGACTATCTCCCATCGGCACCTCTGGCAATGTAACAGTGGCCGGACAAAGCCGACCTCCGCGAACGGGTGCGGAATCGAGCACCGGTTCCCGGCGCCCCACATCCGCAACTCCGCCGACAGCGTCCCTGTCTCCTTGGCGACCGCCCGTCTTCCAAAGGCAGCTGGCCACACGCAACGGAGGAAGCGCCGGATAACCGAACGAAACACATGAACCCAAATCCGGAAATGCAAACCACGGGACCAGGCTGGCCATCGGCGCAACCTTCAACATTCAGCAAAAGGCCTCCCGTCGGCATTTTGTTTTTCGGAAATGGGATGTTCCCGATCGCGAAGGACAAAGGCGGGAGTGGCGGAATCCTCCGCAGCCGATAGGCTCGCGCGGATGAAGGAGCGACCGCTGACCCATTTTGCACGACTTTCCGTCGTGGCGGCGGTGATCACCCTCGTGCTGAAGCTGATCGCATGGCGCCTCACCGGCTCGGTCGGGCTGCTGTCCGACGCGCTGGAATCGCTCGTGAATCTAGCCGCTGCATTTGTCGCGCTCGGCTCGCTCGTCGTCGCCGTACGCCCGGCGGATGAAGACCACGCATTCGGACATTCGAAGGCGGAATATCTCGCGGCAGGCATCGAGGGTGCGCTGATCCTCCTCGCAGCGGTGGCGATCGGCTGGAGCGCGATGGAGCGTTTTGCCTCGCCGCAGCCGATCAGCCAGCCGGCCGCGGGACTCGCGATTTCGGCAGTCGCGTCGGCCGTGAATTTTGCCGTGGCACGCGTGCTCCTGCGCGTCGGGCGTAGGCGGAATTCCATCGCGCTCGAGGCGGACGCGAAACATCTGCTGACGGACGTGTGGACTTCCGTCGCGGTCATCCCGGCGGTCGCGCTCGTCGCCCTCACGGGCTGGTTGTGGCTCGATCCGCTCATCGGAATCCTGCTCGCGGCGCACATCATCGCGACGGGCGTGAGCCTCGTCCGCGAATCCATGCTCGGGCTGATGGACACGGGCCTGCCCGCCGTGCAGCTCGAAATCATCCGCGCGACGCTTGCAAAATACGCGGTGGAAGGCGTGCAGTATCACGCGCTGCGGACCCGGCGTGCGGCGGCGCGGCATTTCATGAGCGTGCATCTGCTGATGCCAGGAACGTGGACGATCGCACGAGGCCACGATCTCGCCGAGCGGCTAGAGTGTGAACTTCAGAAGACGGTTCCCGGCCTCATCGTCCTCACGCACATGGAACCGGACGACGATCCCGCATCGTGGAAAGACGTGGAACTGGAGCGGCAGGACGCGGCGGAGTGACGGGGCTGTTCAGTGCTCAGTAAATTCGCGCTGACTGAGCGATGAGCGATGAGCGCCTCAGGCACTACAGGTGCTCCCCGGCGAGCACGTCGGTCTCTTTCAGCCCGATGGGGAAGGGTTCCAGCGGCATCGGCTCGTCGTGGGTGAGGAATGCCTCGCAGCAGCGGAAAAATTCCGCGCGCGTCGTGACACGGCGGATGCCGTGGAGGAATGCTCCGGTGGGCTCCGCGCCGAGGCCGATGAAGTTCAGGTAACGCTTCATCTTCTGTACTTGCAGACGCTCGGACACGTCGGGCGTGCAGACGGATTCGTAGAGCGCACCGATGTAGGCGAGCACGTCGCGCCCGCGCGGCAGCGTGATTTTTTCGCCGCGCTGATGCTGCCGGATTTGGGAAAAAATCCACGGGTTGCGGATTGCGCCGCGCCCGATCATCAGCCCGCGCGCGCCGGTGAGCGCGAGGACTTCCGCGGCCTTCGCGGCGGAATGCACGTTGCCATTTGCGAGCACCGGGCACGGCACTGCGGCGACGGCGCGCGCGATGAAGTCGTAGTGGACTTCGCTGCGGTACATCTCCAGCACGGTGCGGCCATGCACGGTGAGCAGATCAATCGAGTGGCGCGCAAAAATCGGCAGCAGCTCCCCGAAGACTTCCGGTGAATCGAATCCGATACGCGTCTTCACGGTGAACTTCACCTTCACTGCATCACGCAGCGCGCCGAGGATCGCGTCCACGCGCTTCGGCTCGCGGAGCAGTCCGCCGCCGGCGCATTTTTTGTAAACGATCGGCGCGGGGCAGCCGAGGTTCAGATCGATCGCCGCGACGGGATACTCCTGGAGCTTGCGTGCGGTGCGGACGAGCGACGGGATGTCGTTGCCGATCATCTGCGCGACCGCGGGGCGGCCTGTGGGGTTCGAGATGAGCGACTGCAAAATCCATTTCTCCGGATGCGAGTCGGCGTGGACGCGGAAGTATTCGGTGAAATACACGTCCGCGCCGCCGTAACGCGTCATCAGCCCCCAGAACGGCAGGTCGGTGACTTCCTGCATCGGCGCGAGCGCGAGGATCGGCGCGGGGCGATCGAGCAGGGTCTGAAGTGATGCGGCGGGTTCCAATCGCGCAGCATTAACGGCATCCGGCGGATGCCGCAAGGGAGCGTGGGCTCGGCATTGAACGCTCAACATCAAACGTCCAACGCTCCGTGCTTATCCGGTTGCCTGACACGCTGCGAAGAACAGACTCTTTGGAAGGCAGGAAGGCGGGAAAAATGTGCAGGAAACGATCCTTTTCTGCCTTCCTGCCTTCCAAATCTGCTTTGTGTCAAGCAACCGGATATGCAGGCAACGCTCAACGTGCTCTGTGGAAATCATCGGAGGGAAGAGTCACGCAAAGACGCAGAGACGCAAAGAGGAGGGCTTTTCTTTGCGCCTTTGCGTTCTTGCGTAACTCCAAAATCACGTCGCGGAGCAGTGGGGTGCATCATTTTTACGACGCACGTTCAACGTTCAAACGAATCGGAAATCTGAGCGCGCGGTTTTACGCCAGGCACGCATCCAGCGCCGCGAGCAGTTCGCGCATCGTTGCCGGCGTCTCGTCGCCCATGTTCGAGAGGCGGAACGTCTTCCCCTTCAGCTTCCCGTAGCCGCCATCAATGATGAAGCCGCGCTCCTTCGCCTTCTTCGCCAGCTCGGCGATGTCGAGGCCTTTGGTGTTCGCGATGCACGTCAGCGACATCGAGCGGAAGCCCTCGGGCGCGAAAAAGCCGAGGCCCTGCTTGCGCACCCATTCATGCACGATCGCATTGTTCTCCGCATGCCGCGCGTGGCGCTTCGCGACGCCCTCGGTGAAAATGTCATCCAGCTTCGATTCGAGCGCGTAGATGTGGCTGATGCTCGGCGTGCTCGGCGTCATATCCTCCGCCTGGTTCTTCGCGAACTCCACGAAATCAAAATAGTACCCGCGCCCCTTCACTGTCGCCGCACGATCCATCGCCTTCTTGCTCGCGGAGAAAAGCGCGAGGCCGGGAGGCATCGCGAGCGCCTTCTGCGAGCCGGTGAGCAGCACATCAATCCCCAGCGCATCCATCGGAATCGGCACCACGCTGAACGACGACACGCTGTCCACGATCAGGCACACATCCGGGAAATCCTTCATCACCGCGCTGATCTCCTCGATGTTCGACATCACGCCCGTCGAAGTCTCGTTGTGAATCAGCGTCACCGCATCGAATCCGCCCGCACTCAGTGCCGCGCGGATCTGCTCGCCGCGCACCGGCTGACCCCATTCCACCTGCAATGCCACCGCGTCCTTGCCGCACTTTTTCGACACGTCGAACCACTTGTCCGAAAACGCGCCACACATGCAGTTTAGCACCTTGCCCGAGTCCACGAGATTGCGCACCGAGCCCTCCATCACGCCCCACGCGCTGCTCGTGGAAAGCATCACCGGCTGCGTCGTGCCGAAGAGTTCCTTCAGCCGGGGCTGGATTCCGCCGTAGAGCTTTTTGAAATCCCCGCTGCGGTGCCCGATCATCGGCCGGCACATGGCGCGGAAAGTTTTTTCGGAGACTTCGACGGGACCTGGGATGAAAAGTTTCGGCATGGTGTGGATGGATTATTTTTGTGGCGGTCTAAAAATTTGGCCCCGAGGGAGCGGCGGAGATACGTGGAAAACGACGCGCGGGAAACAGAAAATTCCGCACGCCACGCTTCGCTTACTTCACATTCCGGATGAAGTCCTCCACCGGCACAGTCGCATCGCGGAGCGCGCCCTTGAGCGTGTAGCGATCCACTTCATCGTGGTAGGGGAACACGATGCGCCGCCCGTCCGGATGCTCCATCTTGACGTGGATGCCCTTGCGGTGAATCTCAACAAAATCGAGGCGCTGGAGTGCTGCCAGCACTTGCCGCCCGGACAGCAGCGGGAGCTTCACAGCGAAAGCGCGACGACCTCGTGGGTCTCGTCTTCTATCAAATCCTTCGGCGACGGTTCGAGGAAGAGGTCAATCGCTTCCCGGATATTTTGGATCGCTTCGTCGCGCGTCTTGCCCTGCGACCAACAACTCTTCAACGACGGACAATGCGCAGCGAAATAGCCGTCCTCGCCGCGTTCAATTACAACTTGCAGTGTCATGCACGGACAATACGCAGCGACATTGTATGGTCAAACATTGAGGCGGGGACTGGCGAGTGCGGAAAGCTAGTCCCAAAGGAAATGCTCCAGCCGCAGCTTGCGCACGCGTTGCTTGGCCTGCTCGGCGTGCGGGCCGGGGATGGCGGCCATTTTTTCGTAGATGCCGACGGCGCTCTTCCACTGCTGGCGTGACTCGACGAGCGCGGCGGCGTCGAAGCCGGCCTTCGCAAACCAGAACGTCTCGCGCGGGCCGGTCGCGGCACTGTTGAGGATGTCGTAGAAGATGACGAGCGCGGCGTCGGGCTGGGCCTGCTGCTCGAGCGTCTTCGCCTTTTTGTAGGAGGCCTGGTTTTTCCAAGTCGGCGATGCGCCCTCGGTGGCGATGACCTGATCGTATGTGGCGATGGCGGATGCGAAAGTTTTAACATCCGCCTTGCCCATTGCGACAAGGTTGTCGGCCTTGCCCGTGAGCGCGGCGAGGCGCAGCTCCAGCTCGGCGGGCGGCTGCGCCGTGATGATACTTTCGTAGATTTTCACTGCGTCCTCGGGCGCGCCGAGCTTCGTCTTCACGAGCGCCTGATGCAGTCGCGCGTGGACTTCCATGGGGCCGCGCTTTGCGGCGACCCTGCCGAAGAGATCGAGCGCGTGGTTCAGCGATTCAGGGCTGAGGAGCTTCATCGAGCACTGCCCTGCGAGGAAGAGCGCGGCGGTGGCGTGCGCGCTGTCAGGCCGTTCGTTCGCGACCTTCTCAAACTGCTCCTGCGCGCTCAGGTAGTCGTCGTGCCGGAAGAAAATCTCGCCGAGCTTCATCCGTACCTCGTCGAGCACGGTGGATTGCGGATATTTCGTGATGAAATCGCGCGCTCGTGCGACGGCCTGGTCATCGCTTTTCGCAGTGTGCACCCCGTTGCCCGGCACCTGTGCGTCCGCGAGAAAAATGCCGAGGTAGTCCGCGTGTTCGCGCATTTCCGGAGTCGTGTCCGCGGCGGCTGGGACTTCCTGCTGGAGCTTCTGCGCCTCGGCGGGATTGCCATCGTTCAGCGCGATGTCTGCGAGTGCGAGCTGCGCCTCGGCGCGGCGCGGGTGGGCTTTGAAGCCGGTGAGAAAAGTGTTCAGCGTTGCGCGTGCGTTCACATCGCCCTCCCGCGCGCGGGTGAGGCCCTCCTCGAGCCGCAGGTTGCCGGCGAGCGTGGCATCGGGGAACTCCACGGTGAAGGTCACAAACTCCTCGGTGAAGCGCGCGTAGTTTTTCTGAAGCAGCCACGCGAGCGCCGAGTCGTAGCGCGCGCTGATTTTCAGCGCGGGCGAGCGCGCCGCCGCATTGAGAAAGCCGGCGGATGCGCGGACAAATTCGCCCTGCTCAAGATTGAGCAGCGCGGTCTTGAGGGCGATTACGCCGCGCAGTTTCTCCGTCTGCGCAGTGCGCGATGCTGCATCGAACTCCGCCTCCGCGCCCGCGAGATCGTGCCGCGCCTGCGCATTCTCCGCGAGCGTCGCGTGCGCGTACGGCGCGAGGCTGTGCTCGGGAAATTGCGCGAGAAATTTTTTCAGCGCGGCGTCCGCCGCCTCGGTGCGTTTCGCGCGCTGGTGGATGCGTGCGAGGTAGAACTGCGCGAGCGCCGCGGCCTGCGGCGGAAGCTCCGCGGCCATGCGCGTCAGCGGGCCTTCGTCCGTGCTGCGGTCGCCCTCGTAAATCTGATCGAGCCTGCGAAAAACCGTCGCGGCCTGCGGGCTCGCGGGATTCTGCCGGATGAACGATTCGAGCACCTTCTCCGCAGTCTCCGGCCCGCTTGCTGCGAGGCGGGCGTCCGCCTCCGCGAGCGCCGCCGCCGCGCGGAGATTCTGCGAGACACCAGCCGGCGGCGCGGCATCAGCCGCCGGGATGAATGGCGCGAGATCGTCGAGCGCAGCGAGCGGCTTCTTCTCGTGAAGGTGGATGCGCGCCTGGATGTATCGCCGCCAGTTTTCATCGGCGGGCGACCGAGGCGTGGAATCGAGCAGGGCGCGCGCTTCTGCCACGCTGCCGAGATCCACGAGCAGCGAGGCAAACCGGAGCCGGAGTGCGGCCGGCGCGGTTTTTGAAATGGCGAGCGGCCTCAGGACATCCGCGGCTTCCTGCGTGCGGCCGAGCGACTGGAGGCACTCGGCCTTGCCGACAAATGCCGCGAGCTTTTCCGTGTCGCGCGCGGCGAGTTTTTGGAATTGCACGAGCGCCTCGTCCCAGCGCCCGAGTGCCATGAGCGAAAGTGCGCGGAGCCGCACGGTGCGCGCGTCGTCGCCCGGTGTGATTTGTCCGAGCGTGTCGAGCGCAGCGTCGGCACGGCCGGTGTCGAGCTGCGCCTCGGCGAGCAGCGCGAGCGCAGCGGTCCGATCCTCGCCGCCGACGGGCAACAGCGTGAGCGCGCGCCGCAATTTCTCAATCGCAACCTCGGGGATGTCTTCCTCAATCGCCTGCCGCGCCTCGGTGATAAGCGGAGGCGTCGCGGCGAATGAGGGATGCCGGATGACGAATGACGACAGCAGCACGCAGGCTAGAAGTGCGCGCTTCGGCATTCGGCATTCGGCATTCGTCATTGGTCGCGTGAGCTTCGGGTTTCGGTTGTCATCACTCAAGCATCCTCCGCAGGTACCTGCCCGTGTAGCTTTGCTCGATCTTCGCGATCTGTTCCGGCGTGCCTTCCGCGATCAGGCGTCCGCCGCCCGTGCCGCCCTCGGGGCCGAGATCGAGAACCCAGTCCGCGCATTTGATCACCTCCAGGCTGTGCTCGATGATGATGAGCGTGTTGCCCGAATCGCGCAGCTTCATGAGCACTTCGAGCAGCTTGTGGATGTCCGCGAAATGCAGGCCGGTGGTCGGTTCGTCGAGGATGTAAACGGTGCGACCTGTCGCCTTCTTTGCGAGTTCGCCTGCGAGCTTGATGCGCTGCGCCTCGCCGCCGCTGAGCGTCGTGGCGCTCTGGCCGAGGTGCAGGTAGCCGAGGCCCACGTCGTCGAGCGCGAGCAGCTTGTCGGACACGCCGGGGATGTTGCGGAAAAATCGAACGGCCTCGTCCACGGTCATGTCGAGTATGTCGGCGATGTTCTTGCCCTTGTAGGTGATCTCCAGCGTCTCGCGGTTGTATCGGCGGCCGCGGCAGACCTCGCATTCGACATACACGTCGGCGAGAAAGTGCATCTCGATTTTTTTCACTCCGTCGCCCTCGCACGCCTCGCAGCGCCCGCCTTTCACATTGAAGGAAAACCGGCCGCTCTCATAGCCGCGCACGCGCGCCGCGGGCAGCCCGGAAAAGAGATCGCGGATGCCGCCGAATGCGCCGGTGTAAGTCACGGGATTGCTGCGCGGCGTGCGGCCGATGGGCGTCTGATCGATCACGATCGCCTTGTCCACGTGCTCAAGGCCGAGGATCGCGCGGTGCCTTCCGGGTTTGTCCTTTGCGCGGTAGAAATGACGGAAGAGCGCGCGGCGCAGGATGTCATCCACGAGCGTGCTCTTCCCGCTGCCGCTCACGCCGGTGACGCATGTGACGCAGCCGAGGGGAAAATGCGCGGTCACGTCCTGCAGGTTGTTTTCGCTCGCGCCGAGGATGCTGAGCCATCCGGGAGGGGCGGCGTGGTGATTGGTGACTGGTGACTGGTGATTGGTGCGCGGCTGGACGCGCTTTTTTGGGACGGGAATTTTCGCGGTGCCTGCGAGGTATTGGCCGGTGAGCGAGTTGGGATTTGCGGCGATTTCCGCGGGCGTGCCTTGTGCGATGAGGTGGCCGCCGCGCGTGCCTGCGCCGGGGCCGAGGTCAATGACATGATCGGCATCGCGGATCGTGTCCTCGTCGTGCTCGACGACGATGACGCTGTTGCCGAGATCGCGCAGCCTGCGGAGCGTGCCGATGAGCCGGTCGTTGTCGCGCTGATGGAGGCCGATGCTCGGCTCGTCGAGCACGTAGAGACAGCCCGCGAGACCGGAACCGATCTGCGTCGCAAGGCGGATGCGCTGCGCCTCGCCGCCACTCAGCGTGCCGCTTTCGCGATCGAGCGAGAGGTAGCCGAGGCCGACTTCCTCCATGAATGCGAGCCGGTTTTTGATCTCGCGCGAGACTTCCGTGACGATGGTGCGCTCGGTCTCCGTGAGCGCGAGATGCTCGATGAACCAGCGCGCATCCGCGACCGTGAGGCTGCAAAACTGGTGGATGTTTTTCTCGCTCTCCGCGCTCGCGACGGTGACGCCGAGAATCTCCGGACGCAGCCGCGCACCCTTGCAACGCTGGCACATGCGCTTGCCCATGTAGGCGCGCAAGCGCACGCGCGAGAGTTCGCTGTCGGTCGTGTCGTAGAGATTTTGCAGTTGGTGCGCGACTCCCTCGAACGGCTTCCGCACCGCCTCGCGTTTGCTTTTTTCGCCCCACGCGAGTTCGACTTCGACATCACCCGTTCCGTTCAGCACGGCGTCCTGAAATTTTTCCGGCAGGTCGCGCCACGGCGTTTCCATCTTCACTTTGAATGCGCGGCAGAGCGACTCCAGCAGCCCGGTGTAGTAGCCCTTCATCCTCGGGTTCGCCTTCGCCCACGGCGCGATGGCTCCATCGGCGAGCGGCCGATCCGTGTCAGGCACGAGCAGGTCGGCATCGATGAACTGCTCGCTGCCGAGGCCCTGGCACGCGGTGCATGCGCCGAGGTGCGAGTTGAAAGAAAAATGCCGCGGCGTGAGCGCGGGCAGCGTGAAGCCGGTATCCGGATCCGCGAAGTGGATGCTGAAATTTCGCAGCACGGGTTTCGCATCGGGATCGTTCGGCGGAATGAGGACGATCAGTTTTCCGTCGCCCCATTTCAGCGCGGTCGCGACGCTGTCGCTGAGGCGCGTGCGGATGTCTTCGCGCACGACGAGGCGGTCCACGACGGCCTCGATGCGATGCGATTTTGTCTTGTCGAGCCGCACGGGCGCAGGGCCGCCGAGTTCGATGGTCTCGCCGTCCACGCGCACGCGCACGAATCCCTCGCGTCGCAATTTTTCCAGCACGTCGCGGAACTCGCCGACCTCGCCGCTGATGATCGGCGCGAGCAGGATCACGCGGCTTTCCGGCGGGAATGCGAGGATGGCGTCCACGATTTCCTGCGGCGTCATGCGGCGGATCACGCGCCCAGTCTTCGGATCGTGCGGCTTGCCGATGGCGGAGAAAAACACGCGCAGGTAGTCGTAGATTTCCGTCGTGGTCGCGATGGTCGAGCGCTGGTTGCCGCCCGAGGTGCGTTGCTCGATGGCGATGGCAGGGGACAGTCCCTCGATGAAATCCACGTCCGGCTTTTGCATCTGATCCAGGAACTGCCGCGCGTAGGCCGAGAGGCTCTCGACGTATCGGCGCTGGCCTTCCGCGTAGAGCGTGTCGAAGGCGAGCGAGGATTTCCCCGAGCCGCTGAGGCCCGTGATCACGACGAGTTTCTCACGCGGGATTTCCAGCGTCAGGTTCTTGAGATTGTGCTGGCGGGCGCCAGTGATGCGGATCACGTCTGCGGGCATTCGGGTCGCAATTCTGCAACCGCACAGTGAAGCATCTGCCGCAAGGTGCGGGAAAGAGGAAACTTGCACCGCGCCCCTGCATCCGTCAGAAACCGCTGGAGGGTGGCACTGTTCCTGCGTTTGCAAGTTGTCATTCCACAATCCAAACCGCCCTCAAGCGCATGATTACTGCCCAAGATACAGCCTCCGTCCTCATGGATACGAACGACCCGGTTCTCAGTCGCAGCGAACTCGAGGCGCTCCACCTGAAGTTCCGCGAGATGAAACATGGGATCAATAACATGTTCGCGGTCATCATGGCGCTCAGCGAACTCGGCCAGCGCAACCCCGCGCACCTCGAGCGGCTCGCAAAGGCGGTGCTCGAGCGGACTCCCGATATCGTGAACCAGCTAACGGCGTTCGGCGAACAGCTCGGCGCGAAACTCAAGCCGGGCAGCTAGCCCGCGGGCATCACGATTTTTTCCGCGAGCCAGCGGCCGATGGCGCTCCGCGGCACGGGCGCGCCGTCCGGAAAATCGGACATGCGTCCGATCTTTCCGTCCTTCCAGATCCATGCGCCGGGCGTGAATGGCCCGACTTTGCGCGGGTCGCTCCACGTGTGGATCGAGAGCAGATTTGCGGAGACTGCGGCGGCGATGTGCATCGGGCCGCTGTCCACGCTCACGGTGAATTTTGCGCGCCGCAGCATCCAGCACAGCTCGGGGAGCGTGGTCTTATTCAGCAGGTTCACCACATTCGGCAGCGGTGAAAGTGCGATGTCGGCCCGGCCTGCGATCACGATTTTTTTGGGCGCGAGTTCGCGGCAGATCGCGGCGGTCTCGTCCGCCGTGAGCGACTTTCCTTCACCGCGGGAGAAGGGATGCAGCAGGATGAAATCAGCCGGGCAATCCGCGGGCTGGGTGCCTGCGGGGAGCCGCCACTCGGGCGGTTCGGAAATGTCGCAGCCGAGCGCCGTGACTAGCGCGAGGTAACGCGTCACGGCGTGGACGGGCTCGGAGCGCGGCGGCACTTTCACGACGTGGCGGTGGAAGAAGCGCGCGAATTCCCGCGAGTCCGACGTGCCCCAGCTCCCGCCGCCGACACCCCGCGCGATGAGCGCGCTGCGGAGCAGGCCTTGGAAATCGAGCGTGAGATCCGGCTGCACGCGCTCGCGCAGTCCGCGGATCCAGCCAGGCAGCCGCGTCCAGCCGATGAGTCCGCGAAATTGGCTCCGCGGAAATTCGATCACCTCGTCAATGTCCGGATTTCCATTGAGAACCGGCGCCCACTCGGGATTCACGAGCCAGCGGATTTTCGCCTCCGGCCAGCGCCTGCGCACGCGCGCGACCGCCGGCAGTGTGTGGACGACATCCCCGAGCGAACTCGGCTTGATGATGAGGATGGAGCGGGGGGCTGGCACGCGGGATTTAAGATTTGCGATTTAAGATTTAAGATTTTGCGAAGCCTCACGCCAGCCGCTTGCGAGCGAACACGCCCAAACCTTAAATCTTAATTCCTAAATCTTAAACAGGCTCAGCGTCCCTCGCCGAGCCGCATGGCGAGGCGCGCCGGGAGGCCGGCTGCGATGATTTTGCTCTGCGTGGTGGCGACGTCGTAGTCGAGCCGGCGGAGCTCGATGCGGTGTTCCTTGACGTGGAAGATCGCGTACGATGCGCGCCAGTCGCCGTCGCGCGGCTGGCCGACGCTGCCAACATTGAGGAAATATTTCTTTCCCGGCTCAAGCGCGATATCTGCCCAGCGCTCGACGGTGCGGACTTGGTGGTCGCGGATGTATGCGCGCGGGACGTGCGTGTGGCCAAAGAAGCAGACCTGCGTGTGCTGATAGCTAAAGCTCGCGCCGGCATCGAGATGGTTCAGCACGTAGCCCCACTTGTGCGGCGTATCGAGCGTGGCGTGGACGGCCGTGAAGTCGCGCACCTGGCGGACGAATTTAAGCGAATCGAGCCACGCGACGTCTTCCGGCGTGAGCTGTGTGCGGGTATAGGCGATGCCTTCGTTTGCGAGTCCTGAGACGTTACTCGGGTGGCTGCTCATGCATGCCAGCTCGTCGTGGTTACCCTTCACTGTCGGGCAGGCGAGGTCGCGGATGGTGTCGAGGCACTCCTTCGGGTTCGCGTTGTAGCCGACGATGTCGCCGAGGCAGACGAACTGCGCGCATTGATTCGCCTTTGCGTCTGCAAGCACAGCCTTGAGGGCTTCGAGATTTGAGTGGATGTCTCCGAAAATTGCGATTCGCATCGGTTCAGTCTGAAGGGCGCTTGTCTTGAACGGGCAGCTTAACCCGTCGCTCGGCGGGGATGTCCATCTTTTGTTCGTAAGCGCGCGCGGCGTCGATCACTGCGGGCTCGCGCGAACCGGTTTTGATGAGGTCGGTGAGCCCTGCGTAAGCGGAGCCTTCCTTGCCCGGTGTCTCTGCGAGTTTCACGACGGTGTGCCAGATGCGCTGCGCGTCCGGGATGTCGAGCTTCGCCTCGAGGTTCTGGATATGCCGGAAGAGCGTGAGCAGCCACTCGTGCTCGCTTTCATTGAAAAGCGCCATGAGCCGCTCATACGCCTCGCGCTCGCGGCCCGGGACTTCGGCGAGATAGTAAGCGGCGAAGCGGCGCGTATATTTGAGATGGCCGGGGCGCTTCGAGGCCTCGTCGTAGGCTTTCGATGCGTTTTCGAAATCCTTGAGCTTGTCCTTATACAACGCGCCGAGTCGTTCGTAGAGTTCCCAACTGTCGGGATTGCTCTCGATCCCGCGCTGGAGGAAATCTTTTCCGGCCATGAAAAATTTGCGCATCTCCGCCTTCCGCACAACGGGATCCGGCTCGTGGTTTTGGACGTACGCAGCGCCGTTCCACGCCATGTGCCATGCGCTGATGTCCCAGAAAAGCACGCGCCGCGGCTGCATCGCCGTGCAGGTGTCGAAGAGCAGCTTCATACGGCCGTACTGCACGTCGCGCCAGGCGGTGTACGCGCGAATCCACAGGAGATCCGCGACAGCCGAGCGCAGGCCGCCGAGTGCCGCGATGAATCCCGCCTGCCCCGCCTGCTGCCGGAGGCTCGCGGTCGGCTTGAAGCCGCCAAGCCGCGTGTTTTCCATGCGCTGCTCCAGCCGCGCCTCGAAGGAAAACTTCGCGATGCCCCACGCAAGCAGGACGAGAATGCCGAGGATTCGGCCCCTCATGCGAATTGAGAGTGGAGGGTTGAGAGTCGGGAAAGTGTGTCAAAATCCGGGCACAACTTTGGACGTTGGACGTTGGGCGTTGGACGTTGGACGTTAAGCCCGCCGCAGGCGCCGTCCGAATTTTGGACGGTATTCAGAATTCGCTGCGCCGCTGCGCGGGGCCAAACGTTCAACGTCCAACGCCCAAGGTCCAACGTCCAATGAAGCGCAGTCCTCATAGCTCGCGCCATGCGAAAAACAGCCAGCCCACGAACAGATAAACGAGCACGTAGCCCGCACCGAGTCCCGCGATGCGGAGGAAAACATCCGCCTCGATAGTCATGCCCACGGCGATGTCGTCCACGACATTGAAAAGCTGCATGTCTGGCACAAACACCGTGATGAGCCGCAGCAGGATCGCGATGTGGAACGGCGCTTCCGCGGCTCCGACCGGCCCCTGCCACACGCTGCGCGCGATCGGGACGAGGTGCCCGGCCAGGATGACCATCAGCGAGACGATGACGGTGAAAAGCCACGACGTCGCGAAGCACGACAGCATGAGCGTGAGCGCCGCGCACACGACCGAGCGGAGGAAAATCACGCCGATACCACCGAAGAGCGTCGGCGTGAAAGTGCCGGACTTGATCAGTTTGATCGTCGCCGCTGCGCGCTCCGCGGGTTCGGTGATCTGGAGATTTTCGATCTCACGGCCCTGCCAGAAATGCAGCACGACGAGGAATGCAGCCGTCATCAGCAGCGTCGCGACGAGGAGGATCATCGTCACGCCCGCGAGCTTTCCCACGAGGTATTCGAAGCGCGAGACGGGCTTCGCGAGGATCGTGTAGAGCGTGCGATCCTCCATGTCCTTCGGCAGCAGCATCGCGGTGGCGAGCACGGCGAGCAGCATCGTAAAGACGGACATCGCCCCGAGGCAGACATCCATCACCGTCTGGAGCTGGCCCTGGAAGGAGATCGAGGCCAGGGTGAGCGAGACGCCGATGAGGATCAGCGCGAAGACCAGCATGAAATAAAACACCTTCTGCCGGACGAGATCGCGGAACGTATTTGACGCGATGGCCCACGTGCGGCGGAGCGAGAAAAGCTTGTGCGCGGATGCGTGGGCTGCCGCGGCGGGAGCGGAGATTTCGGTGCTCATTTCTTTTCAGCGGTCACGTCGAGGAAGTAGCGCTCGAGATTCTGCTGTGGCTTGTGTGCGCCAAGCACGCGCGCGCCGCCAGCCTCGGCGCGTTCGCGCAATTCGGCGAGCAGGGCAGGGGAGACGTTTTCAAGAGTGAGTTCAGTCTGGTTTTCGATTGAGATCAGATCGTCGAGCGGCCCTTCGCGGACGAGTTTCCCGTGGTTCATGATGCCGATGCGGTCGCAGATTTCCTGCACCTGGCTGAGCAGGTGCGAGCAGAGCAGGACGGTGATGCCGCGCTGTTTCAGCCGCAGGATCAGATCGCGAATCTCATGCGAGCCTGCCGGGTCCACACCGGCCGTCGGCTCGTCGAGCACGAGCAACCGCGGGTCCTGCACGAGCGCCTGCGCGAGGCCGATGCGCTGGAGCATGCCCTTCGAATATCCGCCCACGCGCCGGTCCGCCGCGGACTCCAGCCCGACGAGCGCGAGCAGTTCGCGCGAACGGTCGCGCAGCATTTTCCCGCCAAGGCCGCACAGCTTGCCGTAGAAATCCAGCGTTTCCGCGCCAGTGAGGAATTTGTAGAAATACGGATTCTCCGGCAGGAAGCCGACGGCCTCGCGGCTCTCCACGTCGCGGCTGTCGCGTCCGAAGATGCACGTGCGCCCCGAGGTCGGCACGACGAGGCCGAGGACGATTTTCATCGTGGTGCTCTTGCCCGAGCCGTTCGGCCCGAGCAGGCCATAGACGTGACCGGCCTCGACGGTGAGCGAGAGGCCGTCCACCGCGGTGATCTTTCCACGGCTGAAGATCGAAGGGTTTGTGAACTCCTTCGTGAGATTCTCGATGGTGATCGCTGGTGCGTCCATTCGTTTCAAAACCTCCGCCGAAACTCCTGTGCCGATCAACCCTGCAACTCCTTGAAACGCGCACCGACGAACTCCCAGTGGATCACGTCCTGAAACGCCTTCACGTATTCGACGCGGCGGTTCTGGTATTTCAGATAGTACGCGTGCTCCCACACATCAATCCCGAGCAGCGGCTGCCCGGCGGTGCTCAGGGGTGAGTCCTGGTTCGGCGTGTTTTCGATTGCGAGTTTCCCGCTTCGCAGCACGAGCCACGTCCATCCGCTGCCAAAGACTTTCATCGCACTGTCGCTAAACTGCTCCTGCCATTTCGCGAATGAGCCGAAGTCCTTCTCGATCGCCTTGAGCAGATCGCCCTGCGGCCCGCCGGCGCCCTTTTTCAGAAGCTGCCAGAAGAGCGTGTGGTTGAAATGCCCGCCGCCGTGGTTGCGGATGTCGTTGCGGATGCCCTCGGGCGCTGCGTCCAGATGCGCGACGAGATCCTCGACGGTCTTGCTCGCGAGCGACGGCTCCTTCGCGATGGCGGCGTTCAGTTTCGCCACGTACGCCGCATGATGCTTGTCGTGGTGGATTTTCATCGTCTCCGCATCGATGTGCGGCTCAAGCGCATCGTAATCGAAGCCGAGAGCCGGGAGTTTGAAGACCTCCGGCGGAGTGGCTGCGGGCTGCGCAAAGGCACCCGATGTGGCGAGCGCGCCGGTGGTGAGGACGATGGTTTTGATGGCGTTGCGGCGGGAGAGAGGATTCATGGTCGGAAGCGGGAAGGGGAGTGCGTATAAGCCTGCCGCCGGGAAAATGCCAGCGCGATGAGGGCGAGTGCTCAGTGCGCAGTTCTCAGTTCTCAGTTCTCAGTGCTCAGTCCTCAGTAGTCGCTCATTCAGAGTCTGAGCACTGAGCACTGAGCACTTTTCTTCCCCCGCAGTTGCGCGCACCGCGCCGCAGTGACAAGCTTCGCGCGATGACCAGCATTGATTGGGCGAAAGTCCGCGCCGACTTTCCGATTTTAGCACAGCAGGTGAACGGCAAACCATTGCTCTACCTCGACAACGCCGCCAGTTCGCAGAAGCCGCGTGCCGTGATTTCCGCGCTCGTGAACTACTACGAGCGCGACAACGCCAACGTCCATCGCGGCCTGCACGAACTCAGCTCGCGCGCGACCGACGCCTTCGAGGGCGCGCGCGCGAAAGTGGCGCGCTACCTCGGCGCGGAGAGCGCGGAGGAAATCATCTTCACGCGCGGCACGACCGAGGGAATCAACCTCGTCGCAGCGACATGGGGCGCGGCGAATCTGAAGGCCGGCGACGTGATCCTGCTCACCGAGATGGAGCACCACAGCAACCTCGTCCCATGGCAGATCCTCGCGGAAAAAACCGGCGCAAAGCTGCGCTTCGTGCCCGTCGCGGACGATGGCGCACTCGCATTCGAGCCGGCGCTGCTCGACGGCGTGAAGCTGTTCGCATTCGTGCATGTCTCGAACTCGCTCGGCACCATCAATCCAGCCGCCGACCTCTGCCGCGCCGCGCGTGCAGTCGGCGCGGTGACGCTCGTGGACGGCGCGCAATCCGCCGGGCACATGCCGGTGAATGTCCGCGAAATCGGCTGCGATTTTTACGCGTTCTCCGGCCACAAAATTTGCGCACCCACCGGTATCGGCGCGCTCTACGGGCGGCGCGAACTCCTCGAAAAAATGCCGCCGTGGCACGGGGGCGGCGAGATGATCGTGAGCGTGACCTACGAACGCGCGACTTACAAACAGCCGCCGCACAAGTTCGAAGCCGGCACGCCGAACATCGCCGGCGCGGTGGGCCTCGGCGCAGCGATTGATTACATCGAAGGAATCGGACGGCAGAACATTTTCGATCACGATGCCGGACTTACCGCGCGCGCCGTGCAGCACATCGCGGAGATCCCCGGCGTCCGCGTGCTCGGTCCTGCGAAGCGCGGCGCGCTCGCCGCATTCCACGCCGAGTGGGCGCATCCGCACGACCTCACCACATTTGCCAACGAGCACGGCCTCGCCCTCCGCGGCGGCCACCACTGCACGCAGCCGCTCATGCGAAAGCTCAAGATGCCCGGCACCACGCGCGCGAGCTTCTACTTTTACAACACGGCTGACGAAGTGGATCGCATGGCCGAAATCCTCCGCGCCGCGCACCGCTTCTTCGCGTGACCGCGGAGGGCGTTACGCATGCGCCACGTCCTCGACGATCTTCCCGTCGCGCATGTCGAGGTGGCGGTCGCCGCGCTTCGCGAGTTCGCGATCATGCGTCACCACCACGAGCGTCTTTTTCTCCGCGCGCACGAGATTCAGCAGCAGCTCCACGATGCTTCCGCCCGTCGCGGAATCGAGATTGCCCGTCGGCTCGTCGGCGAAAACCACCTCGGGATCGTTGATGAGCGCGCGCGCGATCGCCACGCGCTGCTGCTCGCCGCCGCTGAGTTCCGAGGGCAGATGCTGTAGCCGTTCGCCGAGGCCCACGCGCTCCAGCGCGGACTGCGCCGCAGCCGTCTTGTCCGCCCCGCCGATGAGCGCGGGCAGCATCACATTTTCCAGCGCCGTCAGCTCCGGCAGCAAATGATACGCTTGGAAGACGAATCCAAACTTCGTGTTCCGCAGCTTCGCGAGATTCCGCTCCGACTGCGCGTACACGTCCACATCGCCAAATTTCACCACGCCCTGCTCCGGCCGCTCCAGCCCCGCGAGCGTGTAGAGCAGCGTGCTCTTGCCCGCGCCGCTTGCGCCGCACAGGAAAAGCGATTCGCCCGGCGTGATGTCGAGCGTGATGCCGCGGAGCACCTCGATCATGCGAGTGCCCATCTTGAAAGAGCGGAAAAGATCGCGTGCGGAAATCTGTGCGGCAGTCTGGCTCATTGTGTGGCACGCACCGTAGGCAGCCCCGCGCGCAGCGGCAACTCCCGTGTGGCGTTCGGAGGCCCCGGAAAGAGCGCTACCGCCGCGCCCGCGTCGGTTTTGATGATCCGTTCCGGGGATGCAAAAATGATGTC
>Ga0315902_10002755_pt1 | contig 26963 bp, 31 predicted proteins | sample LakEriMetagenome_9_FD_203523 | JGI IMG/M metagenome (GOLD analysis project Ga0315902, IMG submission 203523) | Freshwater fungal communities from buoy surface, Lake Erie, Ohio, United States - Buoy 12 MA117 | ecosystem: Environmental > Aquatic > Freshwater > Lake > Lake biofilm | place: USA...
GGGGCAGATCATCAGGGCCAACTAGTCCGGGCTTCGTATGCCCGCGCTTTTCCGTCCGCCCCCGCAGAGCCGAGCGCCGGAGTTGCACCGAGCAGCCGGTGAGTATTTCCACAAAACTTGGGAAATTTTTCCGTCAGAGGCGGCCGGCTTGGGTCTGAAAGAGTATCGCGGACAACTCGGAAGGAACCGTCCGGAGGATCACCGGAAGCACGCCGTACTCGCGGCGAGCACGCTGGAGCGCATCGAGGCGTTGTCCGAGGGGGACGGCGACGACTGGACCGACCGGCGCGCATTCCTCGCTTACCTCCGCACAACGCTGTTCCACGGCGTGACGCATCCGCGTTGGCAACTCGATCCGCAAACGCACAGTGGCGCGGCGGCCAATGCGGTGTTTCATCTTCTTGTCCGTCACGCCGACAATTTGCGCGAAGTCGCGGAAGACATCGTGTCGCTCGCCGGACAAATCCCGCGTTATCTCGACGAGGGCTTCGACTGCCTGCGACAGCCGGTGCCGCTCTGGACCGACCTCGCGGTGCGCTCCAGCCGCCATGCAGCCACGTTCATGGAAGAGACGGCAAAGCAAATCGTCCCGCTTTGCCGTTCCAAGACAGCCGCGCAGCGCGCCTTCGCCCGCGCGGCCGGGGCTTTCCGGGATTACGCGCGCAGGTTGGAGAAAATCCGCACCGGCTCCCAAGACGCCTTCGCCATCGGTCGGGACAATTTCGAGTTTCTCCTGCGCGAGCGCATGGGCACCGATGCGTCGGCACGCGAACTCTGGAACGAGGGTCTGCGGTTGGTCGAATGCACGACCCACGAACTCAATGCCGAAGCACGGAAGTTCGGACGGAAGCCGGCGCACGTGATTCTGGAAAAGCTGCGCAACGATTGGCGTCCCGCTGCCGGGGATCTTCTCGCCGAATACCGCAATGTCACCGCACAAATCAAAAAGCAGCTTGGGAGCGCGGGCATTGTCAGCCTGCCGCGCGGGGAAAAATTGAAAGTCATCCAGGTCCCGGATTTCCTGCGCGAGCAATTCCCCACCGCGGCCTACAGCTCGCCCGGCGCCTTCGATCCGGATCAGACCGGCATTTTCTGGGTCAACGATCTGTCGAAGCACGCGAAGAACGAATCCGCACGCCGCGCGGAGGTCGCACAGCATTTCGGATTGGAGCTGACGTCCGCGCACGAGGCTTATCCCGGACACCACCTGCAATTCATCGTGCAGAACCGTCATCCCAGCCACCTGCGACGCATGTTCTCGCATGCCATTTTTTACGAGGGATGGACGCTCTGGTGCGAAAAGCTCTGCATCGAAAAGAAAATCTACCGCGCACCGCACGCGCGGCTCATCCAATTGCACGACGCGCTCTGGCGGGCCAACCGCATTCTGGTCGATATCGGACTGCACACCGGCGGCATGTCGCACGCACGGGCGACCAAGCACATGATGGACAACGTCGGGTTCACCAAAGCGCGCGCTGCGGCCGATGTGAACTGGTATACGGCCGCGCCGACCGTGCCGATGAGCTATTTGCTCGGACGCGAGAAAGTGAAGGCACTCTTTGCCGCGCACCGCGGATCCTTGCGCCAGTTCAACGACTGGTTGCTGTCCCATGGCGCGGTGCCGTTCTCGTGGTTCAGGAACTGAATTCCTTCGGGCTTCGGCAGGCTATCAATACGAACGCAATTGCAATCCGGAGACGCGCGCGAATTCCGCCGTGTTGCGAGTGACGAGAGGCCAGTTCCGCTCCAGGGCCGCGGCGGCGATCCACAGGTCATTGGTGCCGATCAACTTTCCCCGCGATCGCAACACACGGACGATACCTGCGTAGACATCCGCCACCGCGCGCGTGACCGGCAGGAGTTCGAATGATTCGACCACCGACAAAAAAGTCGCATCCATCCGGTCGGTGAATCCTTCGGCGAATTCGCCATACGCAGTGATAGGCAAGTAAGCCCCGGCATCGGCGTGCTCCTGCAAAAACTCGTGCGCTCCTCCCCGGGCTTTTCCAACGCGTTCGCGCTGGAAGTCGATGAGGAACGTGGTGTCGAAGATCAGCGCTTCCATCGATTGGTGGGCGGCAGATCGTTCGCCTGTGCGCGATCGAGGTAATCGAGAGTCTCCACCGGGACGTGTCCGGTGGCGCGGGAGAGCAAATCGCCGCAGCGCTTGCGGGAGTTATCCCAACGCGCCCGCTTGATCACGGTGGAAAAGGACTCCTTGGGATCGCGTTTGGCGCGAACAAGCCGCAGATAAGCCTGCTCGTCGACAGAGAGAGTCTTGGTTGCCATACACAGATCAATACACAGACATACAGCGACGTCAAATTCCGTCTTAAGGTGAGTGTCTGCGCCGAGGCTGCCTTCCGCGGGCGAACCGTTCCGATGTCAGCTGGCTCCGTTCGAACCGTTAGTGCCGAAGCAATTCAGATAGGTGTAGCCTTCTAGGGCTTTTTCGTAGCTGTCGAGCAGGCGCATGCCTTCGTTGGGCTTGAAGCGGTCCTGCTTGATCGCGGCATCGACCTGCACCTTCATGCGGCGGATCAGTTCGCTTTTTTCCCACTGGGTCAGCGCGAGGACATTGCCGATGGTATTCCCGCCGATGATTTCCTCGATGTAGTAGCCGCTCTCCTCGTCCTCATCCAAAAAGATGTGCATCTCGTTGACGCGACCGAAGAGGTTGTGCATGTCGCCCATGATGTCCTGATAGGCACCGGCGAGGAAAAATCCGAGGTAGTAGGGTTTGCCTTCCTCCGCACGGTGCACCGGCAGCGTCGGCTTCACATCTTGGAGGTCGATGAAGCGGGCCACCTTGCCGTCGGAGTCGCAAGTGATGTCGACCAACGTGGCCTGGCGCTCCGGGGCTTCCTTGAGGCGATGCAGGGGCATGACCGGAAAGAGTTGTCCGAGCGCCCAATGGTCGAGCAACGACTGGAAAACCGAGAAGTTGCACATGACCTGATCGCTGAGTGAGATTTCCAGGTCTTTGACTTCCTCGGGCACGTAGCGGACGCCGCGGAAGAGTTCGACCACCTTGGCCGCGATGCGCCAGTAGACGGTTTCGACCTTGGCCTTGGCGGGAAGATCGAGAAGCCCGAGTGAAAACATGGAGTCGGCCTTTTCCCGGATTTCCTGCGCGTCGTGCAGGCTTTCGAGGCGGTGTTTGCTGCCGAGCGATTGGTAGATGGCGATGATGTCGCGCACCACGGCAGGATCGCCCTCGGCCGCGACGACCTCGGGTCCGCGCGAAACCTTCTCGATGGCGCCGAAGGCTTCGACGACGAGCACGGAGTGGTGCGCGGCGATGGCGCGGCCGCTTTCGCTGACCAGGACCGGATGCGCGACTTTTTCCTCGTCGCAGACTTCCTGCACGGCGGCGACGACGTCGCGGGTGTATTCGTGCAGCGAGTAGTTGACCGAGCTGTCGAAGGTGGTGCGGGAACCGTCGTAGTCGATCCCGAGTCCGCCGCCAACGTCGAGGTAGCCGAGGTCGTGTCCGAGCTTTTGCAACTTCGCGTAAAAGCGGGCGGCCTCGCGCACGGCGCGTTTGATCGTGCCGATGTCGGGAATCTGCGAACCGACGTGGAAATGGACCAGCTTGAGGCAATGGGCCATACCTTCTCGGCGGAGGAGTTCGCTGGCTTCGACCAGTTCCGCGGTGGAAAGCCCGAACTTGGCATCCTCGCCGCCGCTCGTCGCCCATTTGCCCGCGCCCTTGGTGGCGAGGCGCACGCGCACGCCGATCCACGGCTCGACATCCATCTGCTTGGCCACGGCGAGGATCTGGGCAAGTTCCTCGATTTTTTCCACGACCATGACGAGGCGCTTGCCGAGCTTGCGGCCGAGCATGGCGTTGCGCACGTAATCCGCGTCCTTGTAGCCGTTGCAAATGATGAGGCTTTCCGGGTCGTCATGCATGGAAAGCGCGGCAAGCAATTCGGGTTTGCTGCCGGCCTCGAGGCCGAAATGGAATTCCGCGCCGGCGTCGACCACTTCCTCGACGACTTCGCGGAGCTGGTTGACCTTGATCGGGAAAACGCCGCGGTAGACGTTTTTGTATCCCGCTTCGGCGATCGCTTCGGCGAAGGCGCGGTTGACGGTCTGCACGCGGTGGCGGAGCAGATCCTGGAAGCGCAGGGTGAGCGGAAAGGCAAGGCCGCGTTCGCGCGCCTCGTGCACGAGTTCCATCATGTCGATCTCGCGCAACGGCTCGCCGCTCGGACGCACCGCGACGTGGCCTTTGCCGTTGACCGTGAAATACGGGGCACCCCAACGCTCGACATTGTAGAGCGCGAGAGCGGAGGAGACGTCCCAATCGTTCATTTTCGCGAGCGCGCTAATAGGGCCATATGCCTCCGTGTGCAAATGGAATTCTCGGGAAATTTGCTTTGGCCGGAGCCGGCGGGCGCGGGCAGACTCGCGCCATGGAAAGTTTCGCCCTGCCGCGCATCGAATATGAGGTGCCCGTCATGTTCTTCGACACGGACTGCGGAGGCGTGATCCACAACCTCGCCTACCTTCGCTTTATCGAGACGGCCCGCACCATCATGGCCGGGCAAATGGGCATGCGCCTGGCCGAAATGGCGGCGGAAGGCCTGTATCCGGTCATCCTGCGCTCGGAGATCGACTATCTGTCGCCGGGTAAATTCGGCGACCGCATTATCGTGCGCGGGGGCGTGAGCGAAGCCGGCCGGGTGCGGTTTTGGGTCGCATTCGAGGTGATCCGCGGTGAGGACGGCACGGTGCTGGCCAAGAGCCGTCAATCGTTGGCCCTCATCCGCATGCCCGGCGCCAAGGCCGAGCGTTTGCCGGAAGAGTGGTTCAAATAATGCCGGTCGCCGAGATGTTTCCGACGTCTATCAGGGTGGATCGCGCCGTCCCGGCGCGATACTTCAGATAGGAAATCGCGATAGGGACATCGCGATCCACCTCGCGAGCAAACTCCGAAAACTTTCCAGGTCTGCGCTTCCTTCTCAAGGCGCGGACTTGAGGGCGGCGGCCACCGCGGCCAGCGCCGAGGAAAGCTTCTCCCGCACGCCGGGGGCGAAGCCGCGCCTTTCGTGCAGGACGAGCAATTGAAGAACGCCGGTGCGCAGCAGGCTGGCGCTGCCTGTCTCCAGATGCATGGTGATGCCATGCGTTTCGCCCCAACCGGCGCTGCGCGCCTCGACCGCGCGGTCCATCGCGCCGGAGGCCGCGCGCAAAACTTCGTCGCAATCGAGTTCGAGCGGCGGACTCCACTCGGAGAGGACTTCGTTGCGCCGCGTGAGCAGGCAGGACTGGATGCCGGGCAATCCGCAGCACAACCGCGGCACATCGGCCGGGGTGAGATGGTCGTCGGTGTGAAAAATTTCCTGCAGGGCTTTGTCCGAACGAAGCGCGACATTGCCCCAAGCGACCTCGTCGGCACGCTCCATGCGCGGCAAGCCGGCGAGGACGCGCGCGCGCAGGGCATCCGGCACACCGGCACCGGTCTCGACCGGCCAGGCCTCGAACTCCCACGCGACATGAAGCGGGTGCTTCTCTTTGGGGCGGAGGGCGAGAGCGCGGGTAGACATGACGAAAAACAAAGCAAAACCCCGCGGGACGCGGTCGGCAAGCGCTTTGCCTTTGCAGCGACGACGAAGCGCTTACTATGACCGCGCCAAACTCCCATGAAAACTGTCACCATTACCGAAGCGAAGAAACATCTCGGGGCGTATTTGAAGGATGCGGTGGACGGACAAAACATCGGCATCATCTGCGGCAACCGGGTGGTGGCCTTGAGACCGGTCGAAGTGACATCGCTGGATTTCGAAAAAGTCGGGGATCCGGAGGTGGTCGGAAAATTGACCGTGGAGCAGCGGGAGCAACTTTACGAGCAGCTGAAAAAAGAGCGCAAAGAAGCCAAGCGGCGGCGGAAGGAACTGCTCGCCGCCGTTCCGCAAACTTGACCGTAGGGACAGGCCCAAGAATACTGGACGCATGTCCAGCAATCCGACCGCGCGGCAAAAGCAGATCCTCGAATACATCGGGCGGCACCGCACGCGGCACGGCGTGCCGCCAACGGTGCGGGAGATCCAGAATCATTTCGGATTCGCCAGCCCGAATGCGGCGGCCTCGCATTTGCGTGCGCTGGAAAAGAAAAAATTACTGAGGCGCGAGCCCGGTTCGGCCCGCGCGCTGCGCGTCACCGGCGACAACCGCCGCGAAGTGGAGGGGATTCCGGTTTACGGCGAAATCCCGGCCGGATTTCCCGACACGCGCGAGCAGCGTCCGGACGGCTGCGTCTACGCCGATCTGGATTCGCTCGATATCCGCCGCACGGCACGGACCTTCGCCGTGCGGGTCCGTGGGGATTCGATGAACGGTGCGCACGTTCTCGACGGCGATCTCGTCGTGCTCGAATTGCGCGAACCGAACCACGGCAACATTGTGGCCGCGCTGATCGACGGCGAGACAACGCTGAAACGTTACCTCGTGCGTAACCGGCGTCCGTTCCTGCGCGCGGAAAATCCGAAATACCCCGATCTCATTCCCGCGCACGAATTGGTCATCCAAGGCGTGATGATCGCGCTCTTCCGCAAGCCGAAGGATGCAGGACGGGCGATCGAACCGTAGGTGGATCGCGCCGTCCCGGCGCGATAATCCGAACGAGAATCGCGATGGGACATCGCGATCCACCGGCGCCGAATTGCTTGCCATCGACGCACGCGCACTTTGAGATGCGCGCATGGAACGATCTTACGGACGCGGGGCGGGCGATTTGCGCCCGGTGAAATTCGAACCCGGCATCGCGCCGCACTCGGCGGGATCGGTGCTGGTTTCTTTCGGCAATACGCGCGTGGTCTGCGCCGCGACGATCGACGAGGCCGTGCCGCGCTGGATGCAGGTGCAGAAGGTGAGCGGCGGGTGGCTCACCGCGGAATATTCCATGCTCCCCTACTCCACGCTCGACCGAAAAGCGCGCGACATTTCGCGCGGGAAGCTCGACGGGCGGACCACGGAAATCCAGCGCTTGATCGGGCGCGCGCTGCGCGCGGTGGTCGATCTGGAAAAACTCGGCGCGCGCACACTGTGGGTGGACTGCGATGTGCTGCAGGCCGATGGCGGGACGCGCACCGCGGCCATCACCGGCGCTTGTGTGGCGGTCGAATTGGCCTGCCGGAAACTGATCGCGGAGGGAAAAATCAAAGAGACTGCGCTGCGCGAGCGCGTGGCCGCGGTGAGCGTGGGTGTGGTGGGCGGCGAGGTGCTGACCGACCTCGATTACAGCGAGGACAAGGACGCCACGGTGGATATGAATCTGGTCATGACCCAGAGCGGCGAGTTCGTCGAAGTGCAGGGATCGGGCGAGGAAGCAACCTTCGGGGAGGAAGCGCTATTTGAGATGCTGCGATCGGGCCGGGCCGGCATCGAAAGATTGCTTGCCCTTCAGGAGGATGCCCTTAGGCTCTCCGCCCCGTCACAGGCATGAAGAAAGCACTCGTCACAGGAATCACCGGTCAGGACGGCTCATACTTGGCCGATCTACTCTTGGCAAAAGGGTATGAGGTCCACGGCGTCATCCGCCGGGCCAGCACCTTCAACACGGCGCGCATCGACCATCTTTACCAAGATCCGCACGTCAACGGCGTCCGGCTTTTCCTTCATTACGGCGATTTGTCCGATTCGGTCAGCATGACCAAAATGCTCTACGATTTGCAGCCCGACGAAGTTTACAACCTCGGGGCGCAGAGCCACGTGCGCGTCAGTTTCGACATTCCCGAATACACCGCCGATGTGACTGGTGTGGGTACAATTCGCATTCTCGAGGCGATCCGCGAATCCGGGGTGAAGCCCCGCTTTTACCAAGCCTCCAGCAGCGAAATGTTCGGCAAGGTGCAGGAGGTCCCGCAGAAAGAGACCACGCCGTTCTGGCCGCGCAGTCCCTACGGCTGCGCCAAGATGTTCGGTCACTGGGCCACGGTGAACTACCGCGAGAGCTACGACCTCTTCGCCTGCAGCGGAATCCTCTTCAACCACGAGAGCCCGCGCCGCGGCGAAACCTTCGTGACCCGCAAAATTTCCCGTGCGGTGGCCGCGATCAAGCTAGGCCTGCAAAAAGATTTGTATCTGGGCAACATGGACGCCAAGCGCGATTGGGGCTACGCGCCGGAGTATGTCGAGGGCATGTGGCGCATGCTCCAGGCCGACCAGCCGGATGACTACATTCTGGCCACCAACGAGACCCATACGGTGAAGGAATTTGTGGAGGAAGCCTTTGGGCACGTGGGACTTGAGTGGGAAAAGTTTGTCAAATACGACGCCCGCTACGAGCGACCCGCCGAAGTCGATCTCCTCATCGGCGACCCGGCCAAAGCCAAGCGCGACTTGGGCTGGGAACCCAAGGTCCGCTTCAAGGAATTGGTCCAGATCATGGTGGACGCCGATGTGGAAATGCTTGAAGGCAAGGGCCTCGTGCACCAACATCAAGGATAACCAACAGAGAGAAGCCAGTTTATGTCCAGAGTCTGCAGCATCACAGGAGCCAAACCGAAGCGCGGGTCGACCATCCATCGCCGCGGTATGGCCAAAAAGAAAGGCGGCGTCGGCCGCCACGTCACGGCGAACACGCCGCGTTATTTTGTTCCCAACCTTCAGGAGAAGCGCGTCTGGGTCCCCGAACTGAAGCGGTTCGTCAAAGTGAAACTGACCGCGCGAGCCCTGAAGACGATCAACAAGAACGGAGCATACGCCACTCTCAAAAAGGCCGGCCTTATTTGACCGGCTTCTTTGAATCCCACCCAAAACAGAAAGGAAAAAACCACCATGGCATTCAGCACAGTTAGCAAGAAAAGCGGCAAAACCTACTTCCTCCACGCGCGCCTGCAAAAGTTGCGCGGCGGTCAGGAGGTCACCCTGTATTACTTCGCGGGCCAACCCGGTGAAGCCGCAATCGACGCCCTGCCGGCCGGCTACGAAGTTTCCGAGAACGAGCGCACGGGCCTTCCGCTGCTCAAGAAGAAGAGATAAGGCGCAAAATCAATTCTTTAGAGGAAAGCGGCCCGGCACACGTTGCGGGGCCGCTTTTTCTTTGGCCCGTCATCCCATGCAGCATACCTTGATCGTCGGAGGCGGACTCGTCGGCCTCGGCACCGCTTGGCAACTCCTGCGCTCGGGACGCTGCCGCCAACTAACGCTGCTCGAGAAGGAGGCGCGCGTCGGCGCGCACCAGAGCACGCACAACAGCGGCGTGCTCCACGCGGGGCTCTACTACAAGCCGGGCTCGCTTAAAGCACGGCTCGCCGTCGATGGCATCCGCGAGATGACCGCCTATTGCGTGGGGAAAAAAATTCCGCACGAAATCTGCGGCAAGGTCGTGGTGGCGGTCGACGAGACCGAGGTCCCGCGGCTGCGCGCGCTGGAAGAACGCGGCCGGGCCAACGGCTTGGGCGGACTGCGTTGGCTGGACCGCGATGCGCTGCGCGAGATCGAACCCCATGCGGCGGGTGTCGCCGCGCTGCATGTGCCCGAAGAGGGCATCGTCGATTATGCGGCGGTCTGCGAGGCACTGCGTGCCGACATCGTACAAATGGGAGGACGGATCGTGACCGGTGCCGAAGTTCGCGCGTTGCGCAAAACGGCCAGCGGATGGACCGCGCGGACAGCGGCCGGCGAATACGCGGGTGATTTTCTCGTCAACTGCGCGGGGCTGCAGTGCGACCGCGTATGCCGCTTGGCCGGAGAGAACCCAGCCGACCGCATCGTTCCTTTTCGCGGGGAATACTACCAATTGCGCGCGCAAAGCGCGCACCTCGTACGCAGCCTCATTTATCCGGTGCCCGACCCGAAATTTCCTTTTCTCGGTGTTCACTTCACGCGTTTGATCGGCGGCGGTGTCGAGGCCGGCCCGAATGCCGTGCTCGCTTTCGCCCGCGAGGCTTACCGCAAAACGCAGTTTAATCCGCGCGACATGGCCGATGCGCTGACCTTTCCCGGCTTTTGGAAATTTCTCGCTGCGCATCCGCGCATGGCGTGGGAGGAGGGCATCCGCTCGCTGAGCAAAAACCTTTTTTGCCGGTCGCTGCAGCGCCTCGTTCCCGATCTGCGCGAAGAAGACCTTGCGCCCGGCGGGGCCGGCGTGCGCGCGCAGGCCATTTCACCGGCCGGCGAGCTGGTCCAGGATTTCAGCTTGGTGCGCGGCGAGCGCGCTCTGCACGTCCTCAACGCCCCCAGCCCTGCCGCCACCGCTTCACTGGCCATCGGACGCCACATCACGCAGACAATCGAGGCCGACTGAGCCTCGCTAAATCCTTTCTCCGCGGGCAGTCCGGGGTTAATTATCTCTCCCTCATATGAGTCGCGAAGCCAAGGTCGATCGCAGAACGAAGGAAACAGACATCCGTCTGCGCTTTAACGTGGACGGAACCGGACAGTCCAACATCAAGACCGGCATCGGTTTCTTCGACCATATGCTCGTGCTTTTTGCCAAACACGGATTGTTCGATCTCGAGCTTGAAGCCAAGGGAGATCTCGAAGTCGACGCGCATCACACGGTGGAGGACGTCGGCCTCGCCCTCGGCCAGGCGCTGCGCGAAGCGATCGGCGACAAAAAAGGGATGGCCCGCTACGGATGGTGCCTCTTGCCGATGGACGATGCCCTTGCCCGCATCGCGTTGGACTGCAGCGGGCGCCCCTATCTTGCCTACGATGCGCCGGAGGAGGCGGTAGCGATCGAGAATTTCCCTTTCCAACTTCTGGAGGAATTCCTGCGCGCTTTCAGCGTGCAGGGAGGGCTCAACCTGCATGTCGCTCTGCTCGACGGACGCGATTCGCACCACATGGCGGAGGCGGTTTTCAAGGGATTGGCCCGCGCCCTGGACCAAGCCACGAGAGTCGACCCGCGCGTGCAGGGCGTGCCGAGCACCAAGGGTTCGCTTTGATGGCCCCGCGCGTCGCCGTCATCGACTACGGCAGCGGCAATCTGCGCAGCGTGGAAAAAGCGCTGCAAAAAGCGGGGGCCGAACCGGTGCGGTGCGAAAATAGCGGCAGCATCGCGGCCTGCGATGCCGTCGTTCTCCCGGGCGTCGGGTCGTTCGGCGATTGCGCGCGCAGTCTGGAGGAACGCGGTATGACATCCACCCTGCGCGAGTGGCTGGCCGCGGACCGTCCGTATCTCGGCATCTGTCTCGGATATCAGATCCTTTTCGATTCGAGCGAGGAATCGCCCGGGGTTCGCGGGCTCGGGCATTGGCACGGGAAGGTAACCCGCTTCCAAGATGCGCCCGGACGCAAAGTTCCGCACATGGGATGGAACAGCCTGGAGTGGGGCGCGCCGGACAGGATTTTTTCCGGTATCCCGGAAGGAGCCCATGTCTTCTTCGTGCACTCGTTTTACCCGGCACCGACAGACCAAAACCTCGTGACCGCGTGGTGCGACTACGGCGTGCAGTTTGCCGCCGCCGCCGCAAGCGGACGCGTTCACGGCATGCAATTCCATCCCGAAAAAAGCCAGGATGTCGGTCTGCGTATTCTCGAAAATTTCGTGCGCGGATTGCACGGAGACAAATGAACATGCTGCTTTACCCCGCGATCGACCTCATGGGCGGACAAGTCGTCCGTCTCAAACAGGGGCGCGCCTCGGAAAAAACCGTTTACTCGGACGATCCGGCGGCCGTGGCCCGCGAGTGGGAGGCGCGCGGAGGAGATTGGTTGCACATTGTCGATCTCGACGCCGCTTTCGGCGGCAAGCACGCGAACCTGGACAAGGTGCGCGCCATCGCTGCGGCTGTCTCCATCCCGGTGCAAATGGGCGGCGGCATGCGCGACGAGCAGGCGATCCGCGAGGCACTCGAGGCCGGCGTGTCACGCGTGGTTATCGGGACAAAAGCAGCCGAAGACCCGGACTTTGTCCGCCGCGCGGTGGAAAAATTCGGCGGCCACCGGATTGCTGTCGGTATCGATGCGCGGGACGGCCGGGTCGCGGTCAAAGGCTGGGCGGAGACCACCGCAATCGAGGCCGGCACCTTGGCCAAAGAACTGGCCGCAGCCGGCATCGGGGCGCTGATCTACACCGACATCGCAACCGACGGCATGCTGCAAGGACCAAATTTGACAGCCACGGCGGAGATGGTGCGGACAGCCGCATGCCCGGTGATCGCCAGCGGGGGGGTGTCCTCAGCCGCGGATCTGGCTGCCTTGGCCAAAATCGACGGGTTGGCCGGTGCCATCGTCGGAAAAGCCCTTTTCGACGGACTCATTGCAGGCAACCTGCGGGAAGCCTGCCGCACGGCCACCGGAAACGCAGATTCGCCTTGCAGTTCTTCGTAAGGTCTGGTGATTTGTCTTGTTATGAATTTTCCGAGTCTGTCCGTAGCCGCGGCCGCATTGGCGACAGTCACTTTTCTCAGCGCCTGCGAAAAGGAGAAACCGCAGCCCCAGCCACGCAACCGTTATGGTTTCGGCGGCACGCAAACACTTCAGCAGGCGACCACGACGACCAACATGCTTCCGCCGCTGACCGACACAAACTCGATGAGCGGAATGACGGACACAGCGCTGGTCAATCCCGCGCCCACGCCGACCCCCGCCGCGACTCCGCCGCCCGCCAGCCTGCCGACGCCCGAAGTTTCCTACGGAATTCCCGTTCCCGGAAAACCCGGATTTGTCACCAGTCCCCACGCTCCGAACGCGGGCTTTGTCGATGTGCGCGGATTTCCTCCCGGCACGGAAGTCAAAGATCCTTACACGGGCCGCATTTTTCTCGTCCCCTGAGCGCGCCGGTTTTCCGGCGTGAGATTCTCCGCCCGCACTGCCATAGTTCGCGGGCATGAGCAACGGATCGCAGCATATCGCCGTCTTCGGTCCGGGTCTCATGGGCGCATCACTGCTCATGGCGCTGCGCGCAAAAAGACCGGAAGCGAAACTGTCCGTCTGGGCGCGAAGGGATGAGGCCGTGGATGAAGTGATGAGGCGGGGACTGGCTGATTCTGCTTCTACCGATGCAGCAAAGACCATCCGCGGAGCCGATGTGGCGGTGCTCTGCGTTCCGGTCGATCGCATGGCAGAAGTCTCCGCAGCCATCGCGCCCCACACCAGTGCCGATGCGCTCGTCACCGATGTGGGCAGCACAAAAGAAAAATTGGTCTCCCGCCTCGAAAATGAATTCGCCGCAAATCGTAATTTCGTGGGCAGCCACCCCATGTGCGGATCCGAGGAATCAGGCTTGGATGCCGCGCGGGCCGATCTTTACGAGGGTGCGCTCTGCGTGGTCTGCCCCACGTCCGCATCGCGCCCCGAACTGATCTCAAGGGCGGAGGAACTCTGGAAATCCGTGGGCGCCAGAGTCACGCAACTCTCCCCGGCTGACCACGACGCGGCGGCTGCGGCTGCCAGTCACGTCCCGCACGTCACAGCGGCGGCCTTGGTCGAATTGATGGGCCGGGAGCGGCCCGAATTCCGAAAGCTTTGCGCCACGGGATTCCGCGATACCACGCGCATTGCCGCGGGTTCACCTGAGCTTTGGTCGGCCATTCTCGCGGAGAACGCGGATAAAACCGCGGCCGCGTTGAGCAAACTTGAGACGATTCTTGCCGGCTACCGCGAGGCGATTGTCAAAGCCGATCGCCAGCAGATGGCAAAGCGGCTGGGTGCCGCCGCGGAAACCCGCGCCGAAATTTTCCGACGGACCTGAGCATGGAGATCAAAGTCCGCCAGTCGCCCGCTTGGCGCGCGACAATCAAGGTTCCGGGCGACAAGAGCATGTCGCACCGCGCGGCCATGCTGTCCGCGCTTTCCGACGGCCCGTGCCTCATCCGCAACTACCTCGCCGGCGAGGATTGTCTGGGCACATTGCGGGTCTTGGCACAACTCGGCGTGCCGATCGAAGACAAGGGCGCTGGAAGTTGGCTGGTGCATGGCGTTTCCGGAAAATTCCGGCAGCCGGCTGCCGACTTGGATTGCGGAAACTCGGGGACCACCATGCGCCTCATGTCCGGCTTGCTCGCCGCGCAGACTTTTTGCAGCCGTCTCGTCGGCGATGCTTCGCTTTCGAAGCGCCCGATGCAGCGCATTATGGAGCCTCTCGAACGCATGGGCGCCGGCTTCTCGACCGAGGGAAACGACGGCCGACCTCCTCTTGTCATCCAAGGAAATCCCCGACTCCACGCGATCGAATACCTCCTCCCCGTGCCGAGCGCGCAGGTTAAAAGCGCCGTTTTACTCGCCGGACTTCTCGCCGAGGGCCTCACGACGGTGGTCCAACCCGTCCAGACCCGCGATCACACCGAGCGCATGCTGGCGCATTTCGGGGTTCCGGTGGAACGAGACGGTGATCGTATTTCGGTCCGGGGCGGAACTCTGCCCCGCGCGCGCGACTTCGATGTGCCCGGAGATATTTCGAGCGCCGCTTTCTGGCTCGTGGCGGCTGCGGCGAAACCCGGTTGTCATTTGACCATCGAAGGTCTCGGACTCAATCCGACAAGAACCGGAGTCGTGAAAGTCCTTCAGCGCATGGGCGCACAGATTGGAATCAGGGACGAAATATCCGGACCTGGCGAGCCCTCCGGAACCGTGGAAATCCGGGGAGGCGAATTGCGCGGCACAACGATCGAAGGAGCGGAAATCCCCAATGTCATCGACGAGATCCCCGTGCTCGCTGTCGCCGCCGCTTTGGCCAAAGGAACGACAGTCATCAAAGATGCGGCTGAGTTGCGGGTCAAAGAATCGGACCGCCTCGCCGTCGTCGCCCACCACCTCAGGGCAATGGGTGCCGAGGTCGACGAACTTCCCGACGGTCTGGTCATCCATGGAGGGCGCCCGCTGCATGGAGCATGCCTCGAAAGCCACGGCGACCATCGCATCGCCATGGCCTTTGCCATCGCCGGTCTTTTCGCCGAAGGTGAAACGGTGATCACGGGAACAGAATGCGTCGAAACCTCCTATCCGCGATTCGTCGAGCAACTCGGGGAACTGAACAATGACTAAGCCCGCTCTGTCAAAGGAGACCGTCGTCATCGCCATCGACGGCCCAGCCGCTTCGGGCAAAAGCACCGTAGCGCGGGAACTGGCCAAGCGTTTGGGCTACAGGTTCCTCAACTCCGGCGATCTTTACCGCGCCATGACTTGGTCGTGTCTGCAAAGCGGCATCGACTGCAAGGATGTCTCGGCGGTGGCCACCGCGGCCGGCAACGCGCGAATCAAGGTCGCGCACGAGGGCAACGAGTATTATCCGAAAATCGACGAAGAAGACGCGCGCGTGCACCTGCGCGATCCCGCGGTCAACGCCAACGTTTCTCCCGTCTCCGCCGTGCCGGCCGTGCGCTACATTCTCTCTGCTGCTATCCGAACCCACTCCCAAGGCCGGCAAACTGTGATCGAAGGACGCGACATCGGCTCCGCCGTCTTTCCCGAGACGCCCTACAAATTCTACATCGATGCACATCCGCAGGTCCGCCAGCGCCGCCGACGCAACCAGGGACAAAACGAAGAGATCGCCCAGAGAGACATGATCGATTCCACCCGCAGCACGGATCCACTCACCGTGGCTGCCGGCGCCACAGTCATCGACAGCTCCACCCTCGATGTGAACGGAGTGGTCAGCGCCATAATGAGTCAACTCTGCAGCCAGGGACTGACCGCCGCTTTGTTATGCAGCAAAGAATGACGTTCTGGTATCTGCTCGGCTACTCGCTGAGCAAAGGTCTGGCCAAAACATTCTTCAATTACCGCGTCATCGGCGCGGCGAACATGATCGAAGACGGCCCCTGCATCATCGCGGCCAACCACTGCAGCTTTTTCGATCCGCCACTGGTCGGAGTCGCTTGCAAAAGAGCCATCCACTACCTCGCGCGCAAGTCACTGCTCGAATGGCCCGTGATGGGGCCGCTGATGCCCGAGTGGAACGTCATTCCGGTCGACCCCAAGAACGCGGAACGCAGCGCACTCATGGGTATCATCCGCGTTGTCCGCGCGGGCGGCGCCGCTTTGATTTTCCCCGAGGGCACGCGAAGTCCGGACGGCAACCTGCAACCGGCCCAACCCGGTCTGGGCATGATTGTCGCGAAAACGGGAGCGCCGGTGGTGCCGGTGCGCATCAGCGGATCTTACGAAGTCTTCAACCGCAAGATGAAATTGCCGCGGAGAGGCAACGTCAGGGTACAAATAGGGGCACCTCTCACTTTTTCTTTGGAAGCAAAAGAGGAGAAAGATCCACGCTCGTCATACCGCTCCGTCAGCGAAACGGTGATGAGAAGCATTGCGATGCTCGAATGAAGCGGGCAGATATCTAAGGCGTTCCACCATCGCCTTGGGGCTGTTCGCCAATCTGCTGGACCTCATCCCCTTGGGAGATTTTGTAGACAGCGCCATCGCCGCCCTTGCGCATGACCACGAAGCCGTTGTCTTTGAACGGGGTGGTGGTCGATCCCTTTTCGATATCGGAACCGTAGGTATAGTTCTTGGTGTAAGCAAACACCGTTGTGCCCGGATCTGACTCGGAGACCGCCTCGAACGTGAAGCCGATATTTTCGTCGGGGACAGAATCAGTCACACCCGTTGCCGCCCGGATTTCGCCGGCAGCGAAAACTTTGGCCGCATCTTGCGGTTGAAGATAGCCGTTCTCAATCAACATCTGCGAGATTTCAGTGCCGCCGGTCTTGTCCACGTCGCCCGGCCAGCCGAATTCGGTGCTTTGAGTGGTGAACGCGTCGAGTGCCGCGGACTGGGTGGCAATGTGAATCTGGCGCAGGTTGGAGAGCGCCGTGTTCATTTGCGCTTTGGTTAAGGCGCCCCCAATAGCGGGAAGAGCCAAGGAGGCAAGGATGGCGATGATGGAAATCACCACGAGGAGTTCGATGAGAGTGAAGGCGCGGAGGGAGCGGATATCTTTGTTCATGGTCTATGGAAACCTAGCAATTTATCCGACCAACGCAACCGTCAAAAGTCGGGGGCTTTTTCTAGGCCTCGGACACAAAGCCGACAACTGCGAGCGGGGGCAGTTCGATCAGGACCGAATGATCGCGCCCCTGCCAGGGGATCGGTTCCGTTCCCACGCCGCCCATGTTGCCTACATTGCTTCCCCCGAAAACTTCGGCGTCCGTATTGAGAATCTCTTTGTAATGGCCCGGTTTCGGAACGCCCAGACGGTAACCACCGCGCACAACCGGGGTTCCATTCATGACAAAAACGACAGTCTGCCCATCGCGCGACTTGCGCATGAAGGCGAGCACACTGTTGTCCGAATCATGGAAGTCGATCCACTCGAAGCCTTCGTGGGTGTCATCCAGTTCGTAGAAAGCCGGATAATTTTTGTAGATGTGGTTGAGGTGCTGCACCAAACGGGACAGGCCGGCGTGGAGCGGAAATTGCGTGAGATGCCAGTCGAGGCTCTGGTTGTAGCGCCACTCTTCCCACTGGCCGAACTCGCCGCCCTGGAACAGAAGTTTCTTCCCGGGATGCGCCCACATCAAACCGTAGAGCATGCGGAGGTTGGCGAACTTCTGCCACATGTCACCCGGCATCTTGCCGAGCAAAGCGCCCTTGCCATGCACAACTTCGTCGTGACTGAGCACAAGAATGAAATGCTCGTGGAACGCGTAGAGCAGCGAGAAAGTGATGCTGCCTTGATGGTAACGCCGATAGATCGGGTCGAGGCTCATGTAGTGGAGGAAGTCGTGCATCCACCCCATGTTCCATTTGAAACCGAACCCGAGTCCGCCGAGGTAGGTTGGACGCGAGACACCCGGCCATGCGGTTGATTCCTCCGCGATGGTGATGATGCCCGGAAAACGCTCGTAGCTCACCTCGTTGAAACGCTTGAGAAAGTAAATCGCCTCGAGATTTTCCCGTCCACCGTAGCAATTCGGAACCCATTGTCCGCCCTCGCGCGAATAGTCCAGGTAAAGCATGGAGGCCACGGCATCCACCCGCATCCCGTCGATGTGGTATTGCTCGAACCAGAAGAGCGCATTGGCAATGAGGAAATTACGCACCTCGTTGCGTCCATAGTTGAAAATGTAAGTGCCCCAGTCGCGGTGCTCGCCTTGGCGCGGGTCGGAGTGCTCGTAAAGATGCGTGCCATCGAATTCCGCCAACCCGTGCGCATCCTTCGGAAAGTGCGCCGGCACCCAGTCGAGGATCACACCGATGCCGGCTTTGTGGCAGTTGTCGACGAAATGACGGAACTCGTCGGGATTACCGAAGCGGCTGGTCGGCGCGTAGTAGCCGGCGACCTGATAGCCCCATGAACCGTCGAACGGATGCTCGGCCACCGGCATGAGTTCGATGTGGGTGAATCCCATCTCGAGGCAGTAAGGGATGAGGCGCTGGGAGAGTTCGACGTAACTGAGCGGCCGGTTGTGGTCGTCGGCCATGCGCTGCCACGAACCGAGATGGACTTCGTAGATACTGAGCGGTTTGCGGTGCCATTCCTGTTTGGCGCGATAGTCCATCCACCCGTCGTCGGACCACTTGAAGCGGTCGAGATCGTAGACGATCGATGCGGTTTGCAGTCCGTGCTGACCGTAGAAGGCGAAAGGATCGCTCTTGAGGAAGACGTTGCCGCCCTCCCCTTTGATCTCGAATTTGTAGTGCGCACCCTCTTTGACCCCGGGGATGAAAATTTCCCAAATGCCGCTGCCGAGGAGCCTGCGCATGACGTGCACGCGGCCGTCCCAATTGTTGAAATCGCCGACCACACTGACGCGCTGCGCGTTCGGGGCCCACACGCTGAAACTGACGCCGGGCACGCCTTCGACCGTGCAAAGCTGCGCACCAAGCTTGCGGTAAATGTCCCAATGGTTGCCCTCGGCGTAAAGGTGCACGTCAGTCTCTCCGAGAACGCGCCCGAAGGAATAAGGGTCGCGCTCTTCCCACTCCTCGCCCGCGTGGCTCTTCAAGCGCAGCAGATAAGGAAACTCTTTTTCGCCCTTGGGCAGCACCGCCTCAAAAAATCCGTCGGGATGAATTTTCGAAGCGGCAAAAACCTTCGTGCGGTCTCCGGCATCGACCACGCTTACCGCGGCGCAATCCGGGCGGAACGCGCGCACCGCGACAAAATTGCCCGCCCGACGCATCCCGAGCGTCTGGAAAGGATCCCCGTGCCGCGCTTCGAGAAAAGCGGCCAATTCGTCGGGGGATACGGTCGACTTCATGGGAGATAGTGGCGCCGGGAGCAGCCCTCGCGGACGCAAACAAATATCGGGCCGGGGCTTCCCCGGCAAGGGGGGAAAGAAGCGCTCCCTATGCGGCGCCACCGGCCGAGTTGGCCAGCTGGGCCTCTTCCTCTGGCAGGAAAGCTTTGAAGCGGCTCTTGTCGATCGCCTTCATGAAGGCCTCGTGGGGTGAAACGTGTCCCTGCTGGAGCTGGGCCCAGATGGCATCGTCCATGAATTGCATGCCCTGCGCCTTGCCGCCCACGATGGCGTCCTGCAACTTCTGCGTGGCTCCCTCGCGAATGATGGCCGCCACCGCGCTGTTGACGACGAGAATTTCGTTCACGGCAATGCGCCCGCCGCCGTCGTGCCGCTTGAGCAGCAACTGCGCGACCACACCCCGCAGCGAAGACGCGAGCATGGTGCGAACCTGCGCCTGCTGGTCGGCAGGAAAGACATCGATCATGCGATCGACCGTTTTGCGCGCGTTATTGGTGTGCAAAGTTCCGAAAACAAGCAGGCCTGTTTCCGCAGCGGTCAGGGCGAGCGATATTGTCTCCAGGTCGCGCATCTCGCCGACGAGGACGATATCCGAATCCTCGCGCAGCGCCGCCTTAAGTCCCGCCGGAAAATTAGCCGAGTGCTCGGGCACTTCGCGCTGCGTGATGATGCTGTTTTTGTTGGAGTGAACGAACTCGATCGGTTCCTCCACCGTCACGATGTGGCGGGCGAAGTTGGTGTTGATATAGTCCATGAGCGCGGCCAGCGTCGTGCTCTTGCCGGATCCGGTCGGACCGGTGACGAGGACAAGCCCCCCGCGGAGATGGCCGAACTCCTTGATGATCGGAGGAAGGCCCAACTCGTCGATCGTGGCAATGCGTGTCGGGATCAACCGGAAGACCGCACCCAAGCCGTGCACCTGCTTGAAATAGTTGCAACGGAACCGGCTGTCCTCGTTCATCTCGTAGGCGAAGTCGAGGTCGCCTTTTTGCTGGAACCGCTCCCAGTTCTTCGGCGTGCAGATCTCGCTGAGCATGTAGTTCATCTCGTCCGCGGTGAGCACTTCGTCGCGGATGGCAATGACGTCGCCGTGACGGCGGATTTTCGGCGGTTGGCCCTCGGCAAGGTGCAGATCCGACGCACCCGCGTTGATCAGCACCTGGAAAAGTTGGTCGATGTGGGCCATGGAATCAGAGGATGCCGCAAAGTTGTTTCATGGTGGCTTTCTGCTCCGCGCGCGCGGTCGCTTCTTCGGCGGAGATCAATCCCGCACTGTAGAGGTCGGCCAATGAATCATCCATCAGCTTCATGCCCAGCTTTTTGCCTGTCTGGATGATTCCGGGAAGCATGAACGTTTTCGATTCGCGGATGACATTGGCCACCGCCGGGGAATTCATGAGAATTTCGATGGCCAGCGCGCGGCCCGCTCCGTCCGCGCGCGGCACGAGCTGCTGGGAAATGATCCCGCGCAACGACTCGCTGACCATGGTGCGGATCTGTTCGCGCTGGTCGACCGGGAAGACGTCGAGCAAGCGGTCAAGCGTTCGCGCCGCGTTGCCGGTGTGCAGGGTGCCGAGCACCAAGTGCCCGGTCTCCGAGGCCGTGATGGCCAGAGATATCGTCTCCAGATCGCGCATTTCTCCGACCATGATGACATCCGGATCTTCGCGCAGCGCGCCGCGCAGCGCGGCGCCGAACGATTCGGTATGGGTGTGCACTTCGCGCTGGTTCACCTGGCAGCCCTGCGGGGTGAAAAGATATTCGATGGGATCTTCCAGCGTGATGATGTGTTCGTGGCGCGTGCGGTTCACCTCCTCGACCAGCGCGGCAAGCGTCGTGCTCTTGCCGCTGCCGACCGAACCCGTGACCAGAACCAGCCCGTTCTGGAATTGGGTGAGAAGCTTGAGTTGCGGCGGAAGCCCAAGCTCATCCATCGTCCGCACATTGGCTTGGATGATTCGGAAGACCAGATCGTAACCCAACCGGTGCCGCACCACGCTTGTGCGGTAGCGGCCGTTTTCGTTGGTATAGGCAAAGTCCACATCGCCCCGCTCCTCGAGCAGCTTTTTCTGGGCTTCATCGAGAAAACTCAAGGCCAAGCGCTCGGTGTCCGCCGCAGTGAGCTTGTCCGCCTGCAACCAGATCGGCTCGAGCGTCCCGAAGCGGCGCCACGTCGGCCGCAGGTTGACAGTCAGATGGATGTCCGACGCGCCGGACTCCTTGCCGATGGCCAAGTATTGGTCCACATGGTGCAGCACATGAACGGCAGGCGGATTCTCCTCGACGACTTCGACGATGCTTTGTTCCGGGGCGGCAGACACAGCGTTGACGCGAAGGTTTCTACTGCTTGCGCCCCGAGCGCAAACTCAAAAGAAGAGGAGCCAGTTGCGCCAAGGCAGCCGGCAGAAATTTGACCAGCAGCGGAATCCAAAAAGCGGCACCCGTCTGCGCGGCATCCTGCCCGGCCGCCTTCCCTTGACGTGCAGGACGCCGGAGGAGACGTGCCAAGGCGAAACCCGCGACCGAAGCACCCGGCAACCACCATTTCCACTCGTGGGCCACACCGTGGCGAAGCTGGTTGATGGGATTGGCCGCGGAAACGAGATTCGCGCCGCTGCGCTTGAGTTCGCGTCCGGCGGAGTCCAACTCGCGCAGATAATCTTCCCGGTTCATGACAAGCGTTCCGCTTCGCGCCGCACCGCCTCGCGCGTCCCGGGAAAGATCGGACGTCTGACCCGCACGCGCAACACGAACACCAGCACCACGGCGACGAGCACATGGAACAATCCCAACCCGAGCAAGGTGGACATCAGGCCCGCCCCGAATACTTTGACCACCGCGAGCCCCGCGGCCAGCAGGAGAAAAATATAACCGAAAACCAAGGCGAGCAGGAGGGCGATCCCGAGAGCCGTGAGCACGAGCGCGTGCCATCCCGACTCGCGCATTTCCAGACCGAGAAGTCCGGTCAGTGCGCGCGAAAAACGGATGGCCGAAGCGGAGAAGTCGGAAGCCGCCCCGGAAAGCCCGGGCGGCTCCGGCGACGCCGGTTGATCCGCGCCGGGTGACGATTGCATTTGGCGTCCGGTCAGCGGCGCAGGATCAGGCCGATAATGAATCCCGCGGCCAAGGCGATGCCGACGGCCTGTAGGGGATTCTCGCGGATGTAGTCCTCGCCGTCATCCTGCAACCCGCGCGCGCGCACGGACGTGTCCGACCAAACGCGGTTGGCCCGCTCGCGGTATTCGCCCGCACGCTCGGTCAGGGTTTCGCGCAGATCGTGGGCTTTGGCCGCCGCCGCCTCGCGCAATTCGCGCGCCGCTTCGGCCGCGTGGGTCTTGCCGCTTTGGAATTTGTGATTCGCTTCTTGGGATGTTTTTTCGCTCATGGATTAGCCTTTCTTTGATTGGACTCCACTTTCGCAGGCTCCCCGCAGGCTGGCAAGCGCCGCGGGGCGCCCGAAGCATCGTTTTTCTTGAAGAGGACGTATCCTTGAAGGACTAATTGCCGTTCATGACCGCCACGTCCCGCCAAGCCGACAACATCCCGCAGGGCCTTCTGGCCGCCGCTGACGAGGCCGTCACCCACTATCCCGTCTCCAAGCGGAGCGCCTCCCTCCCCCTCCTCCACCTCTGGCAGAATCATTTCGGCTGGATCGATGACAGCGGGGTCGACTGGATAGCGCGCCGACTCGAACTCGAACCGATCAATATTCTCGAGCTGGTCACGTTTTACCCGTGGTTCCGCCAGACGGCGCCGGGGAAGAAAATCATCCGCGTTTGCCGCACTCTGTCATGCGCCATGGCCGGTTCCTATGACCTGCACAAGAATCTCTGCCGCGCGGCGGGTTGCGACACCGACCACGACGATCATGCGCACGAGGTGACCGCACCGGACGGCAGTTGCACCATCGAATTTGTCGAGTGCCTGGCCAGCTGCGGCAGCGCACCGGTCGCTTTGGTCGGCGACGATCTGCACGAACGCATCGTTCCCGACGACGCCGCCTCGTTGCTCGGAGGAGAGACCGGCAAGGGCAAGACTATCCGCGCGCCGCATCCTGCGGAGCGCCGCTTGGTCCTGCGCCATGTCGGACGTGAGGACTATGACGCTTCGATCGATTGTTACCTCCGGAACGGCGGCTACGAATCGTTGAAGAAAGCGCTGGGCATGAAGCCGGACGAAATCGTCAACGAAGTGAAGGCCTCGGGCCTGCGGGGGCGCGGCGGGGCTGGGTTCCCGTGCGGCGTGAAGTGGAGCTTCATCAAACGCGAAGACGGCAAGCCCCACTATCTCGTGGTCAACGGCGACGAGTCGGAGCCGGGCACCTTCAAAGACCGCTACATCCTGCACGAGGATCCTCACCAGCTGCTCGAGGGTATGATGATCGCCGCGTGGGCGCTCAATGTGCACCTCAGCTACATTTACATCCGCTGCGAGTTCCCCGAAGCGGCGCGCATCGTGACCAAAGCCATCGCCGAGGCCCGCGAGCGCGGCTTCATCGGCAAAAACGTTCTCGGCTCCGGATTCGACTGCGACATCTATGTCCACCAGGGAGCCGGCGCCTACATTTGCGGCGAGGAGACAAGCCTCCTCGAATCGCTCGAGGGCAAGCGCCCCTACCCGCGCATCAAACCGCCTTTCTTCCCCGCGGTCTTCGGCCTCTACAACTGCCCGACCATCGTCAACAACGTCGAAACCCTCTGCCACGTGAAGCATATCATCGCGATGGGCAGCGCGGAATTTGCCAAACTCGGGTCGCCGGGCGACGGCGGCACGCGAACCCTGGGCGTCAGCGGCGACGTGCGGAATCCGGGGTTTTACGAACTCGGATGCGGCCAGGTCACCGTCGGCCAACTCATCGAACTGTGCGGGGGAATGAAGCCCGGACGGAAACTCAAGGCCATCATTCCCGGCGGCAGCTCGGCCAAAGTCCTCAAGGCCGGCGAGAAATTCAAAATGAAGCGCAAGGGTCCCGATGGCGCCGAGACGACAGTCGAGGTCGACTTGATGGATGTCGTCATGGACGCCAACTCATTGGCCGCAGCCGGCTCGATGATCGGCAGCGCGGGCGTCATGATCCTCGACGATTCGCGCGACATGCTCTGGGTGCTCAACAACATCAACGACTTTTACGCGCACGAGAGCTGCGGACAGTGCACGCCCTGCCGCGAGGGCAGCCTGTGGATGTCCAAGGTCACTACGCGCATGCTCCACGGCGACATCAAGCCGACCGACGCCAAGCAACTCGTCGGCATCGCGGACAACATCGCCGGCCGCACGGTCTGCGCTTTCGGTGAAGCCTGCGCCTGGCCGACGCAAAGCTTTGTCGGCAAGTTCCGCGAGGAATTCGAGCCGCGCGGCGCCGGAACCAACGGCAACGGCGCCAACGGGCACTGACTTTTTTGAAACAGCGGTGTCTCTCCGAGCTGTAGGCTCTACGAACTGGAAGCCCCGCCGCCGGTCGTTTTCGAAACAGCCGTCGCCGGAGACGGCGGCGCTATACCAAGCGGATCGCGATGTCTCATCGCGTTTTTCAAACAGCCGCACCGGGACAGCGCGAACTACTTATACCAACGTCCCGCAGCTTTTGGACTTCATCCATGCTTTGACCCCGGTAGGGCCCGCTGGCCCAGCGGGCCGCTGCTTTTACTGTCAGAAAGCGTGCGGACGGTTGAACCAGCCGTCCCGACCACCCCAGACCAAAAGTCTGATCGCAGGGGGAGGTTGGTATTACGCATACTCCGGCAGGGTGTAGACAATCCGTCCGCACTGCTCGCAGGAAACAACGCTCGTCCCGACTTTGGCATCGCGCAGCGTGGCGGGGGTCACCGTCATGTGGCATCCGGAGCAGTGGTTGCCTTCGAGAGGAACGACGGCGCGCCCGGCTTTGGAGCGGAACAATTTCTCGTAGAACTCGAAAAGATCCTCGTCGGCCGCTTTGACTTCCGCGGCGACCGCCTCGCGCTCGACTTGCAATTCGGACGCCCGGCCCTGCAGCACGCCGACTTTTTCGTCGGCCGTTTTGACCAGCGAGGCAACGCGATTTTTCTCGGCGGTGTATTTCGCGTCGGCTGCGGCAATGACCGGCTTGAGATCTTCGAATTCCTGCATCAGTTCGAGCTCGCGGTCTTCGATCGTGTTGATATCGCTCTGGGCCCGTTCGATCTCGTGCTTCAGCGCGGAGTATTCCTCGTTCTTGCGCGTCTCGAGTTGCTGCGTCTGATATTTGGCGATCTGCGCACGCTTGGCATCCGCTTCGACCTCGAGCCGCTTGCGCTCCACTTCGATCTGGGTGGCCCGGGTTTTGTCATTCTCCAGCGTACGCTGGGCGGCATCGAGTTCCCTCTGCAACGCGGCTTTTTCGCCCGGCACGCCGTTGATCTCATGGTGAAACGCCTGCAATTTCTGATCGCGCTCCTGCAAAAGGAGAAGTTTCTCCAAGATTTCCACCATTCGGACCCTTCTAAACGGCGACCGGCACTTCGGCCAGCATGAAGTGGGGCCGAATCAGTAATCCTCGGCTTTGACCTGTTTGAAGCGGCCGTCGTTGCGCCGCGCCACCGAGCGCAGAACTTTCTCCTCCTCGTCGCGCGCGGCTTTGGTCAGGAAATGAACCACGTGGATCCTCGCGGGCTGCTCCATTTTGCCCTGCAGGTCTTTGATCATGCCGAGCAACTCGGTCTCGGTGATATCGGAACTCGGACCGTCATCCTTCTTGCGGTCTTCCTCTTCGGCGGGCGCGCCGCCACCCATCCGGCTCATCTCGCCATCGGTGATGAGAAAAACCGTGCTCGGCCGCATGGACAGCGCCTGCTTCAGCGCGGTATCGGTGCGCGTGCCTCCGCCTTCGTAGAGGCCGGTGCCCATCTTGCTATATTTGCTCTTGTAGGACATACCCGACTTGTCGCTGCCTCCATCGACGCTTTGCACCCAAGCGGCCGCCTTGGCTTTGTTGGCATCCGAAGCCGGTTGCGGTTCGGGGAACAGGGCGACCGATCCGCCCTCGTAGATTACAACATTGAAGAGGGTGTTGATCCCGAGGCCCTGGATCAGTTTGGCCGCCTCCGTCTTGACCGCGTTGAACTTGCCGGGCTGACGGTCGAACATCGTGTTGGAAACATCGACGACAATAATGACGCGCGTGGCCATGTCGGAAATGCCGAAAAAGCTTACTGCCGAGCCACCCCTCCCTCCGCCGCCCGATCCGGTTCCCGAGCCGGCGCCGGCCCCGGCGAGGGCGGAGAGTTGATCGGACACGATGTCGCTCGGATCGACCGTGGTCGCCGCGTCCACCGGCATGAGCGGCAAGTCGGGCAACGCGAACTCCGTCGGCCGCGCCGAAGACATCTTGTCAGTGAAAGTCGGTTTGGGCTGCGCCGCGTCGAACTCCGCCATGTTCATACGGTGCTCGCGCTCCTCGGCGGCGATGCGGATTTCCTTCTTCACCTCGAACGTGGCAGCCGGCGGAAGAAAATAGCGCGCGACGATCCAGATACCGGCTCCGATCGCGCCGATGAAGTGCACGGCGACGCTGGCGACGATAACCGTGATGATCAACCGCTTGCGTCGCTGGCGCGCGGCAATCTGCGGATCGAGAGTCTCCGTCGTCATCGCAAGGCTACATCTCCTCCTCGCTCGAGCTGTCCGAGAAGGTCACACCGCCGATGTCGGCCTTGGCGCAGGCGTTGAGCACATCGACGATCCGTTGCTGAGTGGTCCCGTCGGAAGCATCCAGCGTGACCAACGCATCGGCCTTGTTCGCGTCGGCCGATTCCTTGAAGCGCTTGAGAGTGGCGACAAGCCCGGTCAACGCGCTGTCGGCCGGCGGTCCGATCACGGAGTCGTTGAGCACGA